>Ga0163162_10000008_pt1 | contig 316194 bp, 256 predicted proteins | sample S55metaG_FD_115310 | JGI IMG/M metagenome (GOLD analysis project Ga0163162, IMG submission 115310) | Switchgrass rhizosphere microbial communities from Kellogg Biological Station, Michigan, USA - S5-5 metaG | ecosystem: Host-associated > Plants > Roots > Rhizosphere > Soil | place: USA... | reverse complement strand
GGTAACAATTTCATTGATCCTGGCGACCCCGATATCCTATTATTTTATGCATAAATGGATTCTGAACTATAAATATCATACAGAAATTTCGTGGTGGATATTCGTACTCACAGCAGTTGGAGCGCTGGTTATTACCCTGCTAACCGTAAGCTATCAGAGTCTTAAAGCTGCGACAGCGAACCCGGTGAAGAGCCTGCGTTCTGAGTGATTAGAGATTAGAGATTAGGTGACTAGCGGAGAAACACCAATGAACTAATGACAAATGACCAATAAACTAGCATCATGATAAAGAACTTTTTCGTCATCAGCCTGCGTAATCTTATGAAAAGGAAGGGATATACTACATTGAATATCCTCGGGCTAACCATCGGTATCACTTGTTGTATGCTGATTTTCCAGTATGTATCTTATGAAAGAAGTTACGATACTTTTCAAAAGAACTCATCGCAGATAGTCCGCATCCGTTTGGATGAATATAGACAGGGCAAATTGTTGTGGCAGTCGGCTACATCATACCCTGCTTTTGGGCCACTGATGAAAAAGGATTATCCGGAGGTTCAGAATTACTGCCGGTTAATAGATGACGAGCTTTTGCTAAGCAACGATGCTAAAAACATCAAATTCTCTGAGAAGAAGGGCTACTTTGCTGATCCATCGTCCATTAGCATGTTGGGTGTAAATATTGCTGCAGGGAACAGTGCAACTGCATTAGATGCCCCCAACAAGATCATCCTTTCGCAAACCATGGCCCGTAAATACTTTGGCTCAACTGATGTTGTAGGTAAAACCTTGCAATCGCACGGTGATGGCAGGGCCAAGCCGGATACGTACCTGATAACCGGGGTTTTCAAAGATTATCCCAAAAACTCACATCTTATTATCGACTACCTGGTTTCGTACGAAACACTCCGCAAAGCTTTGAAAGAACAAGGCGATAAAGAAGATTCTGCCAATACCGCCATTGGCTGGTATGATTTCTATGTTTATCTGCAACTGAAGCCAGGCACAGACCTACAAGCTTTTCAGGCCAAAATGCCTGCATTTGCGGCTAAATATGTCAACAAGCGCAAGGGCGCTAAGGGTACGCAGTTTTCTGGCAACAAGCTATATATTATCCCATTTAGTGATATACACCTGTACTCCAATTACAACCAGGAAGCTGAAGTAAATGGCAGCGGTAGCGCAGTAAGTTTCATGTTCCTGATCGGTCTTATCATATTGGGTATCGCATGGATCAACTATATCAATTTGTCAACCGCGCGTTCGGTGGAACGTGCCAAAGAAGTAGGCGTCCGTAAAGTTTTAGGCGCGGCCAAGGGTAACCTGATCAGGCAATTTATGCTGGAGAATGTTTTGTTAAACCTTACAGCTATACTGCTTGCAGGTGTTGCTGTAGCCGTTTTAACACCGTGGTTCAATAACCTGATGGGCAAGGATGCTGCAACGGGCTTCTCTATGTCGGGTAAATACTGGCTGATATTCTTCGCTATTTTCTGTTCAGGTACACTGCTTTCAGGCTTATATCCTGCTTTTGTTCTGTCGGATTATAAACCTGTGGCTGTTCTGAAAGGCGCTTTCAAAAACACCTCGGGTGGGTTGATCTTAAGAAAATCCCTGATCGTTGTACAATTCGGAATCTCTGTAGTACTCATAGCCGGCACTATTGTAGTTTACCAGCAGGTGAACTTTATGCGAAAGCAGAAGCTTGGGGTCGATATTAACCAGACTTTGGTGCTAAGTGGTGTGCAATCAGTCCCCGATTCAGTATACATGGATGCTTTGCAGCCATTTAAATCGGAATTGCTGAAAATTCCGGGTATAAAAAGTATGACCTCATCATCCAATGTGATGGGCCAAGAGATCTACTGGACAAATGGTTTTCAAAGCCTCGACCATAAAGAACTTGGCGGCTCAACAGTATATCGCCTGGGTGTAGATTATGATTTTATACCGCAGTTCGGCATGAAGTTTCTGGCCGGAAGAAATTTCTCAAAAGATTTTCCAACTGACAAAAAAGGGGCAATATTGAATGACCGGGCACTGGCTCAAATGGGATTTAAAGATCCGCAGGATGCCATAGGCAAAAAAATATCCAACGGCGATACGCTTACCGTCATCGGGGTGATACAAAGCTTCCATCACATGGGACTTCAAAAGCCTATCGACCCGCAATTGATCTCGCTAAGGCCGAATGCCCGCAATGCCTATTCCATAAAATTACAGACCAACGAATTGCAAGGTACTGTTGCTGCGGTAAAAGCCTTATGGAGCAAATATTTCCCTAACGATCCTTTCAATTATTTCTTCTTGGATGATGAGTTCAACGCCCAATATCAAAGCGATCAGCGATTTGGCCAGATGTTCACCCTATTTGCATCCCTGGCGATACTGATTGCTTGTTTTGGACTAATAGGACTATCAGCATACAATATCTTACAGCGCACAAAAGAAGTGGGTATTCGTAAAGTGCTCGGCGCGTCGGTAAGGAATGTGGTTTTTATCCTGTCGAAAGACTTCCTGGCGTTAGTCATAGTTTCATTTGTAATTGCTACACCAATCGCCTGGTTTGTCATGCATAGCTGGCTGCAGGATTACGCATATCGTATCGAGATCAACTGGTGGGTATTCGGCGTTGCCGGAGCATTGGCGCTTTTGATCGCATTAAGTACGATCAGCTACCAGGCTATTAAAGCTGCGATAGCGAACCCTGTTAAAAGTTTGAGGTCGGAGTAGCAGTTAATCGGTGACCGGTTAACTAGTAATTGGTTTTGGAAGTTTAGAAATTAGGATTTAGAGTTTTAACATCATGATAAAAAACTATCTGAAAGTTGCGTGGCGTAATCTTGTTAAGAACCGGGTTACCTCCCTGATCAATATCGGCGGGCTGGCGGTGGGTATGGCTGTAGCTATGCTAATCGGTTTGTGGGTATGGGACGAGTTATCGTTCAATACTTATCATAAAAACTATAGTACCATTGGGCAGATAAGGACCCACCTGGTAGATGAAAGAACCAAGGAGCAGGGTGTAAATTCTTCTGTACAATTTCCTTTGTATACGGAGTTGAAGACCAATTACAAGGAAAACTTCAGGCATATCGTGATGTCCTCATGGGATATCGATAATATATTATCGGCCGGTGACAAAAAACTCTCAAGAACCGGTTTATATATGGATGCTGATGCACCTGAGATGCTCACCTTGAAAATGATCCACGGTTCATGGGCCGGGTTGAAAGACCCTTATTCTATCATGCTTTCTGAATCTACTGCAAAAGCATTTTTTGGTAATGCGAACCCTGTGAACCAGGTAATGAAAATGAATAATAAGTATGATGTGAAGGTTACCGGCGTTTACCAGGATCTTCCGCTCAATACGCAATTTAAAGACCTTAAATTCTTATCACCTATCGATCTATGGTTTGTTGATAATCCATGGATCAAACAAAGAACAATGACCGACTGGCAAAATCACTTTTTGAAGATTTATGCCGAGATCAACCCAAATACTAGTTTTGAACAAGCTTCACATAATATTAAGGATGCCGAGTTAAAAAACCTTGGGAATCTTAAAGAACAAGCGAAGCAAAATCCACAGGTGTTTGTGATGCCGATGCGCGACTGGCACCTGCATAATTATAAACGCGGTCAGCCTGATAACGGACCACGACAAATGGTTTGGCTCATCAGTATTATCGGAAGTTTTGTACTACTGCTGGCCTGCATCAACTTCATGAATCTGAGCACGGCACGATCTGAAAAACGCGCCAAGGAAATAGGGATCAGAAAAGCAGTCGGATCATTACGCACACAATTGATCGGGCAGTTTTTGAGCGAATCATTCCTGATCGTGGTACTATCATTCTGCTTGTCTTTAGTAATCGTAACCCTTGCAATGCCCGGGTTTAATGAGCTTGCCGGGAAACAGGTAGACATGCCTTATCAGAGCATCTATTTTTGGTTGGTAAGCACCGGGTTTATTTTCGTTACGAGTATCATAGCTGGAAGTTACCCTGCGCTTTACCTGTCATCTTTCAAACCGGTAAAAGTATTAAAGGGCACATTTAAAGCCGGGCGGTTAGCATCTATTCCGCGTAAGGTTTTGGTGGTGACGCAATTCACAGTTTCGGTGGCCTTGATCATCTGCACTATCGTTGTTTATAAGCAGATACAGATCGCCAAGAATCGCCCGGTGGGATATACCCGCGAAGGGCTCATCATGATCGACAAAAAGAATAGCGATTTTGACGGAAAATACGACATACTTAGAACCGCGCTCAAGAATACAGGTGTAGTATCCGAAATGTCTGAATCCTTTGGCAAAGTAACCGAGATCGCATCTGGCAATGGCGGCTTTCAATGGCGGGGCAAAAACCCTAACCTCGACGATCAATTCGGCACACTTCCGGTAACTTTTGAATATGGTAAAACAGTGGGGTGGCAATTTGTGCAGGGTCGCGATTTTTCAAGGTCATTCACAACCGATTCAAATGGCATGGTCATCAACCAAGCCGCCGCAAAATATATGGGCCTGAAAAACCCGGTAGGCGAAGATGTAAGCTGGAAATTCCAGGATCAACCTGTAAGATATTATAAGATACTGGGCGTGGTGAAGGATATGATCATGGAATCGCCCTATGATGAAACTACGCCTACCATCTTTATGATAAAAGGACATGTGGGCACCAGCCAGATCAACGTTAAGATCAATCCAAAACTGAGCGCCAGTGAAGCCATGCCGAAAATAGAAGCTGTATTTAAGAAAATCATCCCATCAGCGCCATTTGAATACAAATTTGCAGATGATGAATATGCGACGAAATTCGCCGCTGAGGAACGTATCGGAAGCCTTGCCGGCGTGTTTGCTACGTTAGCTATTTTCATTTCTTGCCTTGGGCTGTTTGGCTTAGCATCGTTTGTTGCCGAACAACGCTTTAAAGAAATCGGCGTCCGCAAGGTATTGGGTGCAACAGTTGTAAATCTCTGGGCTCTTTTGTCAAAAGACTTTGTGCAGCTGGTTATCCTGTCGCAGTTAATTGCATCGCCGCTTGCATACTATTTTATGCATAAATGGCTGATGAATTACCACTACCGAACAGATATATCCTGGTGGGTATTCGGTATAACCTGTTTTGGTGCACTGGCTATCACGTTGCTGACAGTAAGTTATCAGAGCATAAAAGCAGCTATGGCAAACCCGGTGAAGAGCCTTCGCTCAGAATGAGCTATGGCTCTCGAAGAAAGCCTGAGATCATAGTAGCAGTTGCAGTAAGACAATAAACTAATGACTAATAAACCAAAACCATGATAAAGAACTATTTAAAGATCGCGTGGAGAAATCTCGTTAAGAATAAGACTTACACATTCATCAACATTATAGGCCTTTCTATTGGTGTGGCAGTTTGCCTGTGCATTGGTTTGTGGCTTAAAAGAGAAATAAGCTTCGATAATTTTCATGGCGGCAATAATGACATTTTCCGTATCGTCAATACTTTCAAAAGTGAAAGCGAGACATTCTCGCAGGCCCCTTCAGGGATAGCGCTCGGTGCACAACTGCCAAAACAGCTTCCTGCTATCAGGTCGGCATGCCGGGTGTTTAATGTGGGCTACAAATTCAAAGCAGGTAATAACCAGTATTTTGAATCACAGGCCTACGCAGTTGACTCAAATTTTTTCAGCTTCTTCAAGTTTCGACTGGTTGAAGGCAATCCGGCAACGGCACTCAATTCGCCTGATAAGGTGGTGCTTTCAAGAGATATGGCCATTAAATACTTTGGCACAGTGAATCATATTGCCGGACGCACCATCCTGGTAGACGATCAGCCTATGACTGTAGGCGGTGTGGCAGAAAACCCTCCGGCTAATACACATCTTCAATATAATATTTTGGTTCCTTATGACCGATTCAGGCAATGGGCCATAAAAAACTGGAAATCTGACCCGGACAACGAGTGGGTGGGCGGATGGCCGTATGTCTATGTCAAGCTTTCCGACCCTGCCAACTGGAGGACGGTAGAAAAGCAGGTAAACAATGTGGTAGCCAGGTTTTCAGAGAAAGACTGGAAGGAAAATAAAATGACGTATCAGTATTTTCTCCAGCCTATTCATGATATCCATTTAAAATCACACCTGCGCTATGATGCAGCCAACAATGGTAGTGTTGCTATTGTCAATATCTTTTCTATCGCAGGGCTTGTCGTATTGTTGCTTGCATGCATCAACTATATCAATTTCACAACGGCGGGGGCTATTAAACGCGCCAAAGAAACTTCGGTAAAAAAGGTAGTGGGTGCCACGCGATCTCAATTGGTTGTGCAATTTTTTATCGAGACCTTTCTTATATGCACAATGGCAGTTGTTTTAGGCATTGTTGTGCTCCAAACTATATTGCCATCATTTTCTGCATTTATAGGGCAGCAATATAACTTCAATGTCAGCCTTGCCAATATCCTGGTCATTGTTGTTTTCATTCTATCGGTTTCGGTTATTGCCGGCATTTACCCATCAGTTATATTATCATCATTTAAACCCGTTCAGGCCTTAAAAGGCACCTTCTCGCAAAGCAAGACTGGAAACCTCATAAGGAAAGGTCTCGTGATATTCCAGTTTACTATCACTATTGCACTTGTGGCATCCATACTGATCATTACCCGGCAAATGGATTTCATCAAAAACAGTTCATTGGGTTTCAATTCCAATGCCGTGATAGAGGTAAATTTTAACGGCGAGCAAAATGTGGACAAGCGCTATAATACTATCCGGAACGAATTGATGAAGGATGCTCATATTATAAACGTGTCCCGTCATCAGGCAAATGTGGTTGGTGGCCTTGGAAATGGGTGGACCACTACCGAGAACCTTCAGGGTCAGGAAATCTCGACCAGCATTTATCGCTTAAATGTTGACGCCGACTACTTCAGCACCTATGGACTTAAGCTGGCAGCAGGACGCTTTTTTTCAAGGGATATTACGACAGATTCATCAAAAGCAGTTATGATAAATGAATCGGCGGTGAAAACCTTCGGCTGGAAAAAGCCCGAAGATGCGATAGGGAAGCCATTTGGCAAAGGCGACCGTCGCAAATATGTTGTCGGCGTACTGAAGGATTTCAATTTTGAAAGCCTGCATAAACCCGTAGATGCCCTACTTATCGGCTATGCTGACAATTGGAACAGCATATCATTAAAAATGGATGCAAACCATATAAATGAAGCCATTGCACATCTCGATAAAGTTTGGAAGACTGTGGTGCCCGAAGTACCCCTCCAGTATTCTTTTGTCGACGAGAGAATAGCCAAACAGTATGGCAGCGAACAAAAGATGGAAAACATATTCTATGTTTTTTCAGGCCTTTCACTGCTGATCGCATGCTTGGGTCTTTTTGGTTTGTCCATTTTTATTGTTGAGCGTAAGATCAAGGAAATAGGTATCCGTAAGGTATTGGGTGCAAGCATTTCCGGAATAGTTGGCTTGCTCTCCGCGGATTTTATAAAGCTTGTAATACTGTCTATCCTAGTAGCAACACCATTAGCCTGGTATTTTATGCACAACTGGTTAAATGATTTCGCCTATCATGTATCGATTGGTTGGTGGGTATTTCTTGCTGCAGGAGCGATAGCGATGGTGATTGCGGTATTAACCATCAGTATACAAACCATCAGAGCAGCGTTGGCTAACCCGGTGCGTAGCCTAAGGTCGGAGTAGCAGTGGCAATTACATACTAATGACTAATGACCAATAAACTAAAACCATGATAAAGAACTATTTAAAGATCGCGTGGAGAAATCTCCTAAAAAGCAAAGCATCGTCGGTGATCAATATCGGCGGGCTTGCCGTAGGTATGGCTGTGGCTATGCTGATAGGCTTGTGGATGTATAGTGAATTGTCATTTGACAAGAACATACCAAATCACGACCGAATTGCGCAGGTGATGCAAAACCAATGGATAAACAACGAGACCGATACCTGGAACAGCCAGGCTTATCCCCTCGGCCCTATGATTCGTGCCCAATACGGGAGCGACTTTAAGCACGTTCTCATGGCTTCATGGACCGGCGGGCACATCTTTTCCATAGGCGATAAAAACCTGAAGGTTAGCGGCAACTTTATTGAGCCGGGCATTATAGATATGCTATCGTTGAAAATAATTAAAGGCAGTCGCAATGGGTTAAATGAACCCAATTCCATATTGCTTTCCCAAACGGCAGTCAAAGCCATTTTTGGCGATGCAGATCCATTGGAAAAAACAATCAAAATTGACCATGATGACGTACTGACGGTTAAGGTAACCGGGGTTTACGAAGATCTTCCTGAGAACTCATCCTTCGGCGACCTGGCCTTTATTTCGCCATGGCAATTACTGGTAAAAGACCAGCATTATGATACCCGTTTTAATAATCCGTGGGGTGCAAGCTGGTTCCAGACTTTTGTTCAGATAGCCGACAACGCCGACATGAACAAAGTTTCGGATAAGATCAAAGACATCAAAATGAAGGATCTTCAACGCACCAAAAACAGTGACGCGCGGTTCAGGCCCGTTATATTCCTGCACCCTATGAACAACTGGCATTTGCGGAGTGATTTTAAAAATGGTGTAAACATTGGCGGAGGTATCCAATATGTGTGGCTATTTGGGGTGATCGGTGTGTTCGTGCTGTTGCTAGCCTGTATCAATTTCATGAACCTGAGTACGGCCCGTTCAGAAAAACGAGCTAAAGAAGTAGGCATACGTAAGTCGGTTGGTTCGAGAAGGAACCAATTAATCGCTCAGTTTTATTGCGAGTCTTTAGTAATAGCTGTCTTCTCCCTTCTTTTCGCCCTGGCATTTGTACAATTGTCATTGCCATTCTTTAATGAAGTAGCGGGCAAAAAACTGACTATGCCGTGGGGTAGTCCGCTATTCTGGTTGGCCGGTATTGGCTTCACCTTATTCACCGGACTTATTGCCGGCAGTTATCCAGCGTTGTACCTGTCATCCTTCAAACCTGTAAAAGTATTGAAAGGGACTTTCCGTGCAGGACGCCTGGCTTCCATACCACGCAAGGTGCTGGTAGTGGTACAGTTTACCGTTTCTATTGTATTGATCATCGGTACTATCGTGGTTTTCAACCAGGTTCAATATGCAAAAGATCGCCCTATTGGGTTTAATGTAAGCGGACTAATGATCGCGCCACTGCAGACTGAGCAGATTAAGAAAGAATACGATGCTATCAAAAACGACCTGCTAAACAGCGGAGTAGTTGCATCGGTCTCAAGATCAGAAACTCGTATAACCGACGGTAACTCTTCTAACGGGGGATTTACATGGCAGGGTAAAGATCCTGCCTTACAAGAAAATTTCAAAAGTTTGAGTGTTTCTCCTGAATTTGGCAAAACTGCTAAATGGGAAATAGTACAAGGGCGTGATTTTGATCCGGCACTCAAGAGCGACTCATCGGGCTTTATTATCAATGAGGCCTGCGTAAAATACCTGGGCTTTAAAAACCCCATTGGGCAAACTATTACCTGGCAAGGTAATGGAAATTATAAGATCATCGGTGTAGTAAAAAATATAGTGAGCGAATCTGCTTATCAACCTGTAGAGCAGACGTTCTACTTCCTGGGGCATTGGTTGAACAACGTCGATATCAGGCTCAGCCCAAATACAAGTGCACATGAAGCTATCGATAAGATCGGAGCTATATTTAAGAAGTACGACCCTTCTACCCCGTTCGAATATAGTTTTGCTGATGATGATTACGCCAAAAAATTTGACAATGAGGTGCGCGTAGGCAAACTGGCCAGTTCATTTGCAGGTCTAGCTATTTTCATCAGTTGCCTGGGCTTATTCGGTATGGCATCATTCATGGCCGAGCAGCGTGTTAAGGAGATCGGCGTACGCAAAGTACTCGGTGCTTCAGTATTTAACCTTTGGCGGTTGCTTTCAAAAGACTTTGTCGGGCTGGTGGTTATTTCCCTGTTTATCGCTTCACCGTTAGCATACTATTTTATGCATAAATGGCTGGAAAATTACACCTATCGCGCAGCAATGAGTTGGTGGATCTTTGGTATAACCGCCGCAGGAGCATTACTGATAACTGTGCTTACGGTAAGCTACCAAAGCCTGAAAGCAGCGATGGCGAACCCTGTGAGGAGCCTGCGCTCCGAGTGATTAGAGATTAGTTAATCAGCGATTAGGTGATTATCGAGAAACTACGAATGACCAATGACTAATAAACCAATTTATGATAAAGAACTATTTTAAAATTGCCTGGCGGAATCTTGTTAAGAATAAGGCTTCCTCTTTCATCAACATCGGCGGACTTGCTGTGGGCATGGCCGTTGTGATGCTGATCGGTTTGTGGATCTATGATGAAGTGTCATTCGACCGATATCACAAAAATTATAACCGTATTGCCCAGGTAATTCAAAACGTAACGAACAATGGAGAGGTGCAAACCTGGTTTTCAGAGCCTTACCCACTGGCTGCTGAGTTGCGCAAGAATTATGGCAGCGACTTTAAGTCGGTGGTTATGTCTACCAGTGTCAACGGTCATATTATTGCACTCGGAGATAAAAAACTGACTAAGAACGGCGCTTATATGGAAGCCGGTGGCCCTGATTTATTTTCGCTGAAAATGATCAAAGGCGATAAGAATGCCTTAAAAGACCCTACATCTATGTTGCTTTCTGCATCAACTGCAAAGGCCTATTTTGGCGATGCTGATCCGATGGGTAAAATGTTGAAGGTTGATAACGGGGCAAGCTTAAAAGTTGCTGGTGTTTATGAGGATCTGCCTAAAAATACTACCCTTAGCGATATGGCCTTCGTTGGTTCATGGGGGCGTTTTGCCTCTGATGCCCAACTTACCCAAATGAAAGAACCATGGAGGCCCAACTTTGTAAACATTTATGTGCAGTTGGCCGACGCAGCTGATTTTCAAAAAGTATCCTTTAAGATAAAAGATGAAAAAATGCGCCATCTTACCGGTCAGATAGCTAAAAAGAAGCCAGTTCTGTTTCTGCATCCAATGAGCAAGTGGCACCTATACGATGAGTTTAAAAATGGCATAAATACCGGCGGACGAATTCAGTATGTATGGTTGTTTGGTATCATTGGTTTATTTGTGCTGCTGCTGGCCTGCATCAACTTTATGAATCTGAGCACCGCCCGGTCTGAAAAACGTGCACGCGAAGTAGGTATCCGCAAAGCGATCGGTTCGCTGCGCGGACAATTGATCTACCAATTCTTCAGCGAATCTATTCTTTGTGTGATATTGGCTTTTGTGTTATCATTGTTCCTGGTGCAACTGAGCATGTCGTTCTTTAACCAGATAGCTGATAAACAGATGTCTGTTCCATGGCAAAACCCTACATTCTGGCTGGCATCTGTTGGCTTCTGTTTATTTACAGGAATTATCACAGGCAGCTACCCTGCATTTTACCTATCATCTTTTAAACCTATTAAAGTATTAAAGGGCACCTTCCGTGTCGGTCGCCTGGCTGCGTTGCCGCGTAAAATATTGGTTGTGGTGCAGTTCACCGTTTCGGTGGTGCTGATTATTGGTACCATTGTGGTCTATCGCCAGATACAGTTTGCCAAGAACCGACCTGTGGGATATGATCGCGGTGGACTGGTATTTATCACCATGTATTCGGACCAGATCCACAAACATTTTGATGCCATTAAGTCTAGCCTGCTTAATACAGGCGCTATAACCGAAATGGCCGAATCTGGCGCGCCTCCTACCGGCTATTCCGGAAGCACCAGCGCAATAGAATGGGAAGGCAAAGACCCGAACCTAAGCGTTGATTTTAAACAAAACAATGTTTCCTGGGATTACGGAAAAACAATCGGCTGGCAGTTTGCCGGAGGGCGTGATTTTTCAAGATCGTTCCTGTCCGACTCAGCTGCGGTGGTGCTTAATGAAGCCGCGGTTCGTTTTATGGGATTGAAAAATCCGCTGAACTCAAGCGTCAGGTATTATGGCAACAGCTTTAAAATTATTGGTATAGCTAAGGATATGGTGGTCGAATCGCCATACACACAGGCTAATCCAACGGTTTATTTCCTGTCTAAAGACCCAAGCAGCTTTGCTTTAGTCAAGATCAACCCAAAAATGAGCGCCCGCGATGCCATGGCTAAGATTGGCAACGTATTTAAAAGCTATACACCTGAGCTACCCTTTGATTACCAGTTTGTAGATCAGGATTATGCTAAAAAGTTCGGCAACGAAGAGCGTATTGGTACACTGGCAAGTTCGTTTGCATCGCTGGCAATTTTCATCAGCTGCCTGGGCTTGTTCGGCATGGCATCATTCATGGCTGAACAACGCATTAAAGAGATCGGTGTCCGCAAAGTATTGGGTGCGTCAGTATTCAACTTATGGCAACTGCTTTCAAAAGACTTTGTGTTGCTGGTATTGATCTCTTTGCTGATCGCTTCGCCGGTGGCATGGTACTTTATGCACGGCTGGCTGCAAAACTATGATTATCATGCCGACGTAGCCTGGTGGATATTCATCATCACTGGTGCCGGAGCAATGATCATTACTTTACTGACAGTAAGCTACCAAAGCATAAAAGCAGCACTGACCAATCCTGTAAAAAGTTTGAAGACAGAGTAGCAGTTAACAGTTTTTTTAAAAAGCCTCTCTCCCTTGTCCGAAGGACTCCTTTGGAGGAGAGGGGTTGGGCGAGGCGGATATTTAACATTTAACTCCCCGTATTTAACATTTGCAGCATAGTATTTAAAACCTGAGACTTGTAATTTAGGGTTTCAATTCAAAACCTATGCTGCAAAACTACTTTAAGATAGCCTGGCGTAATTTGTGGAAGAACAAGGGCTTCTCCATCATCAATATATTTTGCCTTGCGTTAGGCATCACGTTTTCATTGCTGATCGGCATCTATGTATTAAATGCTGAAGGTGTTAACTCCGGTATCAGGAATATCGACAATCAATATGTGATCAAAAGCAAATGGAAAGAGGATAACCAGGGCATTCCTATCACTACACTTGGCCCTTTAGCCAAGACCATGAAAGATGAGTATCCCAACCTTGTCGAAAACTATTATCGCTTTGATCCTGTAGTGAATATCATATCCGTAGGTGATAAACACTTCCGCACCCAGATTGCTGTTGGCGATACTACTTTAGTTTCCATGTATGGATTTCCTTTGGCATATGGTAATCCTAACCAGGCTTTCCGCAATAATCAATCGGCTGTGGTGACGGAGGATTTCGCAAATAAATTCTTTGGCAAAATAGATGTGATCGACCAGGTCATCAGCATACAAACACCTGCAGATGGCGCTAAACATAACTTTACCATTACGGCTGTATTGAAGAATTTACCGCTGAATACAATCAGTAATTTCACCACCACACCTTACCAGGTATACCTGCCGATGGACGCCAACCAATATTTCCAGGGAGGAGATAAAGGCGATAATTGGTCGAATATTTACATGGCAAGTATGCTTCAGCTGAAACCCGGCGTAACACCTGCCAGGCTGGAAACAGCATTCGCCACGGTGCTGCAAAAATACCAACCGGCATTTGTAAAAGGCAATTTAAAGATCGAACTGGCCGGCATGCGCAATTATTATTTAAAGGATAACAACGGTGCCATACAAAAGACGTTAACCACGCTTTCCTTGGTTGCAGGCTTTATTCTGTTGCTGGCTATTATCAATTTTATCAATATCAGTATCGGTACTTCTGCCGGCAGGTTAAAAGAGATAGGATTGAGAAAGGTATTTGGCGGGGCGAAATATCAATTGATCATCCAACATATTACGGAGGCGTTGATACTTACGGGCACTGCCACTTTTATTTCTTTAGCGTTTTATGAGATCTTATTGCCAGTTTTCAATCAACTGCTAAATACAACGCTCGGTCATTTCTGGGAGTTTGGGTTAAGCAAATTGCTCTTTATTGCGATCTTAATGATCGCTGTTGGTTTTATTTCAGGCATATACCCGGCATTCGTTTTGAGTTCTCAAAATGTCGTAAATGCCGTTAAAGGAAAGATCGATGCAGGCAAAGGCGGAGCGACTCTTCGCAAGGCCTTGCTAGTTGTCCAGTTTACTTTGGCCATCATCGTATTTATCAGCGCTATCGTTGTTTCTAAGCAGGTATCTTATTTCTTTAATAAAGACCTCGGTTACAACAAAGAACAGGTAATGGTTATATCTTCCCTGCCCCGTCAATGGGACACTGCAGGGATCGCCAGGATGGAAAGGGCGAGGCTTCAACTATTGGATGTGCAGGGAGTAAAAAGTGCATCGCTTTCTTACGATATTCCTGATGGCGGAAATGGAGGTAATATAGCTGCATATCCCGGGAGCAATCCTAACTCTACTAACCTGGCAATTATTGCTGCTGATGCAGATTTCGGTAAAACCTATGGCTTGCAAATGCAGGACGGTGTATTCATGAAATACGACAATAGCAGTAATACGCAAGGAAAAGTCGTTTTAAATGAGGCTGCAGTAAAGGCATTGGGTTGGACCTCTGCCATTGGAAAGACTATCCACCTTGGCGCTGCAAACGGACCAGCGGTAACAGTTGCAGGTGTAGTAAAAGATTTTCATTTAGGGTCGATGCAACAAAAGGTTCAGCCACTCATTATAGCCGGGTTAAATGAATCGTTTACAACCAGCTACCGCTACTTTTCGGTGAAGCTTAATACTGCTGATCTCAACAATACGATCAATGCCATTCAGCAAAAGTGCAAGGATCTATTTCCCGACGCAGGTTTTGAGTACAGCTTTATGGATGACAAATTCCAGGCGATGTATGCTTCTGAATTGCAATTGAAAAAGGCTGCAGATATTGCCACAGCACTCAACCTGCTTATCGTATTCACCGGGATATTCGGGGTTGTAGCATTTACGCTGACTAAACGCACCAAAGAGATCGCCGTGCGTAAAGTATTAGGTGCGGATATCCAAAGCATCATTTCCATCTTTCTTAAAGAATATGGTGTACTGATAGCCATCTCCAACATAATCGCATGGCCATTAGCTTACCTGGTCACCTCTAAATGGCTGGAGAGTTATGCTTATCGGATCCATCAAAGCCTGATCCCGTACTTGTTTGTATGCCTTTTCATTCTTTTAACGGCATCCATTCTGATATCGCTGCAATGTTTTAAGGCAGCGGTAGTGAATCCTGTTAAGAGTTTACGCTCGGAATAATCAGTTAACCAGAAATATCTCAATCATAATAGCGATGGGTTTGAAACCCATCGCTATTATGGTCGCATTTAGGTCAGACTCAAAACCGTACATCAATTGTATCAAAAGCAGACGGTCAAAAAATAAACGGGGCTGTTATTTTACTGGTATTCAACTTTATTCGTAATGGCACAGGCTTTGGGTAGTTTCAAACATCATTAAATTGATTAACTTAAACACTCAAACATCAAATGCCTTATGATACGGAATTACTTTAAAATAGCCTGGCGTAACCTGAACAAGCATAAGCTTTTTTCGTTGGTAAATATCTGCGGATTAGCTATCGGCGTCGCCACTTTCTGGATCATTGCATTATATGTTACCGATGAATTAAGCTACGACCGTTATAACGAAAAAGCCGACCGTATTTTTCGTGTTGTTCAGCATGGAAAATGGGGCACAGGCAGTTTCGATCTGGCCATTACTGCTGCGCCTTATGCGCCTGCCTTAAAAGCCGACTACCCTGAAGTGGAAGAGGCCGTCCGTTTTGATATGGAGGGCGGCGGAAAGATCATTTATAACGAAAAGCAGATCATGGCACCTGATGTTTCGTTTGCAGATGGCGGCGTATTTAACATATTTACTTATCACTTTCTCGATGGCGACCCGCAGTCTGCCTTATCAAAACCACATTCTATTGTGCTGACCAAAACGCTGGCCTTGAAGATCTTTGGTGACGTATCATCAGCCGTCGGCAAAAGTATTTATTTCGATAAAAATGATCCGCTTACCGTTACAGGGGTAATTGATGATGTACCAGCTAATTCACATTTCACCTTCAGTGCACTGCGCTCATTTGATACTAACTACACAGGCCGATGGGGTAACGCCAATGTATTTACTTATGTGCTGCTCAAAAATCCCGATGATTATAAAAAGGTCGAAGCAGCGTCACCAACATTCTATAACAAATATCTGAAGCGTGACCTGGCAAATATCAATTACCGCATGGAGTTGCAGCCGCTTACTTCCATTCACCTGCATTCCAATCTGCAATTCGAATTGGGCAGCAATAGCAGTATAACTTATATTTATGTATTCAGCATTGTTGCATTGCTGATCCTGAGCATTGCGGTGATCAATTATGTAAACCTGACGACTGCCCGTTCTGTGGTAAGGATCAAAGAGATCGGCATCCGTAAAGTGATCGGCTCCGGTCGTAAACAATTGATGCTGATGTTTTTCTCAGAGTCGGTTTTGTTTACCGTTCTGGCCACGACAATCGGGATCGTATTAGTTCAGTTCGCGTTGCCATATTTCAATCACCTTTCAGGGAAATCATTGGATGTATGGCAATTGGGGGTTACAAAATCCATTATTCTATTCGCAGGTTTCGCCATTATTTCCGGTTTGATCAGCGGCACTTACCCCGCCTTGTTTTTATCGGGCTTTGCAACTATTCCGGCAATGAAGGGACAGTTGGGGAACCAATCATCTACTATCCTGTTCAGAAAATCATTGGTAACTTTTCAGTTTGTGATCACTATTGTGATGATCGTTGGTTCCTGCATAATTTACCAGCAACTGCATTATGTAATGAATAAGGATCTCGGCTTTAACAAGTCGCAGATGCTTACTTTTCATATTCACAGCCGGGATGCCCGGACCAAAATCGACGCTATAAAGACGCAGCTATTACAAAGCCCGTTAATCAAAAGCGTTAGTGCTGCGGGTAACCCGATAGGAAACAATGATATAGGCGAAACCAATTTTAATATCGGCCCTGACGGAAATACTGCTCCCGATACAAAAATTGTAGAGCAGCTGGTAATTGACGAAGATTATATCCCTGCTATGGAAATAAAAATGGCGCAGGGCCGTAATTTCCAAAAAGGGCTAACGGATTCAGCTCAGAGTGCCATCATTGTTAACCAAACCCTGGTAGATGAATTAGGCTGGAAAAACCCGGTAGGTATGCGTGTACGTACTGGTGTTGATAAAGGTGTGATACAATGGTCGACCATAGTTGGTGTTATTAAAGACTTTAATACCTATTCGCTGCAGCACAAGATCGCGCCTATGAAGCTGGTATTGCCGCAATCAGCAAATGATAAAGACAATCTCTACGTTCGTTTAAGTGGTAAGAATATTCCGGCTGCACTGGATTATTTAAGCACAGTTTACAGCAAATTTGACCCTGAAAATAAAGTAGATTATCATTTCCTCGACCAGAACTTTGCCAATCAATATCAAACTGAACAAAAGCAAGGTAATTTGCTGCTCATGTTTACCATACTAGCCATTAGCATTGCCTGTTTAGGTTTATTCGGACTGGTAACCTTTACGGCACAGCAACGTGTAAAAGAGATCGGCATCAGGAAGGTACTTGGAGCAAGTGTAAGCAGCATTGTTACTTTATTAAGCAAAGAACTAGTCTACCTGGTATTACTGGCTACGATAATTGCAGCCCCAATCGCCTGGTTTGCCATGAACAAATGGCTGCAAAGCTTTGCTTATCGCGTTGATATGCATTGGTGGGTATTTATAGCCGCCGGATTCGTCGCAATCCTTATCGCATTCCTGACCATAAGCATTCGTTCTGTAAAGGCTGCATTGGCTAATCCTGTACGTAGTTTGAGGTCGGAGTAAAGTGATCGGTTAGCCGGTGATCAGTTAATCAGGAATTGGGGCATAAAAGCCCACTCTCCTTTTGGAGAGGGGTTTTGGTGAGCTATTGCACTATCAATGTAGCTATAGAATGCGGGTTGCTGCTCACTTTGGCAGCCTTACCTTTTATCCATAAAAAGTAATCGATCTTTTCGTCGGTCTTATTCATTACCACAACGGCAAGTTTTCCGTCTGGGTTCATGTAAGCGGTAGTCAGCAGTTTATCGCGGCTTGCGGCGCTGGCAATACGTCTTGCCCCCGGTTTGATGAATTTAGAGAATTGGCCGATGTAATAGTATGAATTGGTATAGATCAAATTGCCCGATTTGGTATCAGCATGCACCGGTGCAAAGCAGAAGTTGCCCACATGGTTTGGGCCGCCCTGCTCATCCAGTAAAACGTTCCAGTCTGTCCAGGCCACGGTGCCATCATTAAAGTCGTTGATCATAGATGTTCCGTATTTTTCGCCTAACGACCAATCGTTCAGCTTGGTTGCATCGTATCTTTCGGCACAACCTTCGGTAAATATCAAATTCTTATCAGGAAAAGCCTGGTGAACAAGGCTCACATTGGCAAAGTTCATTCCGGCGCCTGTCCAGGTTTCATACCAGTGAAATCCTATGCCCCAAACGTATTTAGCTGCGGCAGGGTCTTCCAAAATGGTACTCGCGCGTTGGTAAAGCAAATCACGGTTATGATCCCAAACAATTAATTTCTTGCCGGATAAGCCTTGCTTTTGCAATGTTGGGCCTAAGAAGTTTTTTACAAAGTCGCGCTCTTCTTCGGCAGTATATAAGCATGACTCCCATGTTTGGGTAGCCATAGGTTCATTTTGTACGCTCAATCCCCAGATCGGAATTCCTTCTTTCTCGTAAGCTCGGATAAACTTACCGTAAAAATTTGCCCAGCTTTGATCATATTTCTTGTCCAGCTTACCGCCGTGCAGTACGTCATGGTTAGTCTTCATAAATCCCGGCGGGCTCCACGGGCTAACGAAAATATTCAGCTTACCGCCTGCAGTAGCGATCGCTTCCTTAATGAAAGGGATGCGGTATTTTTTATCGTGACTGATATCAAAAGTTTTCAGCGCCGCATCACCATCTTTCACATAGCTGTAGCTATCGCTAGAAAAGTCGCAGCTTTGGATATTGGTGCGGCCAAAAGTATAGCCGATGCCTTTAGTCTTATCATAATAAGCGGTCAGGAATTCCTTTTGCTTGTCCTTCGGCAACTTGTAAAACGTTTCGGCTGAAGCATCGGTTAATGCACCACCTATACCGACCATCGTCTGAAATTTTTTGGCAGGATCAACAAACACCGCTACTTCGGTTTCCACCGGTTGCGGTTTATCTTCAAAATGCAGCGTTTCGGTGGCGGTGATGCGGTTATCCGTGCCTTTTTCGGTTACATAAACCTTAACCGTTTTATTTTTTGCAGAGTATTGCGGCGCCTGCTGCGCATTGACTGCCAATACTCCCGTTGCCGCAAAAGCAAGCAGAGCAGTAAATTTTCTTTTCATATCAGGAATTTATAGCGGGATTGGTTTAACAATCAAATCTATCAATTTGGAATAATAAACCAATATGGAATATTATTTAATGCTTATGACAACCACATCTTGTCCCCTTAATTTTTTGCCAGGAACATCTTTTAAGCCATGATCGGTATAGCTTGCAGTAAGCTGATAAGCGCCTTTTTGCGCATCGGGCTTAAAGCGAAAATAGCCGTCAGTACCTACATAATAGTTAACATTAGGATCAGCTGCATTTTTGGTGATCCATTGCACAATACTTTTTATATCCGTTACGGGCAACTCCGGATGAGGAGGCATTTTCTCTTTCCCCCAAATTCCAGTTGAGCCAAATTGTATTCGTTTTACCAGGCTATCGACATTGGCTTTGGTAACAGGATAACGCTTGTTTATATCTGCAAATGACGGCCCCATTGCTTTGGTGTTAAAACCGTGACAGGTAATGCAATTGGATGTCATGATGATATTTACACTATTATTCTGCGGACTTGCAGGTAAAATCTTCCCGCTTTTCAGGTAGCGCACTTCCAGCAATACTTCCTTTGTATTGATCTCGTCAAATTTGGATTCGCCGTCCTCTTTGTCTGATACTGTGATCTTGTAGGTCACCGATGCATCTTTTTCAAAGGAACTGTTAGTTTGTGGTGATATGATCTTTATTACTGGAGGATGATTTTCTTGAAAATTGATAAAAGAATATAAAAGAAAACCGCTAAACGCCATTAAGAAAGCAAAGCATGATCGTTTTAGTAACATATCTATAGTATAAATAAACCAAACTAATCGGCTCTCTCCCTACACTTAGGGAGAGATGTCCAGCGAAGCGTCGACAGAGAGGGTAAAACCTTAGGACAGGTAAACCTGATGTGCCGATTTTTACCCCTCCCAGCCTCCCCTGATTCCAGGGGAGGAGCTATAAGGCCTTTTTGAGTCACCTTGTCCAAGTCCGAAGTCGTAATTCCGAAATCCCAATCATAACTTTCCAATCTCCTTCGCCACCCTTTGCGCCGACCGCAGACACGATTCCATCCCCCGGCTCATGTTATCTGCATAAGTGCCAGCAAAATACAATCGCCCCTCAGGCTGCAATATCTGCGGCCAGAATTTGTGCATCTCTCCTATCGGGAATGGCTCCATTTCGCACACCGGGGCAAATTTATCGCGTGTCCAATCAACTGTTAAAGCCTGCTCGATGGTATCGTGCTTACCAGGATAAACTTGTCTGAAAGCGGCCAGTACCCGTTGTGGCGAAAGTCCGCCGGGACCGAAAGCCTTTAGAATAACACGCTTGGTATCCACCTGGTTTGTTTCGAGCCAGATGGATGAAATATCTGAATGTTCAAACTCCATATTGATGCTTTTGATACCATCATCCAGCCAAAATTTGGTGCTGGCTTCGAATACATAAAACGGGTGCGATGAATAGGCAAGGTTATCTACAACATATTGTTTCTCAGCCGAAAGCGGCGGCGTAACCGGTATGCTTTTGAATATTGGCAATGTGATGCAATTCACTACATAATCGGCATTAAGTTCAGTCTCCTTTTCTGCGCCATATGAACGATAAGATACCGTTACTCCGGTTTTACTTTGTTTGATTGAGGTTACGGGACTGTTCAGTTTCACCCGCTCACCCAAACGTTTAGCAAAGGCGATAGGTAATTGCTCATTACCGTCTTTGAGGTGAAAGGTCTCCCCTTCCGAGTAAGGTATCTTCCTGAAATCCATGATAGCTGTTCGCCACAGATAGTATAAGGCCGATGTATTGTGACCGCCAAGTTGCTTAAGCGCAGCAGGTGATGCACCTTCCTTTTTAAATATCTCGGAGATGGCAACTTTGTCGAGATCATCATACCCTACTCCAAATGGTTGATATGCATCCGTAAACTTGCTTAGATAAGGTTTGATATAATAAGGCCCCAATTCATACATCGGGTGCTCTGACAGGAATTTTACTTCCTTTTCATTATATCCAAATTTTGTAAGTACCGCCGGATCTTTCAACTGTTCAGCCGTATAAAACTTACCGCCGATCATTTTAAGGGCATCCTTGTCATAATTGTATTCTGAGCCTTCAGCGTTGGGATAAGGTATGGCCGTCAGCTTAAACTCTTCTACGTATTCAAAAAAACGTTCATAACCTGGCTTGGTGATGTGGTCGGCACCGTAATCAGCATAAAGTCCATCGGATAAGCCATCACGTCCTGTAAAAACATGACCGCCATATCTTCCTGAAGCTTCAAGTACTGTCACTTCATGACCTGCTTTCATTAATTCATAAGCGCAGCATAGTCCGGTAATTCCGGCACCTGCTACGATCACTTTTTTTGCAGCAGGCAGTATTGCTTTTGCTGACAACAACTGCGGTGCAACCATTGCACCTGCGCCCACTATCAGAGTGTCTTTTATAAATGTCCGTCGCTTGATTTTTTTCATATGGCTTACAGGTTGCAGGCTTATTTTTTTACTGCCCAAAAGATAGCATTTTTTACCAGCGTGGTGAAGTTCTCGTCTTTAAACAACTCCGGAAAATGTCCCATTGCAATATAAATGTTACGGGCTTTCATATGTTCGTTCGTCCAGATCACAGGATGGTCGCCCATCTTTTTTTCTTTAGGCGGATCGTAGGTTGATTCATCAATACTAGCCAGTACATGTACATTTTCGCGGGGTGATTTATCATAAAGATACCACTCATCCTTTGTAATAAACTCCGGCTGCAAACCTTTCATAGCCGGATGGTTTTTATCTTCCACAGTTAACTTTGCGGAGGTTCCACCGGGCAGATAATCTTTGAACATAATGCCGCCCATAAATGCCGAATACCATTGCCACATCGGGTAGCCATCGAATACGCCCAGCAAGGTAGGGTGGTGAAAACCGACCCAGCCGCCCCTGCCGTGTTCAATATAATCCGTGAACGCTGCCTGCGCCTCCTCTCCCCATGGGTAAGGCGGATAATTTAACTGGATAAATAGCTGGTAGTTTGCCAGTAAAGACTTAGTTATGGTTTTGGTATCCGTAATATAATCGATGGTAAAATTACTGTCGGCAGCCAGCTTGTTCAGCCATATTTTTGCCGCTTCAGTAAATAGCACATGTCCTCCTCCGATCTCAGCAATGGCAAGCGCCTTAAACCTCGGTTTGGTTTGTGCTTTAGTTGATTGAAAGGCAATTGTCATCAATAAAATGAAGACACAACAGGCGAGTATTTTTTTCATAGGTATTGTGAAAACTGAATAATAGGCTTAATATCGTAATAATCTTTATACCTGTCAATCAACCTAAAATTATGCTGAAAAAACTGCTCTTCGCCGTCCTTATTTCTATGCCTTTTATTTCTTCGGCCCAGGAAAATAAGCTGCCTCCAATTCCGATGAGGGAACATATTGTGTATTACGAAAAGTTCTATCATATAAAGGCCGGACTGAGCAAACAGCAGGTTATCAATAATGCCATGCAGTGGTTTAAAGAAGCTTTCCCAACTCAACCGGCTGCGGTATTAAACAAAGGCGAACAACCTGCAGTAAACGGCATGGGGCTTTTTAAAGTGAATACTACAGCCGGAAACTATTACTGGCTACGATTTAAGGTGAGTATGATCCCCGGCGATGGTGTACTAACGTTTAGGGTATATAATGTCTACGAAAAGCCTATTGAAAAAGGCATCACCAATGAGTTTTCAAAAATTGAATATCGCTGGTGGGATTACAGGAACGGTAAACCCTGGTCGGCAGATGATAAGCCATTATTTAATGGACTGGATTCGGGTGTAAATGCACTATCCGTTTCGTTGGAAAAGAAGATAGGCAAATTGCAGGCTCCGCGTTTCCGTGCACTGGCATTGTATTCAACCAATGTCGAAGCAGATCATGTGGATTTTGCTTATGATGCTATCAAATTCTATAGCAAGCTGGCAGCCGAAAAAGGTTTTGTGATCGATACCACTTCTAATTGGGAAAAGCTGAACGATGATAACCTGAAAAATTATCAGTTAGTGATCTGGTTGAATGAATTCCCGCATAATGAAGCCGAAAGACGTTCATTTGAAAAGTTTATGGGTAACGGCGGTGCATGGCTTGGTTTCCACGTATCGGGTTATAATGATAAGGATACCCACTGGCCATGGTTTGTTGATTTTATGGGTGGGGCTGTTTTTTACAACAATAACTGGCCACCGTTGCCTGCAAAAATGATAGTGGACGATAACAAGCACCCGGTAACCAAAGATCTGCCTAAAACATATACAGCGCCTATAAACGAATGGTACGGCTGGAAACCAAATCCTCGCGATAATAAAGATGTGAAAGTTTTGGTAACGCTTGCTACTTCCAATTATCCATTGGGCAAAAAGGATGTGATACGAGATGGCGATATCCCTGTTGTTTGGACCAATACCAAATACAAAATGCTGTACATGAACATGGGGCATGGCGATATGAACCTGACCTCGGCTTTGCAGAATAAAATGTTTGTGGATGCCATTTTATGGCTGGGTAAAAAATAAATCTTCGTTTCCGTCATTTCGCCGTTAAACCTTTGACTATTAGCGTCGTTTAAGGTGTTATGACCAAACGCTTACCCCTTGTCCTCTTTATTTTAATTTTGACGGTGCTTGTTGCCTGTAAAAAAAGTAACAACCCTAGTCCCGGGCCACCCAGTGCTACAGGGACAACCGGCATTACGGGTACTAAAGGCACGACCAGTACTTCAGATACAGCTAAACTATATTTCCCGCCAACTACCGGAACTACCTGGCAAACCACAACAGTCGCTTCGCTTGGATGGGATCAGACACAACTGGATGCACTTTATCCTTACCTGGAGAGTGTGGGGACAAAAGCGTTCATCATTCTGAAAGACGGTAAGATCGTTACCGAGCATTACTTCGGCACATTTACAGCTGATAGCATCTGGTATTGGGCATCAGCTGGTAAAACGGTTACTGCCATGCTGGTTGGCATTGCTCAACACGATGGCCTGATCGATATCAATAACAAAACGTCAACTTATATCGGAACAGGCTGGACATCGGAACCATTAGATAAAGAAAACCTGATCACCATAAAAAATCAGCTCACTATGACCAGCGGTTTAGACGACGGTGTATCCGACCCGGATTGCACACTACCCGGCTGCCTTGTTTATAAAGCCGATGCCGGGACCCGCTGGGCTTATCATAATGCCTCGTACACTATTTTAGATAGCGTGATCGAACGCGCCAGCGGCATGACTTTTAATGCCTACTTTCAACAGAAACTCAGAAATAAGATCGGGATGAATGGCCTTTGGATCAAAGCGTCCCATTCAAACAATGTGTACTATAGCAACGCCCGCAGTATGGCCCGTTTTGGTTTGCTGATGCTGAACAAAGGCACTTGGGATGGTACGCCAATTTTAGCCGATACAAACTACTTCAACAGCCAGGTAAACACTTCGCAAAACCTGAACCTGAGTTATGGTTACTTAACCTGGCTCAACGGGAAAGCCAGCAGTATGCTGCCACAAACTCAAATTGTATTTCCTGTATCAATCATACCCAATGCCCCGGCTGACCTATTTGCGGCTTTAGGCAAAAACGATCAGAAGGTTTATGTGGTACCGTCGCAAAAACTGGTAGTTATCCGTATGGGTAATACAGCAGGCGGTGTCAACTTAGCCGGTGACGATTTTGATAATACGCTTTGGGGGAAGCTGAAGACGATCATTAAGTATTAAGTCGTCTTTAAATACTTATAAATCAACACTCCATAGATAAACAAACCTCCAGCCGAGATAATAGCGCTTATACTTATGGCATGAACAATTGCCGCTGCTCCACCATTAGTCATCGCACCAAATACCGCCACACCAACTGCACCGGCAGCCTGCCGCGTGGTATTCAGCACAGCCGATGCGATGCCCGACCGTGTTTTATCTACGGTAGATAAAATGCCTGTCGTCATCGCCGGAACCGCCAAACCCATGCCCAATGGAATAGTAAAGAAAGGGATAAACAATTGCCAGTAAGGCGTATTGTCTTTAGCGATCAACAGCATAATGAAACCTGCGACGAAAATGCCGACACCTATCAATATTGGTACCCGTGTCCCAAACTTTGCCATTACTTTGCTGCTAACCAGGTTTGAAATGATAAAGCCTGCTGTTAATGGTAAAAAGGCTAATCCTGCACTTAGCGAAGAATAATGCAGTACTTGCTGGAGGTATAAACTCAAAATAAATATAGTTCCGTAGTAGGCACCGTTGAATAGCATTCCCAGTCCAACCAGGAAATTGAAATTGGATTTCTTGAAAAGATCGAGCGGTAAAATGGGAGCTTTCGCCTTTTTCTCGATCCGTAGAAATATAAGCAACGCAATAACACTGAAAATCAATCCGCCATAGATCAAAGGATGTTCAGGTCCTAAATGATGCCACTCGATAATGGAGGCAATCAACGCAGTCAGTGCCAGCATCCAGGTAAACTGTCCGGGCAGGTCAAACCCCTTATTGGGTTTACGTCCGTTTGTTACTAGTTTGAAACTACAGAGAATCCCGGCAAGGCAAATAGGCAGGTTTACAAAAAAGATCATCCGCCAATTGCTGATATGCATTAGCAGACCGCCGAGTATTGGCCCCGCAGCCATCGCCACGCCTCCGGCTGCGGTCCACAAGGCAACCGCACGTGCGCGGTCATGAGGCTGATGCGAAAAATTATGGTTTATGATAGATAGAGAACTTGGTATCATGATGGCCGATCCCATGCCTTGTAATACCCTGAAACCTATCAAACTATTCGCGCTCCATGATATACCGCAACCTAAAGATGCAATGCCGAATATGAGCAGCCCCAATTGAAATATACGTTTTGAACCCAGCAGATCGCTCATTCCGCCTGCTGAAAGCATGAATACCGCAAAGGCTATTGTATAGGCGTCTACGATCCACTGCAATGCACTCACTCCGGCTGAGAAAGATTTCGATATCTGCGGTAAAGCAATATTTACGATAGAAACATCCAGCTGAGATACCACGAAAGCCAGGCTGGCTGTACCCACAATAAATCCGAATGAAAGCGACTTATTATTTGTCATGGCGGCAAAGGTAAGTTTCTCTCATATCCGATCTATCACGGAAAGTTGATGAATGAAAAACTTACATTGAAAAGAAATAATGCTTATTTCAGGGAAGCCAGGGTTATATCGGCCACATCTTTGAGTGCACTTTTATCAGCACCCGAACGAGCGATTACCCTCAAAGCATTAATACTGCCGAAAAGAAAACGGGCATAAGCGCGGGCAGTGTTTTTAGTGGAGAACTGACCCACCTTCTGCCCTTTTTCTATAATAGTAGTAAGGGCGTCTTCAACGCTTTTGTTATTGGCGTGAACCAGTGCGCCGATCTCTTCGTCCTGACCGGCAATTTCAACTGCGGTATTTACCATAAAACAGCCCTTAGCCATGGTGTCTTTGTTGCTTTCTTTTACCAGTCCGTCGAAAACCTGTTTAATTGCCTTTTCCGGGTCATCCGCCTTACTCAGCATATCAATCATGGCTTGTGTTTGCTGCTCCTGGTATTTTTTTAGTGCTTTTTGAAATAATGTTTTCTTATCAGAATAGGTATTATAAAGGCTTGATCTATTGATCTGCAGTTCATCTACCAGATCCTGGGCCGATGTGGCATTATAGCCCTTTCTCCAGAAAAGGTTGGTCGCCTTTTCCAGCAGTTCATCTTCATCAAATTCTTTTTTGCGTGCCATGTTTCCCTCCGCACAAAAATACACATCTAAACATCAATTGATTTTAATTTGCACATACCCCAAACCAGGGATTCCGGGTATGTGCAATTCAATCAATATACCACTGCGTTTACAGTCAGACCGCCATCGGCAGTAATTTCGGTTCCGGTGATGAATGAAGAATCATCTGATGCCAGGAAGCGAACTACATGGGCAATCTCTTCGGCTTTACCAAAACGGTTAAGCAATATTCTTTTTCCCAATATTTCACCAAATCCGTTTACCTGTTCCTGGCTCAAACCCAGTTTTCCATAAAGAGGGGTTTCTATAGGGCCTGGAGAAACAGCGTTCACACGTATTTTGCGTGAAGCGAGTTCACGTGCCAATACCTTATTTAATGAAAGCAGTGCTGCTTTGCTTGCTGAATAAACGCTGCTATCAGGCATACCCAAAACCGCATTTACCGATGTATTGAAAATGATTGAAGCGCCGTCATTAAGAATTGGCAGGAATTTTTGAACAGTGAAGTAAACGCCCTTCACATTGGCATTCATAATGGCATCGTAGTGTTCTTCTGTGGCACTTTCAAGCGGACTGAAGCTTGCCAGGCCCGCATTCAGGAACAGCACATCCACTTTACCGAATTTTTCTTTTACTTCAGCAACTAGCTGACCGATCTGATCTATTTTGCTTTGATCAGAAACAATCCCGGTTACACCTAATTCGCTGGCTGCTTTTTCAGCTGCTTCTTTGTTACGACCGGTAATAACCACTTTGGCGCCATACTCTGCGAGTTCCTGTGCTGTTGCATAACCTATGCCGCTTGTACCCCCGGTAACTACGGCTACTTTATTTTCTAAATTTTTCATTTTTTGATTGTCTTTTGAATGATTGACGATACAAAGATAATAATTTTGAAACGATCGTTTCAAAATTATTATGTAATCTTTCTGTCATTTATATATTACTGTCTTTTAGTAGTATAGGTATTATCTTAATTGATAATATTTCATATCAAAACAAAAAGGCGGATAGATAATTCCATCCGCCCTTACAAAGAATTATTGTTTAAAATTAAGCCAGATCGAAACGATCGAGATTCATTACTTTGTTCCATGCAGCAACAAAGTCTTTCACAAATTTGCCTTGACTCCCTGCTTCGCCATATATTTCGGCAATAGCTCTCAGTTCTGCATGTGAGCCAAATATAAGATCTGCGCGTGTGGCGGTCCATTTGAAGCCACCTGTTTTGCGGTCATGCCCTTCAAACAGTTCTCTTTCATCACCAGTTGGTTTCCATGCAGTACCCATATCCAGCAGGTTGACAAAGAAATCATTGGTCAATTGTCCCGGACGATGCGTAAGAATACCGTGCGGCGAACCATCATGATTAGCATTCAAAGCGCGCAAGCCTCCAATCAATACAGCCATTTCGGGTGCTGTTAGCGTTAATAACTGGGCTTTATCTATCAAATATTCTTCCGAGCGCACGCGTGCAGATTTGCCACGATAGTTGCGGAATCCATCAGCAACAGGCTCCATATATTCGAAGGATTCCACATCAGTTTCTTCCTGGGAAGCATCTGTACGGCCTGGGGTAAATGACACAGCAATATTGTTACCTGCATCTTTGGCGGCTTTTTCTATTGCAGCACCACCTGCTAATACGATCAGGTCGGCTATTGAAACTTTCTTGCCGCTTTGAGAATCGTTAAATTGTTTTTGGATACCTTCCAAGGTAGTCAGAACATGATTTAGCTGTGCAGGATTGTTTGCCTCCCAATATCTTTGAGGTGCCAGGCGAACCCGTGCACCATTAGCACCACCGCGTTTATCGCCGCCACGGAAGGTAGACGCAGAAGCCCAGGCAGTGGAAACCAATTGAGAAACCGTTAAGCCGGATTCTAAAACTTTTGACTTCAACGCAGCAATATCATTTTGATCAATCAGTTGGTGATCCACCGAAGGAACAGGGTCTTGCCAGATCAACACTTCAGCAGGAACATCATTGCCCAGATAGCGTGCACGCGGGCCCATATCACGATGGGTCAGTTTAAACCACGCACGGGCAAAAGCGTCAGCAAATTGATCGGGATTTTCGTAAAAGCGTCTTGATATTTTTTCATACTCCGGATCAAATCTTAAAGAAAGGTCGGTAGTAAGCATTCTTGGCGCATGTTTATTATTGGAATCGAATGCATCAGGGATAACTGCTTCGGCATTTTTTGCTACCCATTGCTGTGCACCTCCCGGACTTTTGGTTAATTCCCATTCATAGCTGAACAGGTGGTCGAAAAAGTCATTACTCCACTTAGTAGGTGTCTTTGTCCAGATCACTTCCAAACCGCTGGTGATGGCATCAGCGCCTTTTCCAGAACCATATTTATTGCTCCAGCCAAAGCCCTGGTGTTCTATTGCGGCAGCTTCTGGTTCTTTACCTACATTATCTGATGAAGCGGCACCGTGGGTCTTTCCAAAAGTGTGTCCGCCTGCAATAAGCGCTACAGTTTCTTCATCATTCATCGCCATACGGCCAAAGGTATCGCGAATGTCTTTTGCAGCCATAACAGGGTCAGGGTTACCATCCGGGCCTTCAGGGTTTACATAAATAAGCCCCATCTGTACAGCTGCAAGCGGTTTTTCCAAATTACGGGAGTGAATATCACCATCAGCATCATCGTCAGATACCAGTACACCACCGTTCTTTTTTACGCCTTCATCTCCATGAGCATAACGAATGTCTCCGCCCAGCCAGGTAGATTCAGCGCCCCAGTATACAGCCTCGTCCGCTTCGTATACGTCTTCCCTGCCACCGGCAAATCCAAAGGTCTTAAAACCCATAGATTCCAATGCGATATTGCCTGCAAGGATCAGCAGATCGGCCCATGAAATTTTATTGCCATATTTTTGTTTTATCGGCCAAAGCAACCTGCGCGCTTTGTCCAGGCTCACATTGTCTGGCCAGCTGTTAAGTGGTGCAAAACGTTGTTGCCCCTGCCCTGCCCCACCGCGGCCATCGGTAATACGATAGGTACCTGCACTGTGCCATGCCATACGAATAAACAAGCCTCCGTAGTGACCAAAATCGGCCGGCCACCAGTCTTGCGAGTCGGTCATTAATGCATGCAGGTCTTGCTTTACAGCCTCCAGGTCCAGGCTTTTAAAGGCTTCTGCATAGTTAAAATCTTTATCCATTGGGTTAGATGCACCCGAATGCTGGCGCAGAATACTCAGCTTTAGCTGATTGGGCCACCAATCACGGTTTCTTGTGCCGCCACCTCCAACGTTGTTTTTCATGCTGCCATTGTGAAATGGGCACTTGCTGATGTCATTTGCAGAGTTTTCCATAGATTTAATTTGGTTTGCGTATTCCCAAATTTATAACACTACTTCCGATAGACAAAATCGATTGTTTTTATTCGGATATAGGTTTTATCTATGAAGAAAGTTATAGTTTCTTAAGCATTCTGAGCACCTGCTCCTTGTAGCTTTCGCCTATGGGCAGCTCGGTTTTGCCTATCTCCACATCGCTGGCAGTAAAAGCCGTAATATGCTTGAAGTTGATGATGAACGACCTGTGAATGCGCAGAAAATTTTTGTCCGGCAAGTTATCCTCCATATCGCTGATGCGGTACTTTGTTGTGATGTCTCCGGTCAGGGTGCATATTTTCACATAATCCTTCAGGCTTTCCATATAGAGGATATCATCGATATTGATCTTAACATTGCGGTAACCTGACTTGATATAAATGCTCGTGGGTTCATTTGGCTGTGATAACGCCTGTTGCACTTGCTGATCGGAGTTTCTTAAATAGCGTTCTATTGACTTAAAAAAACGGTCAAACGTAATTGGTTTCAAAAGATAGTCCACAATGTCGAGGTCGTACCCATCTAAAGCATACTCCCTGAATGCTGTCGTAATAATGACCTTTGGCGGATTGCGCAGCATCTTTAAAAAATCAATACCATTTATAGCGGGCATACTTATATCCAAAAACATCAGGTCGATCTCTGTGTTTTTCAGTATTTCCAGGGCTTTCAATGCATTCGGACAGGTAGCAGCCACCTCCATAAAGTCAAGTTGCCCAATATGCTTTTGCATCAGCGCTACAGCCAAAGGCTCATCATCAACCAATAAGCACCTGGTCTTTTTCATGTTTGATAACATCTTTTTTCAGGCGGATGGTTAATTGCACCGTGAAGCATTTATCTCCGCTGGTCACATCAAGTATATAGTCATCTCCATAAATTAGATCCATCTGCCGTCGCAGGTTATTTAATCCTATCCTTTCAGCAGGAGCATTATTATGAAGACTGTTTTCAACAACCGTATTAGATATTTTAAAGGTAAGGTTTTCCCTATTTGCAGACAGATTGATATTTATCACAGGCGCACCGGTATCATCGCTTGCACCATGCTTGAATGCATTTTCTACTAATGAGAGGAGAATAAGGGGCGCAATATCAGCATCGTGTTCAACTTCTGTTTTAAAATTTACGGTCAGCCGCTTATCATATCGCAATTTTTCAAGTTCGATGTAATTGTTCAGAAGGGCTATTTCGGCTTTCAGGGGTACATATTGCGCATTGCACCTGTAAAGTATATGATCCAGGATATCACCAAGCCGGGCAATAGACTGCGATGTTGCAGGCGATGACGTAAAAGAAAGAGAGTAGATGTTATTAAGTGTATTGAACAGGAAATGTGGGTTAAGCTGTGTTTTTAGCAGTTTCAGCTCGGTCTCGGCTTTCTCTTTCTCCAATTGCAGCGCGCGTTTTTCTATAATTAGCTGATCTTTCAGGATTTTAAAGAACACGAAGATTGACGCCGCCGCCATCATATCAACAAAGTAATTAAATAGGAGCTTCGGAAAATCTGTCAATATTTCCCCATAAGTTTCAAAAGCTTTAGGAGCTCTGCCTTCTAATGGCTCACATATTTTCACAATAAAAACACGGCCAAGCACACAAGCCACGTAACCCGATACAACAAAAACAACCGCAGATAGCAGATACCTCTTATGATGAATAAACTGAGGAACCACAAAGTAAGCCAACGCATAAACAAAGAACATCTCCACCGACATGTATAATGCATCACTCAAAAATTCGAAACCGTAGGTCCTGCGGTCGCCGTCACGGTATTTACTTGAACTAACTGTGATAAGCAGGTAGATCAGCCAGAATATCACGTGGCTAAGCCAGCGATGGTTTTTATGAAATGCTAACAACCTGTCGAACAAGTTCATAAAACAAGTATAGCCATTTTAAAGCTCGTGTGTGCCAATCGTCGACGAAAAGGCGAAAGTACCCCCTGAATACGCTACGCATACATCTGTACAAGTTTTGGGAGTTGATTTTGGCTATATGTTGTCATCCTGTTACTGTCTGCCTTTACTTCAGTTTATATATTCCATTCGCCGCTATCATTGATCAAAAAAGTGAAATGAAGCTGGCAAACCGACCATTATTGATAATCCTTGGTGCATTGTTGCATCTACACTCATTTGGACAGGGGATTATTAGAGGAAATGTAACTGACGAGAAAAATCTACCGTTAATGACTGTAACCGTCAAATTAAAAGTAACGACCGATTCTGTTCTGAATAAATCCATTTCTACTGACCAATCAGGTAACTTTTCATTCAGTAATATACCTTACGGAAGCTATCTCATCGAAATAAACTTGATCGGATACAATAAAGCAATAAAGTCCGGTTTGATTATTAGCCAGGCAGACACAGCAATAAATTTGGGAACAATAGCTTTAATCCCATCAACCAAAACGCTTGGCGGAGTTGAAATAAGAGCACAGGCGCCACTTATTGAAAAACAGATAGACAAGACTGTCGTCAACGTAGATCAGAACATCGCCAATACGGGGACCAATGCTTTGGAAGTACTGAAGAAATTACCGGGCGTACAAGTATCGCCGGATGGTCAGATTACGCTCAATGGTAAATCCGGAGTTAATGTCACCATTGATGGCAAAACCACTTACCTGTCTGCAGATGACCTGGCTAATCTACTCACCAATACGCCATCGTCTGATATCGGCAAGATCGAGATCATGACCAATCCATCTGCAAAATATGATGCCGAAGGGACCGGCGGGATAATCAATATCATCAGGAAAAAGAATACTAAAACTGGCTTGAACGGAACAGCGACAGGAAGCTTTGGCCGGGGACACTTTGACCGCGAAAATGGAAGCCTGGTACTCAGCTATAAAAATGACAAGTACAACCTATACCTCAATAATAGTTATGGCTATAACAAAACGCAGCCGGGTATTAGTAACACCATCGCCGACATAATGAATAACAATACTTTATTAACTGAAGAAGTCTCTAATAACAGTCGCGGAAATACCAATCGCTCCTATAATTCAGCAGCAGGGCTTGATTTATACTTATCGAAAAAAACTACTTTAACTGTATCAGGCAATGTTTCGGACCGGGAAGCGACAGAGAATATTGGCTCCTCAGTGACCTCCTTTGATGGCAGTCATAACCAAACCGGGAGCGAAAATTTCGCAGCAATTAACAGGGATAAGCCCTTTAACTACACCACCGGCCTCCAGTTGGTACATAAACTGGATACTACAGGCAGGCAATGGTCGGCCGACGCGGATTATTCTAGTTACCGGTACAGGCCCGGGCAATATAATACGACGATTAATTATGATCCGTCAGGAAGTTTGCTTAGCCAGGATAACGTCTTTATTGACGAGCTGCGCACCTTACACATCTTCGGTGCCCGGGCAGATTATGTGCAGCCTTTGCCCGGCAATGGCAAAATAGAAGCAGGCTTAAAGTCGAGCTATGTAAAGACTAATAATAACAGCGCCTATTATAATCGGGTTGGCGGTCAAAACGTGATCGATTCCACCCTGAGTGATTACAATGTTAACAGCGAAAATATCAATGCAGGCTATATCAACTTTAACAGGCAATACCAGAAGCTGACCGTACAGGCTGGTTTGCGGGCCGAACAAACCGTGATGAAGGGGCAGCAATTATTTACTAATGCTTCGGTCGATAGAAATTATCTCCAATTGTTCCCAACGCTCTTTCTCAGTGATAAATTTGATGACCAGAATACTTTCAATTTCCAGTTTGGCAGGAGGACGGATCGCCCAGACTACCATGAACTGGTGCCTTTCAGAAGGCCACTTTCGGCGACGCTTTATTTTCAGGGAAATCCCAACCTGAAGCCCAACCTGGACTGGCACACCGAAATAACATGGGCGTACCGCAATACGTTTTTCATTACGGCAGCTTATGATGTCGTCCGCGATTATCTGCGAACATTCCCGTATCTTGATTCTAACAAAACAACGATGACGCGTATACCAACCAACGTCCAGGGTGCACATTCATGGAACTTAAACATCAGCTATAATAAGGAATTGACCAAATGGTATACGACCAATACGACAGTGAGCCTTTATCAAAACTCGTTCAACGGTAACGCAAATGGCTTTAGCCTGGATGACGCTGGCTTTGCAACAGTCGACCTGGTATCCAATAACAGTTTCAGATGCAGCGATAAACTATCAATGGAAGCCGATTTTGAGTATGAATCCAAACGTCAATTTGTAGGTTCAACCTATCCAGCCTATTTTGACTGGAGTCTCGCATTAAAACAAAAAATAATGAATGGGAATGGTTCCATTACCATCAATGCGAATAACCCGATAGTTATCCCGAAATTCGGTAACGGTAGCGATCATTATCTGGATCTGAACCAATACGGTCATTCACGACGTTATACAGGACCGTTTATTGTAACTTTCAATTACCGTTTCGGAAGCGGCAAGCTCACCAAAACTCAAAGTAAATCAGGCTCGGAGGAAGAGCGGCAAAGAGCCGGCGGCTGATTTGTTAGTTCTGGCTTGTTAGCAAACCAAACTTGGGTTGGGGTAATTATCGCTTTGGTCTTCAGCTACATTATCAATGCACTGAAAGTCCTTTTCAATTAAAAGGCAAAGCGGCCCTTTCTGCTCGAAGCCGACACGATCTGTTTCGACCCATTCGTCGCACCAGCCATAGGGCATAAAAACGATGATCTTGTCATTCATAAACTCAGCCTCAAGACTAAGGGTCGGGCCTCTTTGCAAAGCATAGGTTAGCTGCGTTTTCCCGAAATCAATCACTTCCTCGATATAGCCATCACGGCCAAATCGTGCCACATCCGTCATCGATAACCTGTACCGCAACGAATTTCCTTTAATGCGTACCTTCATGATCACTCATATTTAAAATATCCCTTAACTCAACTACATATCCTATTATAATGATAGCAGGGTAGGTCAATCCGTTATTTTCCGCCATTGCAGGCAGATCTTTAACCAAACCCGACACCGACTTTTGATGTTTCATCGAAGCATGCTGTATAATAGCGGCCGGGGTATCACCTTTACCTTCCTGCATATAAGTATCGGAAATGGAGGCTAATTGTTTCATTCCCATGTAAATAACTACGGTAGCATTGCTTTGCATAGCCAGGCGCAAGTCAGCCGATAGCGTCCCGTCCTTCTTGGTGCCGGTTACTGCCCATATGCCCTCACTAATCGCGCGGTGTGTAAGCGGTATGTCTTCCAACCCGCAAGCCTGCATACTGGTTATACCTGGAATAAAATGTGTTTTGATACCCAGTTGCCGTGCATACATGATCTCTTCAAACCCTCTTCCGAATATGAAGGGGTCTCCACCCTTTAATCTCACCACAGTTCCTTTAGTAAAACAGTAATGTTTTATCATTTCCAGTATAGACTCCTGGGGGGTGTATTCGCCATAAGGCTGCTTGCCTACATATATTTTATCAGCGTATGCAGGGGCAATACTTAGTAATTCTTTATTTGCAAGGTTGTCGTATAATACCACTTCGGCTTTTTCCAGCACTTTATACCCCTTAATGGTCAGCAACTCGGGATCTCCGGGCCCTGCTCCTAATACAAACAACTCTGGAATTACTTTTTTAGCCTTCATTTTTTATAATTTTCTGATAATTTTTCATTTACAATGAAAAAAACCATCAAAATTTAACTTTTCTATACAAAATAAGATAATAAATATGATTTAAGTCATGAAATTATCTAAAAAATAGAGTCAGTTTTTATCTAATTATTACAATAATCATAAAAATTACCAAAAACAGTCAAAATATTAGCCTATTAATTGACAAATAGCACAAAATTGACTAATATTGTTATTGTAAATGCATTCATGGTCGCAACTTTAATTCATTTACTGAAAAAATTGCTTTAACATTTAAAAAACTAATATGTCGAAACCAACCATAATTGTAGTTGGCAACGGTATGGTAGGTTACAAGTTTTGCGAAAAGCTTGCAGCCAAATCAGCTAACTACAATATTATAGTATTTGGCGAAGAACCACGCCGCGCATACGACCGGGTTCACCTCAGCGAATACTTTGCCGGCAAATCCGCCGAAGATCTTTCGCTTTCAACCACATCATGGTATGCCGACAACAATATAACGCTTCATCTTGACGATCCGATACAAGAGATCAACAGAACCGCTAAAACAGTTCATTCACTTAAAGGATTAAGCCTGAAATATGACTACCTGGTATTGGCCACCGGTTCCTCCGCTTTCGTACCGGACATTCCGGGAATTGAGAAAGAAGGTGTTTTTGTATATCGCACAATCGAAGACCTTGATCTGATGAAAGCCTACGCAGCCAATGCAAAGAATGGCGCTGTGATGGGCGGCGGCCTTCTTGGCCTGGAAGCTGCCAAAGCGCTGATCGATCTTGGTATTAGCGAAACGCATGTGATAGAATTTGCCCCGCGGCTAATGCCAAGACAAATCGACTCGGCCGGAAGCGCTATGCTGCAGTCAAAACTTAAACAACTCGGCTTAAATATCCATTTAAATAAAAGCACAGCTTACATCGCGGGCGACCACAAGATTGACGCCTTAAAATTCAATGACGATACCTCTTTAACAATTGACATGCTGGTTATCAGCGCGGGCATACGCCCGCGCGACGAACTGGCCAAATTAGCGGGATTACATACAGGCTCACGCGGCGGCATCCTTGTAAACGAGAAGATGCAAACCAGCGACGAGTCGATCTTCGCCATTGGCGAGTGCGCATTATATGAAAATATGATCTATGGGCTGGTAGCACCGGGCTACGAAATGGCCGACGTTGTGGTATCGCAGTTATTAGGTTCAGAAAAATCTTTTCACGGCTTTGACATGAGCACCAAATTAAAGCTGATCGGAGTTGATGTGGCCAGCTTTGGCGATGCATTTGTAACCGAACCCGAATGCCGGACCATTATTTTTGAAGATACCCATAAAGGAGTTTACAAGCGCATCAACATCAGCAATGATGGCAAATACCTGCTTGGTGGTATATTAATTGGCGAGGCGGAAGCTTACAACATGCTACTGCAGACCGTCAATAACAACATAGTACTGCCACCAAATCCGGAAGACCTGATATTAGGTTCGCGCGGTGAATCCACAAGCGAAGGCGCGGGTGTTTTAAGCTTACCCGACGATGCACTGATCTGTTCATGCGAGGCAGTGACGAAAGCTGCCATCTGCGATGCGGTAAATGATGGCTGCACTACCGTTGACGGCATTAAAAAATGCACAAAAGCGGGCACTGGCTGCGGCGGCTGCGTACCATTGGTAAAAGATTTGATCGCGGGCACCATGAAGGCTAATGGCCAGTATATCAAAAATGTGATATGCGAGCACTTTGATTATTCAAGACAGGAGCTTTACGACCTGATCAAGATAAATAAACTTAAGAGTTACGACCTGGCGCTGGATCATTTTGGCAAAGGCGATGGCTGCGAGGTGTGTAAGCCTGCGGTAGCAAGCATACTATCGAGCCTTTGGAACGACGTTATTGTAAAACAGGATACGATCCAGGATAGCAACGATCGTTTCCTGGCCAACATCCAGAAAGGTGGCACCTATTCAGTAGTTCCGCGTGTGCCGGGTGGCGAGATCACCGCCGACAAATTGATCGTATTGGGCCAGGTCGCAAAAAAATATGGCCTTTATACAAAAATAACCGGCGGGCAGCGTATCGACCTGTTCGGCGCACACTTGAACGACCTACCCCTGATATGGGAAGAATTGATCGATGCCGGTTTTGAAAGCGGACACGCTTATGGCAAGGCCCTGCGTACAGTAAAAAGTTGCGTGGGCAGCACCTGGTGTCGCTTTGGTTTACATGACAGCGTATCGTTCGCGATTGAAATCGAAGATAGATACAAAGGCATCCGCGCTCCTCATAAGATAAAAGGCGGCGTAAGCGGATGTATCCGTGAGTGCGCCGAAGCGCAATCAAAAGATTTTGGCGTGATAGCTACCGAGAAGGGCTGGAACCTTTATGTATGCGGCAATGGCGGTTCGAAACCACAGCATGCACTACTGCTTGCGAGTGATATCGATAAAGACACGCTAGTAAAATATCTCGACCGCTTCCTGATGTTCTATATCAAAACAGCAGACCCGCTAACCCGTACTGCAACCTGGCTGAACAAAATGGATGGCGGCTTGAGCTATCTAAAAAATGTGGTAATAAACGACAGCCTGGGTATTGGCGCATCACTGGAAGAAGAAATGCAGTCGCTCATTAACAGCTATCACTGCGAATGGAAAGAAGTGGTGAACAGCCCTGAATTAAGAAAACGCTTTGCGCACTTTATCAACGCACCGGAAGAAAAAGACCCGACAGTAAAATTTGAGCCGATGCGCGAGCAGTTGAAAGCAAAGTGGTAGAGTTGGTTCATTAGTTCACTGGTCCAATAGTTAATTAGTATTTAGAATTTAGGTTTTAGCATTTAAAAATTCAGCATATGGAAACATTAATAGATATCAAATGGGTGATGGCATGCTATAGCGATGACATCCCGGAAAATGGCGGCGCTTGTGTTAAGCATGGCGATGAGCAAATTGCGATCTATAATTTTTCGCGCCGGGGCGAATGGTTTGCTACGCAGAACCTCTGCCCACACAAACAGCAAATGGTCTTATCTCGTGGCATGATCGGCAGCACAGGCGAGGCATGCGAGCCAAAAGTGGCTTGCCCGTTCCACAAGAAAACATTCTCGTTATTGACCGGCGAATGCCTGAGCGGAGAAGAATTCCAGATCAAGACCTATCCTGTAAAAGTTCAGGACGGCAGGGTTTATATCGGCGTAGCCGCTTAGTTAACGGCAAGCTTGGCCAAGCCATCAGCATTGGCAATAGCAATGCTTTTTCCGGATAGCTCAATCAGCTTATCTTTTACAAGCTCGTTGATCATCCGAAATACAGTTTCGTAGGTTGCCCCTGCAAATGATGCCAGGTCCTGGCGACTAAGGTCAATATTGATACAACCTTTTTCGTCTTCGCCAAACAACTCCTTTAAATGAAGGAGCGCTTCGGCTACCCTGCCTTTCACCGGCATATGTGCCAGGTTACGCATCTTTTTCTCAGACTCATACAGCTCCTGCACCAGGAAATGTATCAGCTGAGTAGTAAATTCGCTATTAGTTTTGAGCGTAGCCTCAAATAGGTTTGTATCAATGAAACAAACGACGCTTGGCTCGAGCGCTGCAGCCGATATGGGATAAACCAAATTACCGCCCAAGCCACGGTGACCAAGCATGGCGCCTCCTTTTGCGAAACGCACGATCAGTTCCTTTTCCTCATCCCATTTCTTATACACCTTCATACTCCCGGAGTATACAAAGTATACACCCTGCACGGGTTCCCCTTCTTTGAAAAGCACCTCCCCTTTCTTCAATTTTATATTCTTTTTACCTAAAGCAATGGCCGGCTGCCATTCTTTTATACAGTTCCGGCACATAAAACAGCTATTGGCGTCACAAATCGAGGCATTTTTCTTCATTTTCAGTTAATTACAGTGTTATTTATACACTTTAAAGACTAAAACCATTTTGAATTAGTCATTTTTATAGTGACAATCAAATATCATTGGCAATTTTACTCCATTTTTTGTAAAATACAGCAATAATTTACCTATTTAAGAAGAAAAATACTATTTAAGTCATTTATTTTACAATAAATAGGTGAATTATTTCAAAAATAACATGATATAATTTTTTAAATATGTCATTTTGGCCAATACAAGAAGTAATTAATTTGAATTATTTATAAAAAATCGACTTTTATATAATTTAAATCACAAAAATTCGTCAAAAAGACTCTTTTTATTGGATAAACATATTAATCAGGGTATATTTATATCAAATTAACGATGTCAATAATTAAAACAGATCAAATTTTAACGCCTATGGTTAAAATCTAAATAAAAGACAAAAAAAATCCCCGTCCGGAGGTCGCAGTCCAGACAGGGTTAACAGTTTTTCTTGCTTTAACAATTAAAAAACTAAATCAAATGTACAAAAATGTATTAAATCAAGGCATTGTTGTGCTGATTATCTTGTTTGGATCATGTTTTTCTGCATTTTCTCAAACTGTCACCACAAATACCCCAGCAACAAGCGCCACTGCCGATACAAAATCGGATCATCCTCCCGCGACAAGCGGTCAATTGTCTTTATCCGGCCAATTACGCACCCGCGGCGAATTCCGTGACGGATACGGCACACTCGAATCAACAAATAATAAAGATGCAGCGTTCGTTTCGCAGCGAACAAGGTTAATCTTCGATTATCATTCCAATAAATTAATCTTCCACACTTCGGTTCAGGATGTGCGGCTTTGGGGCCAGGATGCATCAACTACCAGTATAACCGATGGGAATCGCCTTGAGTTACATGAAGCATGGGCCGAACTCATTCTCTCTAATAAAAAAGATACTGTATTTAAAAAATCACCTCTTGATTACTTCGGCATCAGGCTCGGACGCCAGGAATTAGTTTACGATGATGAGCGCTTGCTTGGAAATCTGGACTGGACACAACAGGGCCGCCGTCACGATGCCATTGTTTTTAAGGCTATCCAAAACGGCTGGCAATTCGATCTGGGCGGCGCATTTAACCAAAATACTGACGCCATTAACTACAATGGCACCTATTATACGCCTGCCAATGTTCCGGCAACTATTAAAGACAGCAAAGGCAATTTAGTTAATACCCCGGCCGGCATGATCCCGCTGATCAATGGCTCAGGCATTAGTGCCAAAAATGGAAGTCCCGTATTTGCCAACCCACCGGGAACCAATGCAGCTACGCAGGATTATAAGGCCATGGAGTACCTGTATATAGCCAAGAAGTTCAATAAGACAAAAATTTCAGGGCTATTCCTTACCGATCAATTCAGCAAATACGTACTCGATTCGGTTAAAAATGTGTCAGGTACCGATGTTGGTTATGTGTACGGGCGCCGGTTCAATCAACCTGGTGTCAATACCCGGTTCACTACAGGTATACTGGCCAATCCTGTATTTGGCGACAGCGATCAATGGCTTGGCACTGCAGGATATTATTACCAGGGCGGCCATAACCGCGACGGGGCATCGTTAAGCGCTTATACGTACACCCTCTCATTAACCTATAAACCCGGCAAAATAGCTTACACAGCAGGCTGGGATTACCTTTCGGGAAATAACAGCTTCAGTAGCTCTGCCACCGATCATCGCTTTGATCCGCTATATGGGACCCCTCATAAGTTCTGGGGATATATGGACTATTTCTATGCAGTAAGCGGTGCCCCAACAGGCGGGTTAAGTAATCCATATTTAAAGGTAAAATATAATGCAAGCCGTCTTTCAATAGAGTTGACCAACCACTACTTCTACCTGGCGCAGGAGCAAAAAGACATTAATAGCCAACCGGTTAACAAGTACCTGGGTACCGAATTCGACTTAACTACAGGGTATAAACTTAACAAATTTACCAATGTCGATTTAGGCCTTTCTTATATGGCGGCAACCGCAAGTATGGAATACGCTAAAAATATAACGCCCGGAGCTGCCAGGCTAAAGCCGGTTTGGGCATACCTGCAATTGAACATCAAACCCGAATTTTTAAACAAATAGCCTTTTCGACTAACAAATTAAAAATGCGATCATGAAGAATCAACTTACCAAACTCAATATATTCTCGCTGAAGGGCATACAAATGCGCACCTTCCATATTACCTGGCTGATGTTTTTTGTGTGCTTTTTTGGCTGGTTCGGCCTGGCACCATTGATGCCAACCATCCGCGCCGAACTGCATTTAACTAAAGCTATGGTCGGCAATACCATTATCGCTTCCGTAGCGTCAACTATCATAGCTCGCCTTATTATAGGTAAACTGTGTGACACCTGGGGACCACGAAAAACAGCTGTAAGGTTACTGCTTGTCGGTTCTCTTCCAGTGTTCCTCGTCGGATTGGCGCATGATTACACCACCTTTTTATTATTCCGCTTAGCGATTGGTGTTGTCGGCGCTTCGTTCGTCATCACCCAGTTTCATACCTCGATGATGTTCGCACCTAATATTAAAGGCACAGCCAATGCGGTAACCGGCGGCTGGGGCAACCTTGGCGGTGGTGTAACCAATATGGTGATGCCACTGATATTTGCTGCCATCGTGGGGTTTGGTTATACCAAAGCTGAAGCCTGGCGATATGCCATGATCGTACCTGGCGTAATGATGCTGATCATCGCCTTCATTTATTACAAATTCACTAAAGATACCCCTGAAGGGAATTATGATGAGATCGGCTATACCAAATCAAAATCTGGCAAGACCGATTGGACCGTACTGGCCGACTGGCGCATTTGGGCGTTAATGATGGCCTATGCCATGTGCTTCGGCATGGAGATCACTTTTGACAACGTAGCCTCCCTGCATTTTGTAGATTCATTCCATCTTTCGCAAAGCAGCGCTGGTTTTTGGGCTGGAATATTCGGTTTCATGAACATTTTTGCGCGTGCGTTGGGCGGTATAGTATCTGATAAAGTAGGTGGCAAGTTTGGTATGCGTGGAAAAGGATTATTACTGGCCTGTGTATTATTATTAGAAGGCTGCGGATTGTTATTGTTCGCGCAAGCAGGCTCGTTAGTAGCCGCCATTGGCTTTATGCTGATGTTCGCGCTGTTCCTCAAAATGTCTAATGGCGCTACTTATGGCATTGTTCCATTCATCAATGCAAAAAATGTGGGCCTGGTGAGTGGCATTGTTGGTGCAGGCGGTAACCTGGGTGGAATGCTGTTTGGCTTCCTGTTCAAGTCCAGTTCCATTACCTATATACAAGCTTTCACTTATATCGGCTATACGGTGATCATCGTCTCGCTGATCATATTGGCCACCCGGTTCCGCAGGGATGCAGTAACAGAAGAGAGTACACGATCGGTTGTTGCAGGTGTAGCATAAATAAAATCAGGTAACCATGTCCGCAAATAAGAACAACAACAAATTAACGTCAACCTGCTGCTACTGCGGGGTTGGCTGCGGCGTGGTTATCAATAAGGAGAAAAACGGCACCATTTCGCTTGAGGGAAACAAGGATTACCCGGTTAACAAAGGCATGCTTTGCAGCAAGGGAATGAACCTGCACTATACGGTTAACGACCGTAGCGACCGGCTTTTGTACCCGCAAATGCGGTACAACCGGAGCATGCCAATGCAAAAGGTAAGCTGGGATGATGCGCTCGACCGGGCCGCGGCTGTCTTCAAAACTTTTATCAATAAATACGGCCCCGATTCGGTGGCCTTTTATGCTTCGGGGCAGTGCCTTACTGAAGAGTATTACGTGATCAATAAGCTGATGAAAGGTTTCATCGGCAGTAATAATATCGACACCAATTCGCGCCTGTGCATGAGCAGTGCCGTGGCCGCTTACAAAATGGCTTTGGGCGAAGACACTGTTCCGTTGTGCTATGATGATATAGAGCTGGCGGATTGCTTCTACGTGATCGGTGCTAACCCTGCATGGTGCCATCCTATTTTATGGCGAAGGGTTGAAGCACATAAAGCTGCTAACCCGGATACGAAGATCATCATTGTCGACCCTCGTGTTACAGATAGTTGTTCAGTGGCTGATCTGCATTTACAGATCAATCCCGGAACAGATATTACTTTGAATCATGCCATCGGACGTTTATTGATTGAGAACGGAGATATTGACATCGATTTCATCCGCAACCATGCGGAAGGTTTTGAAGCCTACAGCTCGCTTGTTTTTGAACGAACCGTAAGTGAAGCAGCAAATATCTGCGGCTTGGATGAACATGACATACGGCTTGCTGCCCAATACATTGGCGGGGCAAAAGGCTTTATCTCGATGTGGACGATGGGACTCAACCAAAGCTCCATCGGCGTAAATAAAAATCTCAGCCTCATCAACCTGAATTTAATAACAGGCCACATTGGAAAGCCGGGCTCGGGACCATTGTCGCTTACCGGTCAGCCTAATGCAATGGGCGGTCGGGAGGTGGGTGGATTGGCTAACCTGCTGCCAGCGCATCGTGATCTTAAAAATCCGCAACATCGCGAAGAAGTACAGAAGTTTTGGGGTGGAGCTACGATAAACCCTAATCCCGGACTGACGGCAACTGAAATGTTCAAAGCTTTAGAGGATGGCAGCTTAAAAGCAATCTGGATACTATGCACTAACCCCATCACCAGTTTGCCTAATGTAAGGCAAGTGGAGCAAGCCCTGAAAAAAGCCAAATTTGTCGTTGTGCAGGAAATCAGCGATAAACCTGAAACGCTGGCTTTTGCTGATGTGATTCTACCCGCCGCTGCCTGGGCCGAAAAAGAAGGTACGATGACCAATTCGGAAAGGCGGATCAGCTACTTGAATAAGATCGTAGAGCCACCGGGTGAAGCTCTACCCGATTCGGAAATTATTTGCCGTTTTGCCCAAAAGATGGGTTATAAAGGTTTTGATTTTGAGAACACGGCAGCTATTTATGCTGAACATGCAAAACTGACTTCAAAAACCAATATTGATATCAATGGCCTTAGTCACGATATCATCAAGGAACAAGGGTCAGTGCAATGGCCTTATAAAAAGAAAAGCAAGGTTGTTGGCACGCCGCGGTTATTTACTGAAAAAGCGTTCTATACTTACTCAAAAAAGGCTATTATTCATGCCGTTCCGGATGAGCATGTCAGTGAGAGAACAGATAATGACTACCCCTTTATCCTAACCACCGGCCGCATTCGCGATCAATGGCACACCATGAGCAAAACCGGCAAGGTTAATAAGTTGAATCAGCACCTGAAGGAAGCTTTTGTCGAGATCAATCCGGCTGATGCCAAAGTATTAAAGCTGAACGACGGCGATGTCGCGGTTATCACTTCACGGCGTGGCGACGTCAGAGTCAAGGCGAAAGTCACGCCGGGAATTAAAAAAGGCGTCATCTTTCTCCCAATGCATTGGGGCAAAATATTGGGCAGCGACCTTAACCGTGCTAATAATATCACCAATGATATCGTCGACCCGATATCTAAAGAACCCGACTTTAAATACTGCGCAATTAACATCCAGAAATACAAAAAACCTCATCAGCGGATTATAGTAGTTGGTGCTGGCGCCGGGGCATTTGGTTTTGTTAAATCGTATCGCGAGCTGAACCCCGATGACGAGATTACCATTTTTAGCAAGGAGAATTTTCCGTTCTATAACCGTGTACAACTACCCGATTATATCAGCGGCGAACTGCAATGGGAACAGCTGGTAAAAATGAAGGATTCGGAAGAGCCGGCCTACAATATCCGCATGCTGAGGGGTGTAAGTGTTGAAAGAATTGATCGCACCAACAAGCAGGTGACCGACTCACGCGGCCTAAAACACTCTTATGACATCCTGATACTCGCTACCGGCAGCAGTCCGGCACGGCCAAAGAATGTGCCTGTTTTGCCCGGCATTTTTACTATGCGGAGCCGTACGGATGCAGATAACTTCAAAAAGCATATGCCGTCCAACGGTCATGTAGTGGTGGTTGGTGGCGGCTTACTTGGCCTGGAAATGGCAGCTGCGCTTCGCGAAATGGGAGTAAAGATTACCATCATTCACCGTACCTCGCGGTTCCTCAATAAGCAGTTGGACGCTCTCGGAAGTCAGTTATTAAGCGAAGAAATGGCCGACCAGGGCTGTGATATTTATTATAATGATGAAGTGCAGCTTTATTACGGTCGATCCAAACTATCTGGTATCGGTTTGCGAAGCGGCCGGAAGATAGACTGCGATGCCATGATCATCGCCATTGGTACTTCACCTAATATTGAATTAGCCAAAACCAGCGGGATTGATTGCAAACGTGGGGTAATCGTTAACGAACGCATGCAAACCAGCGACCCGGATGTTTATGCCGTTGGCGAGATTGCTGAACATGAAGGAGATCTGTACGGATTCACGGCCGCGGCAGAGCAGCAGGCTGAAGTGGTCGCCAAATATTTGAACGGTGATATTGCCAGCTATTATAAGGGCACCACGCTGATGAATATTATCAAAGTTCATGGATTTGACCTGTGCAGCATCGGTATGTCTGAGTGCCCAACGGACGGAAATTATGAAGAGATCATTTTTATAGATAAGGCAAAACGTTATTATAAAAAGTGCATCATCCATGAAGATAAATTGGTGGGCGCCATCCTGATTGGTGACAAAAGTGAATTCCTCGAATTCAAAGAGTTGATCTCCAACAAAATCGAGCTCAGTGAGAAACGGTTGCAGTTATTACGAAGCGGCAATAAAGCTGATCCGGTATTGGGGAAACTGGTATGCAGCTGCAATAACGTTGGCAGCGAAAACATCAACAAGAAAATAGCTGAAGGCTGTGATAACATGAAGGATTTGTGTGCTTCAACCGGGGCGGGAACAGGATGTGGATCATGTCGCCCTGAGGTGAAAAGGCTATTGGAAGAAGCATTAAAATTGGTTCCGCAAGGGTAATAGATTATGGAGCATATCATCAAAATAAATTTGCCGGGAGGCTACGTTTCAGCGGGTGATCTGTATGAAATATTGCTGATCGCCGAAAATGTGGGAGCGAAGCATATCCGCTTTGGCAATCGCCAGCAGCTATATTTCACCATTCATGATCGTGACCTGGAAACCCTGGAGATGGAAATGCTGCGCATGGGCGTTGCCTATGAAGTAGACACCGACGAATATCCAAATATCATTAGCTCGTATGTCTGTGACACTATTTTCAGCAATGAGAGCTGGCTGAAGGAAGGTGTTTACCGCGATATTTTCGACCTGTTCAACTATCAGCCGCGGCTTAAAATAAACCTCGTTGATCAGCAGCAGACCTTTGTCCCGTTCTTTAGTGGCAACTTGAATTTCATCTCGTCCGAAGTAAGTAATTACTGGCACTTTTATATCCGGTTCCCAAAAACCAACCAGTTTTATCATTGGCCGTCATTGATTTATTCTGATGATATTGCTTTACTGGCAAAGATCACCGAAGAAGTGATCTTCAATCAGAAAGAACATTTCTTTGATCAAAAAGTCAATGAGTTATTTTTCTACAAAACAGTTAGTTCAAAAGTACCAACCTCGCTTAACCATCACAGCGAACCTCTTAAAGTACCCGACTTCTATCTCCCCTACTATGAAGGTTTTAATAAATACGGCACCAACAAATACTGGCTGGGCGTTTACCGCCGAAACGAGCTTTTTCCGCTGGAGTTTCTGAAGGAGGTTTGCAACCTCTGTATTAAAACCAGGAATGGGCAGATCTACACAACTCCCTGGAAGTCGATCATAGTTAAAGGCATCGAACAAACTGATCGTATTGCTTGGGGAGCTATACTTGACAGGTACCGGCTTAATGTCCGTCACGCAGCAAATGAACTTAATTGGCAAATAGAAGACTTGTGCGAAGAAGGCCTCAGTCTGAAACAGCAACTGGTTCGCGAATTTGAGGAAGCCGACCTGCGTACTTACCGGCTTAGCTTTGCAATCAAAACACAACCGAAGACGGGGCTTTTAGGCTCAGTCGTAATTAAAAAGCAATCGCCCGGCGTATTTGCCATACAGCACACACGCGATTTTAACCCCAATAGCAAATCCCTCATTGCTTACAAAAATGAACTTAGCGCAAACGATCTGGCACCTGCCCTGGCAGAACTTTGCGAACATTATTATTCAACTTCAGCTAAGGATGCCACACAGCTTAATTCTAATGAAAATAAAAAGGACGGCAAGGAGACCATCAACCATCGCATGGTATATCAGTGCAAAAACTGCCTGAGCATCTATGATGAGCGATATGGTGATGAATTGAATGGAATTACAGCAGGCACTCATTTTGAAAACCTGGAAAATTATACCTGCCCGGTTTGTGAATCGGCAAAAGAAGAATTTGCAATCATTGAGGCTGTTATATAAATAAGATATTTGCGTAACAGTTCTAAGGCGTATTGACACCGTATAGAACTTAACGATAAAGGCCGCACAGATGTGTAAGGCCTTTATTCTATTCGCCAGCAGTTACTTCGAGCCTTTTAATAACTGGCCGCCTCAATTATAGCATCTGCAAAAGCTTTTGGTGCTTCCTGGGGTAAGTTGTGTCCGACACTACCTGAAATAGTGTGATGTGCATATTTGCCTTTAAATTTGGCAGCGTATGCTGATGGGTCAGGGTGCGGTGCGCCATTGGCTGCGCCTTCAAGGGTTATGGTTGGAACAGTTATAGCCGGAGCGGTTGCCAGTCTTTTTTCGAGTTCATTGTATTTTGCTTCACCATTAACAAGGCCGAGGCGCCAGCGGTAATTATCTATTACAATGGCCACATGATCAGGGTTATCAAATGATTTAGCTGATTGCTCATAAGTAGCTTCGTCAAAATGCCATTCAGGCGATGCTGTTTGCCAAATCAATTTGTTAAACGCACGTGTATTGGCTTGATAACCTGCGCGACCGCGTTCTGTGGCAAAGTAGTACTGATACCACCATGCTTGTTCGGCTTTTGGAGATAGTGGGGCTTTGTTACCTTGTTGGCTGCCAATCAAATATCCGCTTACAGACACAAGCGCTTCAACACGTTCAGGCCATAGGGCAGCGATGATGTCTGCAGTGCGGGCGCCCCAGTCAAATCCACCGATGATGGCTTTTTTGATTTTCAGCGCATCCATTAAGGCGATAATGTCAACTGCGAAGGCCGACTGCTGGCCATTTCTTGGAGTTTGGTCGGAAAGAAATTTTGTAGTTCCATAACCTCTCAGGTAAGGCACAATCACATGATATCCTTTCGCAGCTAGCAATTTTGATACTTCGGCATAGCTATTTATATCATAAGGCCAGCCATGCAACAGGATAACTGCTTGTCCATTTGCAGGGCCTTCTTCGGCATAACCGACATTCAATACACCAGCGTTGATTTGTTTGATCTGGTCAAAATGTGAGTGGGCAGGAGTATCTATTTTGTTTTCGCCACCGGTAAGATCAGCGGCTTTCACGGGAATAATATTGATAAGTGATGTTACAGCAAAGGTTAAAAATGTGGCAGTTATCAGGCGGCTCATTGTTTTGTTACTTTTCATAGCAGTTCGGGTATATTGTTATTTGTTGATTCATGCGCGATGTTATTTTCCCATCGACATAACAAAAATACCCCACCAGCCTGGCTACGAGAATGTGTTTAAGGGCGAACCGGACAAAGTGCCTCCCGAACCGGACAACTGGTTAACTGGACTGTTTCAACGATCTTCCATCCAGTTCAAAAAGGCATGCGATTTTTCTTTATTGATAAGCAGCTTGTCCGGCGTTTCGATAATGAGTTTTACATAGAGCTTGCGCAGAAAATAGTGTTCAACTTCTTTTATCGCCTTAAAATTTACCAAGTATTGCCTGTTGACCCGGAAGAATTGTTTTGGAGAAACCGAAGCGGCTACCTGGTCAAGGGACTGACTTAGTGCAAACTCCTGCTTATCAAAACCCATGATCGAAGTGGCATCATTGCGAATATAAAAGAACGCAATGCTATCAGTTTGTACCGTAGTGTACTTCTGATTTTTAAAGACAAGGAAGCTCGTTTTTCCACTGGAGGGACTTAATCGCGACAGTAGCGCATCCAAATCGGAAGTTGTTTTCTGCTGAAAGAAATTTTTAAGCTCATCTACCTTTCTTAGCGCTTCTTTGATATCATCTTTTGAGAATGGCTTCAGGATATAATCTACCCCATTACTTTTAAATGCATCAAGCGAATACTCATCAAAAGCAGTACAGAAAACCACCGGGCTAGTTACTTTCACCGATTTGAATATCTCGAAACAAAGACCGTCCGCCAGTTGAATATCCATAAAAATAAGATCAGGCTGCGGACCTTCAGATAAGGCCGCTACCGAGTCTTCTATACTTTGATATTGGCCGATCAGTTTGGTGTCGGGCCTGAGACCTATGATAATATTTTCAAGTGATTTAGCTGTCTTGAGCTCGTCTTCAATGATGATAATGTTCATAAATAAGCGGAAGTTTTACTTTAAAGGTTTTCTGATCATCAATGATCTCAACGTGTTTTTCAAGGAGATGACCATAACGCAAATCGATATTCTTTAGCCCCACTCCCAGCGAGCCGTTGTCACCGGTTTTTAGCTGGATCTGATTCTCAACAATAATAAATTCGCCATCCTCATATATGTTGATGTGCAATGGCCGCTGCAGCGATATCACATTATGTTTAATGCAGTTTTCTACAAGCAGTTGCAAAGTAAATGGTGGAACCAGTGTTGCAAGCGTTTTTTCTGTGAGCTTATTGGTAAAAGTAATACCGGCCTCAAAGCGTGCTTTTTGAAGAAACAAATAAGCGTTAACAATTTCCATTTCTTCGTGAACGTGGATAAGATCGAGCTTACGGCTTTCGAGCGTAAAGCGGTAGAAGTTAGAGAGCTTAATGATGAAATCAACAGATTCCGGCTCACCTGTTTCAACCATCGCTTTTAATGTGTTTAAACTATTGAAAAGGAAATGCGGGTTGATCTGCTGCTTCAGCATCTCGTATTGTGCAGCCAGGTTATCGCTTTTAATCCGTTCCAGTTCCATATTCACGTGCTGGTTCTCGTAGTTTTGCTGCAACAGGTTAAGGAACATGTAAAACACCAGGTTGATCAGGATCCCGCGCACCTCCACCATCAGCATGGTTGGCCCAAAGTTGATGTGCGACAGGATTAGTTGCTGCACCCATGCAAGCCCAAACATAAGGATCAACCCAAAAAGCAATGAACTTAACAGTTTGGTATAAGATATACTTTGCCTGCGTTTGTTTGCGGGTTTACGCCAGATTATAAAGATGTTGAAATACCACATTAGCAAAGCAAACGTACCTGTCAGCGCAGCGTTAACCACGGCTTCGGCTAGCACAAATTGGCGGGAAGCCAATTGTGGCACTGAAGACAGTAGCCCTAAAACTATAGAGCTGATCCAGATAGTTGCGTGGGATATTTTTAATTGTGAGTCTTTCATTGATATAGTTCCTTTTACATTGGGAACAACAGCATAGCAAAGCTATTTAAAATACTTGTACTACCGAATCAACTATGCTGATGTGTGTTTTTTAATGCAAAACAAAGGCAATGCCTTATCGCGCACTGCCTTTGCTTAGTGATTACTTTTTAGGGGATATTATATAGCTACATTTATAGTAACGTTGATATTACCGCGTGTAGCTTTTGAATAAGGACAGGTTTGGTGAGCTGCTTCTACTACTTTGGTGGCCTGTTCAACTGTTAAGCCCGGAAGGCTTACATTAAGGCGTGCCTGCAGGTAATATCCGCCTTCGCCTGCAGCCAGGTCTACTTCTGTGTTGAGCGCAGCATCAGCAGGTACCTGTATTTGCAGGTCGCCAGCATTAAGCTTTATAGCGCTAAGAAAACAAGCTGACCATCCGGCGGCTAATAATTGTTCAGGGTTAGTGCCGGCACCAGAAGCGCCAGGTGAAGTCAGCTTAACATTTAGACGGTCATCGTCGCTTTTTGCAGCGCCTTCGCGGCCGCCTGTGATGTTTACTTTACCGGTATACAATACTTTTTCAATATTGATGTGTGCGTCGTTTGTGTGGTTAATTACTGTTAGAGTTTCCATTTTTTTAATTTTTAAATATGATATGTTGTTCTTTTAATTACTTATTTGTGATGTTTTGTAAGGGGTTAGGCATTAACCAGGCTCCTATTTACTTCGGTTGCTGCGATCCCCTGTTGTGCAGGATAGAGTTTTCTGAACATGGTATAAGTTACTCCTACCATGATGGCTGCAACAATTGCATCGGTACCCGCAGCGAAGTTCAATACCGCCAGTTTAGAGAAGAAAGCGAAAATGATATCGAAGAAAAGACCGGCGAAAACCCATTCCTTCAATCGCAGCAGTTTGTTTGGTGTCAACAGTACAGCTACTCCTAAAAGTTTAGCTATCCCGAGAATATAGATGAAGTGCGGAGGGTAGCCCAGTTTCACGGTGATATCCCAAACTATAGGGCTTTTAGTCAGTTCTCCGAAGCTGCTTGCTCCAAACCATAATGATGTTAATGCGGCTCCGGTCCAGTAAATTAGTTTTGTTGTTTTTGTGTTCATGACGTTGTTGTTTTTATTTGATGACACAAATTTGCCCCGAAATCGGCCCGAAACTGAGTGAATAATAGCTGAACCGGACAAACAAACGGGTGAGTTGGACAATCAAAAGATTGAGCTAAACAGAGCAATTAAAAAAGAAAGGCCCTTCATTTCTGAAGGGCCTTTGTATAGAATAATCTGCTTGTACTTTTATTTGTAACTGTGCAGAAAGCTTAAATTATCGCGATAAACGGGTTTACTATATAAACCTAAAATTGAAGTTGAATTCTTATCGAATAATGAGCTTCGTTTTTCTAAGCCTGGTTTGCTATTGAAATGAAAGAAAGTCGAGTCGGGCTTTTTTGCTTTTTGCATATTGTAATAAATCGGCAGATAATCAATTGCAGGCGTCATAGCATAACTTATTGTCTGGGCGCTTCCTAACCTTACCACACCCGGATGCCAGCCAGAGTGCAGGTTCAATCTCACGGTAAATGCTTCTTCAGTACAGGTTAGTTCTTTTGTTAAAGGAATTTGTGCTTTAACGCTGATCGTAAATAATATGATCGTTATAAGAGGCAATAACTTTTTCATAAGGTTTGCTTTAATAAAATACGGAATGGCGTAAGAATTGGATGCTTCCTTACGCCATCTTTTTGGTATATAAAATTAACTTATTTCTGCTCTAATGAAGCCTTCGTGGCAGCGGAGATTACACCGGTATCAGAATTTTGCATCAATCCGATCACTTCCCATTCAGTCGAATTAAAGTCCGCAGGAAGCTGGATGTTTTGCGTGCCGCTCTGGCCAGACTTTAAGTCAAAGGTTTGCAGGCTGCGCACGATCTGCACATGCGATAAAAGACGTCCTTCATTTTCTCCGGCATTTACTTTACTGGTGGCATGTTTTTGTACAATAGCGATGACTAACTGATTGCCACCAGCCTTGCCTTTTATCTCATAGTCTAACTTAAGGCGGCCATTTTGCTGTTGCGCTTTTATGTTCAAGGTAGCGGATGGTGTGCCATTAAGGTTTTGCTTCAAGGCGTCACCGATCTCTTTCTCATCCGAGCCAACAAATTCGCTATTACCGTTGATAATCAATTGTGGGGTATAAACCTGGCTGGAGAATAAACGGTGATATTGATATTGCCGTTTGGAAAATTCGGGTTGACTAAACGCATCCTTCCAACCTAGCCGGTTCCAATAATCAACGTGATAAGCTAAGACATATACAGGTTTATCACCTGCATCTTTTTGTATGCGGGCTAACAACTCATCTGCCGGAGGACAACTGGAGCAACCTTCGGAGGTAAATAACTCGAGTACGGCAAAACCCGGATTATCGTTTATACTGCTAATGTTTCTTTTTGAGGCTGAGCTCCGGCTTACGAGTATCACCGAAGATAGTGCTAATGCCACGGATGCACATATTGCTGAAATTTTCATAATCTTCATTACTTTTTGATCTTTGATATAATCAAAAGTATCTGAAGACTATCCCGTAAATCAGGAGAATCAGGCTGAGTTAGACACATTCATCCCTGAGGCCGGAATTTTAAATCTTGAGCGAACCAGGTAGAGAATAGGAATAATATTGCATTTTGAAATGGATGCTGTTTTTTTACAGTATCGTAGCCACCAATTAAGCGCCAGATTAATAAATTTATAGCATCTATACCGATAAACAACACTTATGAAAAACCCTAAAAAAACAACAAAATGGAAGATCGCCTTTTCTGTTTTGCTTGTGCTGTTTTTGATCGTACAGTTTATACGCCCAGGGATAACGCATCCACCTGTTACAAAGGACATTGAGGCCCCGGCAGAAGTAAAGGCGATTTTGATAAGAGCCTGTTACGATTGTCATTCTAACCAAACGCAATTACGCTGGTTCGATCAAATTGCGCCGGTATACTGGGGCGTGGCTGATCACATAAAAGAAGGAAGAGAAGGGTTGAACTTTTCGGAGTGGGATAAATTATTACCGGCCGAACAAAAAGCAAAACTATGGGAAGCAGTCAACCAGGCCATTGCCGGAGCAATGCCCCTGAAAGATTACGAATTTGTACACCGTTCGGCGAAAATTTCAGCAGGTGATCTGCAGGTGCTTAAGCAATATCTAAATAGTATGGTTGTGAAACCAACAGAAGATACCGCCAAAATCAGCGCACTGAATAAACAGTACGCACAATGGCAAAGCGGTGCAATGAAATTGGAAAATTTGCCGAAAGCTTTGAATGGCGTTGAATTTATACCTGATTATAAGAACTGGCTGCCGATAAGCCCATCAGAGCGCTTTGATAATGGCACCATGCGGGTAATTTTAGGAAATGATATCGCTATAAAAGCTATCAAAGATAAGCAGGTAAACCCGTGGCCTAAGGGAACTACCTTTGCCAAAGTAGCCTGGGATGAAGTAGCCGATAAGGATGGACATATCCGCACAGGAGCGTTTAAGCAGATCGAATTCATGATAAAGGATGAAGAGAAATACCGTTCGACCAAAGGCTGGGGATGGGCCCGTTTCAAGACGCCTAAAATGATCCCTTATGGCAAGGATGTAATGTTCACCAACGAGTGCATCAACTGCCACTTACCGCAAAGTAACCAGGATTTGGTTTTCAGCTCACCTTTTAAACATTGACCTATGAAACTGCAGATAATAGCTTTACTTTTTTTATCTATCGCGATGAGTTCTTGTTCAGGAAAAAAATCGCCCGATGAGATCATCAACGGAAAAGCCTCATTGCCACAAGCGTTAAACTGGGAAAAAGCCGGTTACAAGGTCATCAGTTCATATATCGATCAAAAGGACAACACGATGTCGATATTGTACGGTAATGACCTGGCCCGCAAAACATTTATCGCCACAGAAAACAGGCTCATTCCGGGCGAAATGCTGGCCTTGGTTACCTGGAAACAAAAAGCAGATGAAAATTGGTTTGGAGCAAATATTCCGGGTTCTGTTAAGACCATTGAATTGATCAAAACCTCGGATAGCAACAATGGTACGACTTCAATTGCCTATAATCAATATAAAGGCAAAGATTTCACCCCATCAAATGATACCGCTAATAACCAGGCCCGCATCAAATATATTTTCAGCCAGCAGCCATCAGTTATGCCCTGATATAATAATAATACAAATGCTATCTTAAAACACGATATCAACCACCACTTTTCCTTTCGCTTTTCTATCGGCGATATATTGGTAAGCTTCTTCTATGGTTGCTGGTGTAAAGGTTTGTTCGTCCACTAATGGAATGATTTTTCCGGCTTCGATTAGTTTGGCTGCCTCCCGCAAGATTTCTCCATGATGTGCACGGCCTTTGCCTGAAATCAGGGGATATAAAGTAAACACGCCCGAATAAGTAGCGCCCTTGAACGACAATGGCGCCAGGCTATGTGCGCCCCATCCTAAAATACTAACCACATGCCCTTCATATTGCTTCGTTGATTTGAATGAAGCATCCAGGGTCTCTCCTCCCAATGTATCGTATATAATATCAAATCCCTGGCCGCCGGTATATTGCTGTATGTACTGGTCCGGCGAAAGAGTGGTATAATCAACCGGAGTAGCGCCATAACTTTTGATCAGATCATTTTTTGACGGATCGACAGTGGTATACACCTCAGCTCCCTCAGCTTTGGCTATCTGTACGGCAATATGTCCAACTCCCCCAGCACCTCCGTGCACCAACACGGTTTTTGCTCCTGATACTTTGGCCCTGTCGACAAGGCCTTCCCAGGCCGTGATAAATATCAATGGCAAAGCAGCAGCTTCGCGCATGCTGATATTTTTTGGTTTGATAGCTAGCAGGTCGGCATCCACCGCGGCATATTCTGCCAGTGAGCCGGGAACACCAGCAATACCCCCGGTCATGCCGTATACTTCGTCACCGGGTTTAAATGTAGTTACGCCCTCGCCAACAGCTTCTACTACGCCCGCAAGGTCGATACCTAATATAGCCGGAAGCATAGGTTTAGCATGACCCGCCTGTCCGGCTTTGATCTTCAGGTCAAGCGGATTAATACCGCTGGCTGCAATTTTCACCAAAACTTCTCCCTTGCCGGGAATAGGTTTGGCTACTTCCTTTAACTGGTAAGGGGTATTAAAATTTTCTAAAACGAGTACTTTCATTTTTTGCCTGCTTATTGCGTTTTTAATTTCAGCTATGTATTCATTGTAGTGCCCGCAAATTTCGGTAACCTTTAGCAGCCCGGTGTCATTTGCGGGTAACTTGTCAAGGCTCTTCCGGACTAAGGAACGACCTTTAAATTGTACCTGCAACGAAGACCTTATTAATGTCTTCCACATCAGATAAGTGAGTGATCATCCGGGCAGTTTTTCCTTTTTCAGCTCGAATACATTGAATTTGAATCAGTGTTACAGAACGGCGGTTACAACAGGATCAATATTCAGCAGCGCCGTAAGCTGATCGCTCAGGCCGTAGCGCTCCTGGATATAAGCCGGGTCGTTGTAAGCCACCCATGTTTTATCCTGATCGTCTTTCCAGGCAATAACTTTCAGCGGAAGATCCAGCGCAGTACTCGGGTCAAACTCCATCACAAAGCCGCCTCTTGCCGGGTTGCCAAACAGCAGGAACTCCAGCGGAAGAAGTTTGATTCCCCCTTTGAGTGCCTCAGTCTGTTGATCGATCCTGGCATAAATGGTAATGCTCTTTTGCTTTAGTGCATTTTCTAGGCGATCGATGGTTTCTTTCACCTCGTAATTGCTTTGCCTGGTAATTATTCCTTTAGTGTTCATGATCTTGAAGTTAGTATGTCTCCGGGATTTTTCGCTAATACATAAACAAAAAAGGCAAACACCTTTCGTCGTTCGCCTTTTCACCAGTTAAAACATCCATTTATTCCAATGCCTTTAGATTATCATTAGGATTTCTATCAACTAAATATCCAAGCGGATCAATGGCTATTTCTTTGGGTTTACCTCTAACTATTATAGTCAGTTCATGATCCCCCCTTTTGAATTTGTATCTTTTCAGATAAGCCAAATGAGCTTTCGTGCTACCATCTTTATCTTTGGTATCCTGCCCAAAAACACCGATGTCGATATAGTCGTTCATGGTTAACGCCGACGCATCTTCGCTTTTATCATTGAGCCAGGTTTTATCGATGCTTACTTTCAGATCGATCTTATATTCATCTTTATTCCCGGTCGGCTTCATGGTAACAGAGTTGATCTTGTTATCATAAAGCGTCACCTTTTGCCAGGTATCAATTAAGTAATATTGTAACGAATCAGGCGTATGCTTTTGCAGATAACGATATAAGTCGTTTGCCCCGGCAAAAGGCCCGGTATTTTTAAAGGCATAAGCGTTTTTGAAGTCGCGCAAGGCATTGTTCAAGCTATCTTCTCCAATCAATTCCCTCAAACCATACATCCCTACACCAACCTTATCACCCCATTCAAACCACTTGTCGGCTTTGATAATGGGATGCTCTTTTTCTTCCATATGCCTGCGAATAAACAGGTAAAACCATAATTGATTCAGCACAACCGGGCGCATGTTAGCTTTGCCATATTTCTTTTCATTCATCACCAGTGCATCATAATTGGCCAAACCTTCCGGTATTACAAGCGAGCCAACCGTGCTGTTTGGCGCTACCTGGAACCTCCACCATTGCTGCGCCAGGGCCCTAACGGCGTTTGAGTACAGATAATCGAACTGATCAGGGTTGGTAAAGTTGGCATTCCAGCCGTTGAATTCTGAATAAGTATTCAATGTAGTCGTTGCAGCTTCACGAGGGCCATAAGGCGCTGTTTCAACCTGCCGTATGTTGTTGAATGGATAATTCCCATAAACACTACTGTAATATTTCAACCCGTCTTTATAAGCTTTGAGATAACGGTCGATGTTACCGCCATGCTCCGGATCATAAAAGACATTAATATTTACTTTATGATCGAGCATTACACTGTCTTTCCGGTCGACATACCTGGCCGAAAGGATACCAAAAGGAGTGTACATACCCGGCTTATTTTGCACATAATGAAAATAATTACGCCCGTCCTGTTTCCATTGCTTTATCAGGTTACCATGCGTAATGGCTACCTGGTCGCCTTCAGTGCTTACGGTTACATCGAGGCTAAGCAAGTCAGCTGCTTTCCCGGCTTTTAAATTCATAATGCCAACAGGATCATTCTGCGATATTTCCTCCTCTTCTTTAGGCGGCAAACCTGCTTTCTTCCTGACATAGGGACTGCCTATTTCATCGTCATCATCATAGCCCAGCCCAGGGAGCCCACCGGTAAAGAACGTGCCGTTGTTTAACAGATTATTAGCATAAAGGCCGTTTGTAAACCCTTTGTGTATAACAGCTGAATTGACTTGAAGCACTACTGAATCTCCCGGCGCAAGTGGTTTATCAAACTTGTACAACCTGAATTCAGCTGTATCCTGTTTTGCCCCGAACCAACTGAAAAATCCGCGTGAATAGAATAACGGACAAGTAAAAGCCATTGGTTTACCATTGATGCTGATGGAATAATCTGTCAAGTCATCACCATCCAGGAGCATTTCAGAAATAGGCTTATTATTTTTATTGACGATGGTCACCATTGCTTTCACAAATTCCTTCTTTTCATAGGGATAGAGATCGGCACTCATTTTAATGCTGACCACTTTTGGCAATGGCAGATTTTGGAAATGCTTAAGTGTCTTTTCATAAATGATAGAGCGATCGTCATTCTCATTTTTCGTCAGGTACTCATTCAGGTAGCTGATGTTATAATAAATGTATCCTCCGACGATCAGGAATAACGGAAGGATGGCGGCCATGAAAAGTTTGGTTCTCCTGTCGAATCTTTCGGAGATAAGCTGCAATCTTTCCTTAAATGATGAGTTGACACCACGGTTGTAGAAAAGCGCCGCAATAATGATAAGCAACCCGGCAGCCAATAACCAATACAGGTTAAACCAGAGTACTGGTGTAACCATATGCCCCATTCCGTCCATATCCGACATTCCGGACTTAGGCGTGTAAGAATATAAAATCAGGTGGTAGTCAAACGTTCCCGTAGTATCCAGGAAAAACATTCCTACCCAAAGCGTGATACCAAATGCATACGCAGCAAACTTATTATTGAATATCACCTGCAGTACATAGCAAAACACAGCGGCGGTAAGCAGCTTAGGCAGTAACATAACCAGGATATAAGTAAAGTAGCCTGCCAGATTGAGATGTGTATAACCTTTTGCCAACTGAATAATTACCCCCACTACAAAAGGTACCAGGGATAAACCTGCGGCTATCACCAAAAGCGAGATCAGTTTTGAGCCATTCAATACCCAGTTTGGTGGCGGCAGCGAATCGTTAATGAAAGCATAGCGGGTAAGTCTGTCGCGCTGCAAAGTCTCTCCTGTATAGAACATGATGATAAAGAAGATGAAGAACGGAAAAGCATCGCCGAAGATGCCAAGCAGGGAGACTGTTCTTGGCAAGTCGGGCACCCCGAAGTTGTTATCCCCCAACCAGAATACAAAGCCCAGGAACGCACCACCGGCGCCAATGATCATCCAGAAGTAGTTATCACGGATGATGTTAAGCAACTCCAGCCTGACCAGGCTCTTCAGTGTGATCTTGTTGTATTTACCTGAAAAGCTTACTGCAGGGGTTTGCAGAATTTTGTTTGATCTTGTGCCGACCTCATCAATAGAAGCTTTATCCCGCTTACCGGCAAAAAATGTCTCAAAGTTGAACCGTAGATAGGTAACTAGCAACACCATGATGCTTAGTCCTGGCCATAAGATGCGGTTTATAGCTAATGGGCCATTCATTGCAATTAATGTATTGTTATGCTGTGCAGTACTTGCATTGTTCATCTGGAACCTGACACCGTTTGCCGCAAAGGGATCTGAAATTCCAATGACAGTAGCGTTTGTTGTATGATCGAGAAAGAAGAGAGCGATAAAATAGAACAGGAACAGTAATATACCGCCGAAATAGATGACCTTGACATTCCTGGTAATGGCAACTAGTCCGAAGAAAAGCGACGAGGTAAAAAATATATTCGGCAATGCAATAAGCAGAAATGGATAGAAATAATAAATGAGTTTATTGGGGCCGTATTGTGCCGGAGCTGTTTTCCCTATTGCCGGACCAAGTTGAGTCCCGATGTAAATACCTATGGGAATGGCAAGCGCTATAATGATCATCAGCATAAATGAGCCTAAATATCTTCCCCAGAAATATCCGTTTTTGGTAATGGGATAGGTTAGGTAGTAATCCTTTGTCTGGTACTCAATGTCCCGGTATAATGCTGTACCCATCACAGACGAACTGATCAGCATCATCATCATAGTCATTCCGCAGCACCAGAACGAGATCAGGTAGGGTGAATTAATATGTTCCTTTTCACCTACAGGCAGGGAGCCGGTTGAAAAAGCGAACACCGTGAACACTATTATAGCTAAAAAGTAAAGGTAAACGGCGGGCCTGCGGATCCTGTTTTGGATCTCGAACAGAAATATTTTCGAAAACATAATTTATTGTTTTTGAGTGATTTACATGGTATTCACATCTACACGTGTGGCGATATTGCTGAAGTATACATCTTCCAAATTAGGAGCAGTTGAAATAAAGCCATCCTGTGGCTGGTCGTCCTCTTTTAATATCCTGATATGCAATTTTCCCGATTTAAGTTGAGTGGATATTACATTGTAAACATCCCGGTAATATTGTATTTCAGATTGGTTTATCGCTTTAGAATAGGTCTTGCCTTCCAGTTCTTTTACAGCCGCTTCTGGGTCGCCGGCATATAAAACTTCGCCCAGGCATATAATGGCGAAATTTGAACAAAGCGTACTCACGTCTTCAACAATATGTGTCGATAAAATCACAATTGTATTCTCGCCTAATTGGCTCAGCAGGTTATAAAATCGGTTTCTTTCGGCAGGATCGAGGCCTGCAGTCGGCTCATCAACAATGATCAGTTTCGGATCGCCGATAAGTGCTTGTGCTATACCGAAGCGTTGTTTCATACCACCGGAATAGGTACCCAGATGTTTCTTGCGGTCTTTAAAAAGGTTCACTTTCTCCAGCAGGCCTAGCACCAGTTCCTTTCGCTCGCCGGCATTGCCTACACCTTTTAATTGTGCTATATGATCGAGCATGCGCTCTGCTGATATTTTAGGGTAAACGCCAAACTCCTGTGGCAGGTAGCCCAGCAATTGCCTCACCTGGGTTTTATTTTTTAATACATCCAGGTCATCCAGAAAAACACTGCCTGAATCTGCTTCCTGTAGCGTAGCGATGGTACGCATTAACGAAGACTTGCCCGCGCCATTTGGGCCAAGCAAACCGAACATGCCGTTTGTCAGCGTCAGCGAAACATCCTTTAAGGCTGCTACACCGTTAGCATACGTCTTAGACAAAGAATTGATAACTAATTTCATAACTATTTAAGGTTTAAAAGATGTTTTACCGCTGCGCCATTTACTACGAGTGTCGCGCTATCGGCTAAATGATAATTTAAATCGGGCATTGCAGAGCCTTTTATCACCAGTTGACTCTTATTGCGTATATCCAGGTTGCTGCTGGCAAACTTGTTGTTGCTGCCGATGGTTAAGGCAGATCCACTGCCATTGCTTTGACCAATAATTCCATTGAGAATGCCGATCCGGCTATTTTCGAGGATTATGTTGCTTGCATTATCTGTTTGTAACCTGAGGCTATCCAAACTGAAACCTGTTATCAGCGTGGAGTACCATCTCATATCCCGCACCACAGTATCGGTTACTGGTGCATCATGTGAAGTATATCGTGCATCCGATTTGAACAGGGAAAGTTTCGGGCACGAAATGTATAGAACATGGTCGGTAATAATATTTTTATAATGATCCGAGAAGGCAGCACTTATCACTAATCGCCTGCCTTGCTTACTGATATTCAAAAAATCTTCGGAGTTTGGGTGAGCCAGCACTTTAAAAGGCCCCTGAACCAGGATGACGTTCGCCGCTGTGGATGCATTTAATTCTATCTCATCAAAATCACTATAATTTAACCGGTTATAGTCACGGTAAGGATTTGTATAATCTCCTTTCAGGTACTCGGCTTTCAGACTGAGATCATAGGCAACCAAGCTAATCATCAACATAACCAGGGTTACTACTAATATTTTATTGCTTGTCTTCATTTTCCTTGTTGGTTTTGGTAATAGATTGGTTAGCCAGAAAATCCTTGTATTGCTGCCGCACCTCGTCCATGGATATATCAAGCAGGTAGATATTTTTAAAAAAGTCGGGCAAGTTTTGTTGCACAAACTGTTGTTTGCGGTAAGCTTTCACCTTTTCAAATCCGTCGTCGGCTACAAAAAGACCCAGGCCTCGTTTATTGTAAACTATCTCCAGGCTTTGCAAAAATTCATAAGAGCGCATCACTGTATTGGGGTTAACTTCTAATTCTACAGCCAGGTCGCGCACCGAGAGTATCTTTTGTCCGGCTGTCCATTTGCCGGTCAGGATACTCTCGCACACAAATGCGGCAATCTGCAGGTATATCGCTTCGTTATCTTTAAACTCCATGTTAAACCTGCTTTTCCTTTAACCTGAAATAAGCAGCGACCCATATCAGTACTGCCGAAACGAATAAGATGATCCAGATAGCTGTGGGTGGTACTGCCTTTGTGACAATGGAGTAATATTTATCACCCACACTGAAATTGAGATAACCAAATGGTATGGCCGCCTTGATCACATTAAGACCAATAAGTGCCTTGAGAAGCAACGTATTAAGTATCATCACAACTACATTGCCAATAAAAAATGAGAAACCTGTTTTAATAAAATGCAGCTTATTGAAAAATATCGCACCCAGCAGAGCAATAGCATGTAAAAAGGAATAGATGGTTAGCACAGTATAAAAACCGTTTTGCGGAATGCTGAATAAAGTAAAATGCTGACCGGGCCCCCAATGCCTGGTACTTTCCAGCCCGATAAGACCCAGGTAAAATACCGCAGAATAAATTATAAGGAATACCGGATAAGAGTATATCCACCCCACGAGGAATTTTTCGAATGCGGTTGCCGGGAGCGTCAATGCCGCCATTGCTTTATTTTTTTCGCCATAATCTCTGAAAACGGTGCTGGTAAATATGGTCCCCGCGATCAGCATAAGTATGATAAAGATGGCCGTTTGCATACCCGGGTCAGGAGGTTCGGGTATTACAAAAAACAGGAATGCCCCGCCAAGCAAGATAACTCCGGCCAGTACTGATATCGACATGAGATAGATTCGATAATGCTCAGTTGTATGCTTGACAAAAAGCCGGCAAAAGCGCTGCAAATTGAAAAAGTTATTCATTGTCGCCTCCTTCCTCAAGTATTTCTGTCAATTTATTACTTCCGGAAGTAACCGCATTGAAAAGTAATTCAAGATCCATTTTGCTGTATTTGCCTGATGTATTTTGTATGATGGCATGTTTACCTCTCATACTTTCTTCTTCATATAACACATTCATACCGCCGGTATTCTCAAACACGCCAAACAGCAATTTATCGGTAAGCAGGTCTACGGAACTATTAATGGCGATCTGGTGGTTATCCAATATCAAAACCGTATCGATCAGGCTATCAAGGTCGCGCACCTGGTGAGTAGAAATAATGATACACCGCTCTTCGTTCAGAACAGATGCGATCAGCTTCCGGAACTGAACTTTTGAAGGAATGTCAAGGCCATTGGTGGGCTCATCCATGATCAATACTGAAGCGTTGGTTGCCAATCCAAATGCTATCATTACCTTTTTTTGTTGCCCATAAGACATATTGTTCATCGCCTGTTCAGGATCAACATCCAAAGTTTTCAGGTAAGCATAAAAATCGGTTATGCTAAATTTTGGGTAGAAAGCGGCCGTGTTTTTTAGAAATTGCCCGGGCGTGAGCGAAGGTACATAAACCTCTTCGGCAAGAAAGAAAAGGTTTTCCAGCGTTTGCACCCTCCTCTTTGAAGTATCAGCACCAGCTACAAGACAATTGCCGTGCGCCGGAAAGGACAGGCCCGAGATACATTTCAATAGCGTTGATTTACCTGATCCATTTTTCCCCAACAGGCCGTAAATATGGCCAGAGACAAGCGAAAGATTCAGGTTTTTAAAAACCGGTCTATCCTTTTTATACCAAAAATCAAGATTTTGAACTTGAATCATATTAGTGTATTAGTATAATAGTACACTACAAACATAAATCAAATTTTTAATAATGCAAATAAAATTTAAATGGCGTGTTTAATCAGGTATAAAGACCTTCCATGAATACCTCAAACCGGTGAAAACGCGGTACTATTTCGGGTGATTTCACGGGTTGACTTTTCATAGTGCAACCTGTACATTTATCTTGCTTGTCCAATCAGCAGGCACTCCGTCTTTGCTATTGATACCTCTAACTTCCAATTAATTTTAATCTATTAAATAAACATGTTGCAGCTATGTAACCATCAGGTAACAGCTTGAACAGGTTTGCCGGCGATCAATGAAATAGTATCGTGCTTTTAGGTTTCAATTTATAATACCGGCCCGTACTTCATGTAATCAATTAATTTTTTCAAATCTTTAACCGAATCAACAATGGAACAAAATGTAACTTTGGACGAGAGAAAACAACCATCATTCATTCCGGCGGGATGGATTGGCGGGTTCTCTCACACTCCCCCCACGCCCTATCCGGACGCAGAGCTTCTTTCATCACTTCCTTTTGAAAAGAACCTGGATCACATTCCCAATATTACCCGCATGCTAAGAGCCAAATGGCCGGAATTTAGCTGGGAGGTAACAAAAGGGGATAGCAGCACAAGGATGTATCAAATGTTCGCGCCGGATATATCCAGGCTCGGGTATGACGATACCGGAAGAGTTTGGTCCATTATATGTCCTCAACAAGGTGTCTACCTTCAGACCCCGGGAATCACATTGAACGTAGAAGTTACCGTTACGGGAAACCGGGGTTGGATCAACGAGAATGCGTCAGTACATGACGAATTATTTGCAGCAGACTTGACGATCAAACCCACAATTTGGCTTAGTCCGGATAACCCTGAATCGCTCTTGTGGACCGCGTTGAAGAATATAGACAGCACTCTGGGGAACAACCTACCATTAAGTAAAGCTAAAGGGATAAGATTAAATGCAACGAATGGTGACGGATCCAGTGATGCTATCCAGGTGCGGATGGGCGAGCATACGGATTGGCCCTTCCCTGAACAAGCCCGGCATTGGGGTGATTATGCATGGTCTGTTGCCAACCTGGCGGTGAAGATCGGAAATATCGACTCGACTTTGCCAAAGGAAGTTAACGCCTTTAACCACTTGCTCATGGACATCTTCAATTTGGGGTCCGGCAACCTGCTGCAGCCAGACAATATTTTAGTTTGGAATTTATGGGCCGGATCGCCTGAACTGGTAAACCAAGAGGAATGGCAACATCATGCGGAATACTGGAGGCACTCCATTGATGTAAACCATCGCCCGCCTGAAGGCGTCGGCACAAGCATAACCGATTTTAACGGCAATCCATTTAGCCCGGGCGATGCCTTAGCTAAAAAAATTGAAGAACTTATTAAATGGATTGAGAAGCATTTGTAATAATAACTATACTATAAAGCTCATAATAGAAAAAGCCTCACATAAATGTGAGGCTTTTTTTGCTCCCCAGACCGGACGGAATTCGAACCGCTTATTGGAGGATTTGAAGTTTCTAAGTAATCTAAAGGTAGCCTAAAGTAGGGGTTCGATTCCTCTATGGGTTGCTCATCGAAATAACAGGTTAACATAAACAGTTCATTTCCATCATATATCTGTCTCTTAAAAAGGTCAAGTTTAATTTAATTTCACGATAGAAGGTCAATGTTGAACTCATTGTTAGAAAAAAGCATTAAGGGAGCAATTTTTGTACTGCATATACTTATGAATGATATACCTACGCAAAAAAAGTTACTGATTATCGAAGACGACCCTGATATATTGGACATTCTTAAATTAATATTTCAGTCGGAAGGGTATATCGTTTACACGTCTTTAACCGGTGAGGAAACGCAGCATGTTGTGGACATGGCACCTGATTTAATCTTACTCGATCTTCGCCTGTCCGCGTTCGGCAAAGAAGGAGCAGAAATATGCCAACGTCTTAAGTCAGAGCAGTTGACCAGGCAAATTCCGGTAATTCTGCTTTCTGCAGAAACTGATATCAGCATAGTTTGTTCTGTTTGTGGCGCAAACGATTATATGCGCAAACCATTTGATGTGGATAGGTTAACTTCAAAGGTCAAAACCATGATCCGAAACTGAAAAAATTTGTTACTTTCAACTTTAATTTCTCCCGCTTTCTTATATGCTCAATAATGCAATCAAACGAAATAATGTAAATGTTTTCGGCAAAGGTCCGAAAGTAATTGTTTTTGCTCATGGTTTTGGATGCGACCAAAACGCCTGGAAGTTCTTAATTGATTCGTTTACGGAAGATTATACCGTTGTGCTTTTTGATTATACCGGATCGGGAAAATCTGACCACAGCCAATATAAAAAGGAAAAATATAACAGGATCGAAGGGTATGTGAGTGACCTGTTGGATGTCTGCGAAGCCCTTGGTCTAAAAGGAGCTGTTTTTGTGGGGCATTCCGTCAGCAGTATGATCGGTTTGCTTGCGGCCAATCAGCACCCTGAATATTTTTCAAAATTGATATTTATCGGTCCTTCGCCGCGATACCTCAATACTATAGATTACACCGGCGGGTTTGAGCAAAAAGATCTGGAAGGATTGTTTGAATTTATGGACAGCAATTACCTGGGCTGGTCCGCTGCAATGGCCCCGGCTATTATGGGTAATGAGGAGAGGCCTGAATTAGCCGAGTTTTTGACCAATAGCTTTTGTTCAACCGATCCCGAGATCGCCCGCGATTTTGCCCGTGTTACTTTCTTTTCAGATAACCGAAGTGATCTGTCGCAATCTACGGTGGACAGTCTCACCCTTCAATGCTCAGATGATATCATCGCACCTGTTTCGGTCGGCCTTTACGTCAACGAACATACCCCCGGCAATGAGTTTGTCCAGTTGAAAGCCACTGGTCACTGCCCCCATATCAGCGAGCCCCAGGAAACGATCAGGGCTATCAAGAATTATTTAAAGAACTGAGGTAATGGAACAATCGGCAGGTGAGCAACAAGAACTTATCGCATCGCTCATCGATGCTAACGAGTTGTACCAGAATGCCCCTTGCGGCTATTTGTCCATTACGCCTGAAGGTAAAATTATCAAGATAAACCAGACTATTTTAAGATGGCTGGGATTTGATGAATCTGAAATTATCGGGAGAAAGTTCATTTCCCTACTCCCCAAAGGCGGTCAAATGCACTTTGAGATGTTCTTCATGCCGCTTGCGGCAGTCAATAAATCAGTAAAGGAGTTAAGCTACGAGATTGTCCGTAAAGATGGTACGGTTATGCCAGTAATTGTCAATTCCGCCTCGAATTTAAATAAGGATGGAAAGCTTTTAGCGATTAACACCGTTATCACCGATAACACGGAACGTAAACAATACGAGAAAGACCTGCTTCAGGCAAAAAGAACGGCAGAAAATGAAAAGAAGCAATTGCAATTCATGGCTGACCTGGTTCCGGAAATCATCTGGACGGCATCTGCACGCGGGCGGCTCGAATACGTCAATGCAAGATTTTGTCAATATTTCGAATGTGACGGACTGGAAACACGGGCAAGCTTTATATTATCAAAAGTTCACGCTGTGGACCGCACGTCTCTACTAAAAACCTGGTCTCAAAGCCTTTCTTTGGGAACAGATCTAAAAACAGAGGTCCGATTACTTAATCCAAATGGTGGTTATGAATGGCATTTATTAAGAGCCGCCCGGTTTTTGGATGAAGAAGGAAAATTGACGAATTGGTTTGGAACCTGTTTGAATATAAACGATCATGTCGGAGAGTTAAAGAAAAAGGATGACTTTATCAATATAGCCAGCCATGAACTCAAAACCCCTATAACCAGTTTAAAGGCTGTGCTGCAATTACTGGACAGACTTAAGTTAACGCCTGAAAACAAAATGATCCCAGGCCTGATTGAAAAGGCAAATCGTAATATTAATAAAGTGAATGTCTTAGTCGATGATCTTTTGAATGCCAGTCAGATAAATGAGGGGCGTTTGAATATTAACAAAACAATGGTCGATCTATTTGCTCTTGTTAATGATTGCGTACAGCACATTCGTCTGGATAGTCGTTTCGAAATTATAATATCAGGGGATCCGGGTACAAATGTCCTGGCAGACGAACCTCGAATTGAGCAAGTGGTTGTCAATTTTATCAGCAACGCGATGAAATATGCCCCGGAAAGCAAACAAATTCTTATTCGTATTTCCCGCGATGTAGAAGTCGTTCTTGTTGAAGTGATGGATCAGGGAACTGGGATAGCGCCGGAAAAACTGCCCTTTCTTTTTGATCGCTATTTTCAGATTGATAACAAGGGTAGCAAATATTCCGGACTTGGGCTTGGGCTTTACATTTGTGCTGAAATCATCAAAGGACATGACGGGCAAATTGGCGCTGAAAGCACACCTGGTGAAGGAAGTACTTTTTGGTTTAAGCTGCCCTCAAAACTAATTCTCAACTAATGACCCTTTTTAAGAGACCTTTAGTCAACTATTTAGTCAGGCAATCTACTGCCAGTCAGTCAATTACGAAAAAAAAAGAAATAATCGGTTCGATGTACCACAAAAGTTCACTTTTGAAGACTTGCAACATCGAACCGCCAAGTTGGGCGATTTTTATTCTTTTATTTAATTGATTAACAGCGAGTTGAAAAAATAAGGGCAAGCAACAAAAATTTGTGCTTGCCCTTATTGCTCCTGAGGCTGGGCTCGAACCAGCGACCCTCTGATTAACAGTCAGATGCTCTAACCGGCTGAGCTACTCAGGAATCATTTTCCGGTTTGGAGTGTGCAAAAGTATGATTTCCGGCTTTAATTCACAATATTTGCCACAAAAAAATTAAAAAATATTTTAAATGAGCTTAATAGTTATTGGTTCTGTAGCCCTTGACGACATTGAAACCCCCTTCGGAAAGGCTGATAAAATAGTGGGCGGAGCAGCGCCATTTGCCTGTCTGGCAGCATCTTACTTTTACAATAAGGTAAAGCTGGTGGGCATCATTGGCAAGAATTTTCCAAAGTCTGAAATCAGTATTTGGCACGATCATAATATCAATACAGAAGGCCTGCAGATCGATGAAAATCGTCTGAATTTCTACTGGTCTGGTAAATACCACACCGATATGAACAGTCGCGACACGCTGGAAACAGGATTGAACGTGCTGGAAGATTTCGATCCGATCATCCCGGAGTCTTACCAGGACTGTGAATATTTAATGCTGGCCAACCTCGCTCCTATTACTCAGCAAACTGCTATTAAAAGATTGAAGAAACGTCCGAAGCTGATCGTGATGGATACGATGAACTTTTGGATGGATATAGCATTAAACGATCTGCTGGAAACTATAAAACTGGTAGATGTATTGACAATCAACGATGCCGAAGCACGCCAGTTGTCAGGCGAATATTCACTGGTAAAGGCAGCAAACAAGATACTATCAATGGGCCCTAAATACCTGATCATTAAAAAAGGTGAGCACGGTGCCCTGCTATTCGGCGAAGGAAAGATATTCTCAGCCCCTGCGTTACCTCTTGAGGATGTTTTCGACCCAACAGGTGCGGGCGATACTTTTGCAGGTGGCTTTATCGGTTACATGGCCAAATCGGGTGAAATAAACTTCGCTAATATGAAAAATGCCATTATCTATGGTTCAGCATTAGCATCGTTCTGTGTAGAAACCTTCGGTACGGAAAAATTGAAAAATCTGACCGAAGAAACCTTGGCCGACAGGATACAACAATTTGTGAGCCTGTCTAAGTTCGAAATTTTATAAGATATTGGAAGTCAGATGTCGGAGATCAAAAAACTCTGACATCTGACCTCAGATTTCTGACTTCAAATCAACCTTCCTATCGGATCAAAATGATCAAACACCCACTCGTCGTGAGGGGCGTCGGGTAGTTCAGCGGTAAGATCCTGTCCCGCCCAGTGTTCGTAATGTTTGCCGTTTCGCCATAGGCGGCTCCTGCTTACATCGTATATCAGGCCCTTATAAGCTATCCAAACCTCAGGCTTGTCTTGACCATTGCGCAACGCCAGCTGTGAGCGTGTGTAAACTGGTAATTCGCTCATATCAGGCCAAGTTTATGCTTGGAAATGGCTTTTAAATAAAGCATCGTTTTATTGGTATCTGTGATCCGTATACGTTGCTGCAAAATAACCCGTGCAGGCGTTTGGATGATCTTCTTCAGTAATTCGCCATAATACATATAGGCAATATATATGCCCAATCTGGCACCTTCGGGCAAATCTTTTATTCCTTTAAAACCTTCGGCCAGATCTTTTTTAATGTCGGTTTCTATTTGTGTCTTTTCAGTATCCGTAAAATGATCAAAATTGACGCCAGGGAAATAAATACGGCCGCGCTCATTAAGATCGGCTTTAACATCCCTCAGAAAGTTTATTTTTTGCAGTGCTGAACCCAACTTTTGAGCAGGAAATTTCAGGCGATTATACAAACCATTATCGCCCTCGCAAAATACACGTAAACAAATCAGTCCTATCACTTCTGCCGAGCCATAGATATAATCCTCGTATTCATCCTGTTCAAACGATTTTTTATCCAGATCCATCTCCATCGATCTTAAAAAAGATTCAATTAATTCGAGATCGATATGGTATTTATTAACTACGAGCTGGAAGGACTGCAATACCGGGTTCAGGCTGATTTTCTGTTCGATCGCCTTAAAAGCATCAGCCTTGAAATCGCTGATCAACTGATGCTGGTCGTGCCCGTGAAAAGTATCCACGATCTCATCCGCATACCTCACAAATCCGTAAATAGCATAAATGGGGTAACGGAAACGCTCGTCAAAAGCGCCGATACCCTTACTAAATGATGTGCTGTACTTATTAGTAATAAGCTTACTGCTTTCAAAGCAGGTATCATCGTACAGATTCATTCGTTTTGCGGCAGTTTCGTTCAAATCTACGAAATCGGGCGGTAAATGGATTTCAGCATCGTAAAATCTATTGTTTACTTTGCATCCGGATACTTATATGAGCGACAAAAAGGTAATAGTTATAGGTGCAGGCTTTTCAGGCCTGGCAGCTTCTGCTTTGATGGCCAAGGAGGGCTATGACGTTACCCTGCTCGAAAAAAATGATCAGCCGGGTGGGCGGGCACGTGTTTGGGAAAAGGATAGCTTCCGGTTTGACATGGGGCCAAGCTGGTATTGGATGCCTGATGTTTTTGAGAATTATTTCGCTCTGTTTGGTAAAAAGGCTTCCGATTTTTATGATCTTAAAAGACTTGATCCCGGCTACCGTATCTATTTTGGCAAAGATGATTTGATGGATATTCCGGCAAAAATCAATGAACTGGAAACCCTATTTGAAAGCATAGAACCGGGAAGCGCAGGAAAATTAAGATCATTTCTTGCCCAGGCTGAGACTAAATACAAAACAGGGATGGGCGAATATGTTTTTAAACCTTCTCATTCCATAGCTGAATACCTCGACATTGATCTGATCAAGAAAAGCACTGGCATGCAATTGCTCACCAGCATGAGCAATCATGTCCGGAAATATTTTAAGAATCCAAAACTGATTCAATTATTAGAATTCCCTGTACTCTTTTTAGGAGCAACCCCACAGAACACTCCTGCCTTGTACAGCATGATGAACTATGCTGATCTGGCTTTAGGAACCTGGTATCCTATGGGCGGTATGCACCAAATCGTAAAAGCGATGGTAAGTATTGCAGAACAACAAGGTGTGAAAATTGAATTAAATACAGAAGTAGCTAAAATCAATATTGAAAGTGGCTGTGTCAGTTCGGTTAGTACAAATAGAGGTGATTATACTACAGATCTGGTAATAGCCGGGGCAGATTACGAGTATGTGGATCAGCATTTGATTGATGAGCCTTATCGGAATTATTCAAAAAAATATTGGGACAGTCGTACACTGTCCCCCTCTTGCCTGATCTGGTATATTGGCGTCAACAAAAAGCTTACTGGCATACAACATCATAATCTGTTTTTTGATGAAGATTTTGAGCAGCATGCAAAAGATATTTACACTGAACCGAAATGGCCGCAAAAGCCGCTGTTTTATGTTTGCTGTTCTTCAAAAACTGATCCCACAGTTGCTCCTGAAAACTGTGAGAATCTATTTTTCCTGCTGCCCATAGCGCCTGGCATTGAAGATAATGAAACTATCCGTCAGCAATATCTTGATTTGATACTCTCCCGGTTTGAAAAGATCACCGGGGAAAAGATCAATGAAAATATCATTATAAGCCGAAGTTACTCATTAAAAGACTTCAAGGCGGATTATCATTCCTTCAAAGGCAATGCCTATGGGATGGCAAACACTTTAAAACAAACTGCTTTTTTAAAACCTGCCATGCGTGCAAAAAAGATCAAAAATCTGCTTTACACGGGTCAACTTACCGTTCCGGGGCCTGGAGTTCCTCCGGCAATAATATCAGGGCAGGTGGCAGCAAAAGAGGCAATAAAATATTTAGGGACGGCCTAAAAATCAAATAACCCGCCGTAGCAGGTTATTTGATAATATATATGGAGTTGTCAAATACGGACTAGTCTTCGGCGTAAACTGGTTTTTTGATACCATTGTCATAGGCTTTCAGGTTCTTTTTCAAAAGCTTGCGTGCAACGTGGATACGTGTTTTTACTGTACCGATCGGAATATCCAGGTGATCGGCAATCTCGTGGTATTTATGTCCTTCAAAATACATGGTGAATGGTACATAATAATCATCAGGTAGTCTGTCCAATGCTTTCCTGATGTCGTCCATCACAAATTTTGATTCACCGTGATTTTTTGTTGAGCTGAAAACCAGGTTCGCAGAAGAAATCTCTTCAGACTTGGTTACGAACGTGCTCATTTTAACAAAACGGCGATAGTTATTAATGAAAGTGTTTTTCATGATGGTATACAACCATCCTTTCAAGTTGGTTCCTTCTTTAAACTTATTGTAATAAGTTATGGCTTTCAACATTGTATCTTGAACAAGGTCGTTAGCATCATCTGCGTCACGGGTAAAATGTAGGGCGTATGACCTTAACGAAGTTGCCTGACGCAGTACCATGGTGTTAAACTCGATTGTTGTCATTCTGTTAAAGTTTTGTATCGAGTATTAGACAAACATGATACCGCTTTGAAAAATGACCAGTATTGTACAGAATTACAGATACCTGATTTAATACGTGAGTTAAGCTAAACCGGCAGGAATGCCGTCACTACAAACCAACTGAAAAACAGTCATTTAATTGTAATTATATGATTTTACGGGGATAGGAATATCGCTGTCGGGAGAAAGGAGAAGTGATGTTTATTTTCTTAAATAGAAATAAAATTAATTAATAATATTCACTTCGCGTTCGAGCAAAACGCCAAATTTTCTGTACACACTGTCTATGATTTGCGACGAAAGACTGTACACTTCTTCGCCTCTGGCACCTCCATGGTTCACTAAAACCAGTGCCTGGTTCTTCCAAGTTCCTGTGTGACCGACTACTTTTCCCTTCCATCCGCACTGTTCTATCAGCCAACCTGCAGCCAGTTTTACCTGTCCATCAGTTGCCGGATAGTTGACAACTTCAGGAAATTTTGAATAAACTTCTTGAAACTGATCTGTCGCGATCACGGGATTTTTAAAGAAACTACCAGCGTTACCTATAGTAGAAGGGTCAGGTAATTTAGATACGCGGATATGCGATACCACCTGCGATACGTCTTTAATGGTAGGATTAGTGATACCACGGTTCGACAACTCCTGTTCTATCGCACCATACTTTAGATTAAGGCTGGGAATAAGTGACAGTTTGAATTTCACCGAAGTAATGATGTATTTCTCTTTCAGTTTATTTTTGAAGATGCTATCGCGGTAGCCAAAGCGGCAATCTTCGTTCGTAAATGTTCGAAATATGCCTTTTGCGATCTCAAAAGCGTGACAGCTATAAAGAACATCTTTGAGCTCAACGCCATAGGCTCCGATATTTTGTATAGGAGATGCCCCTACAGATCCCGGAATCAAACTCAGGTTCTCGACACCGGCATACTCTCTCGCCACGCAAAAGTTAACCAAGTCGTTCCAAACCTCGCCTGCACCAGCTTCAACAAAAACCTCGGTGTGATTAATACGATGCTCGATACCCCGAATATTCATTCGGATTACCAGGCCGTCAAAATCATTTACAAAGAGCATATTGCTGCCGCCACCTAATACAAGTCGCTCTATCTGCTGCCATTGCGGATCCATAAACAACTCCACCAGTTCGTCTTCATGACCTATTTCGACAAAATACCTCGCCGAAACATCGATACCAAAAGTGTTAAAGTTTTTTAGGGATACGTTTTCCTGGATTTGCAGCATGGGGCGAATTTCGGAATTTAAGCTTGATTTTCTATGCGCTTTATCAAATCCTGCTTTAGAAGCTGATCGATATTCAAAAATTCAATCATCTGCATTGCCTTATCTTTTTGCAACGCTTTGCTGTATAAAAATGCAAGTACAAGTTTAGGATTTGGATAGTGTATATTGTAACTCTTGCCTATCTCAACTTGGCTTTCAGCAATTTGGATCAGCCCCTGCAATGATGAAGCTGTTTTAAACCAATTAAAGATTTTATCTTCGTAACGATCCATCAAATCTTTTACTGAACGTTCAGTGTCTTTCTCACCCCAGTGTGTAGTAACCCCATTTTTTAAATTACCACCGGAAAATGAATTCGCGTATTCGTTAGGCCAATCGAACAACAAAGGTTTTACATTTTTATCCGTACGGTGGAATTGCAATTTATTTGATGCTGTTATAGTTGGTATAAAATCTGGACAAACTCCCCACGTAAATGTACCAGTCTCTCCTTTTAAAAGGGTATAATAAAAAACGCACCTGATCGAATCGCGTGGCTGATCGAACCACAGATAGTTTCCATTCCAGACTAATCCGTATTTCTTTAGACGCGGAGATATTACCTTATTCAGGATGTCACGAAGCGTTTGCTTGTCTATGGGTAGCTGGTGTTTTTCAAAGAAAAAAGACATCCTCGAAAATACCGAAAACAAAATATAAAAATATACTTACAAAGTTTTAAAACTTCATAAGTCCATTAGGAGCCTGATCTCTGGTCACCGATTAACCGGTCACTAAATTCAAATATGAATCGGCCCGTTATCGTTAGCAGCCAAACAAGCTTCTCAGAATGTTTCTGTGTTATGCTTACGAACATAGGTTGTTCATTTTCGAACACCAGGAAATGAATATGAAATCGTAATTTTCTGTATATCAAAAAGTTAATTAGGTGGCATAATATTTAATGCGACAGACTAAAATTAAACCACATGATCAAGAGCTATTTTAAAATCGCCTGGAGAAATCTTTGGCGCAACCAGGGATTCTCATTCATCAATATCACTGGCCTTGCTATAGGTATGTGTGGTGCGATACTCATTTTTACATGGGTGCTAAATGAACTTAGCTTTGACCAGTTTCATACCAACAAAGACAATTTGTATAAGGTATGGAGCAAAAGTTTCCCTATAAATGGTGGACAGGTTTATACGTGGGATATCACCTCCTCACCTGTCGGTCCGGGTATGCAACAGCAATTCCCTGAAGTGAAAGCTACAGCACGCGTATACTGGCCTATGGACCGGCTGTTTAATTACCAAAATAAAAGTATCATCGCTAATGGCCGGGATGTAGATAAGCAGTTTCTGACCATGTTTAGTTTCCCGATGATACATGGAAACAGTGAACACGCCCTTGATGATGTGAAAGGTATTGTACTAACAAAAAGCTTTGCCAAAAAAATATTCGGAACAGATGATGCCGTTAGCAAAGTGGTTAAGCTGGATAATAAAGACTTCTACAGAGTAACCGGAGTAATTGCTGATCCACCTGTTAACACCCAGTTTCAATTTGATTACCTGATATCTCTTGCACCAAATATTGGAAAATTCGCTTCTGATACCTGGAGCAATGGCAGCTATAATACCTATGTGCTTTTAAACCCCGGTACCGATTTAATTAGGTTTAATAATAAACTAAAAGGGTTTATTCCAAAACACGACCCCAACCTTAAATTTGATGCGTTCTTGTATCCTGCCAGCAAATGGCACCTTTATGGTAATTTTGATAATGGCAAACCTTCCGGTGGACTTATAGAGACCGTCAGGCTAATGACTGTTATTGGCTGCCTTATCCTGCTTATTGCCTGTATCAACTTCATGAACTTAAGTACAGCCCAAAGCGAAAAGCGCAGTAAAGAAGTTGGTGTTCGTAAAGTGATCGGCGCAAACCGGTTCGCACTCATCAAACAATTTTTAGCCGAATCTATATTGATTGCATTCATAGCCGGCTGCATCGCCATATTATTAGTGCAATTGCTTTTACCCGAATTCAATAAGCTTACCGATAAGCGACTTAACATTGATTATGCTAGCCCTTACTTCTGGCTGGCAGCAATCGGTTTTATATTATTTACCGGGATGCTTGCAGGAAGCTACCCGGCATTTTTCCTGTCATCATTCAGACCTGTGAAAGTTTTAAAGGGCGCGTTCAAAGGAAAAGCCAACGTATTCCAACCGCGCAAGCTATTGGTAGTCATTCAATTTACGGTGGCAATTGTGCTGATCGTTTCCACAATTATCATTTATAAGCAAATAGACTATGTGCAAAACCGTAATACCGGCTATTCCCGCGACAACCTGGTTGAACACCCAATGACAGGCGACATCAAGAAAAATTATGAGCTGATAAAAAATGAGCTGATCAACCAGGGCGTAGCTGTTTCGGTTAGCAAAACAAGCTTATCCGTTACAATTGACGGAAGCCAATCAAGTGGCTTTACATGGGGTAAAGCGGATCCGAGCCAAAAAGATATCAGTTTCAGCAACTTCGCTACTTCCGGCGATTTTGTAAAGACTTTCGGTTTTCAATTAGTAGAAGGCCGGGATATTGATGTTAAAGAATATCCTGCGGATACAGCATCCGTACTGATTAATGAGGCTTCAGCCAAAATATTAGGGTTTAAAGACCCGGTTGGTCAAATGATCAAAACCGGTCCGGTGCCATTTACTATTGTTGGCGTAATCAAAAATTTCATTATCAGTTCGCCATTTCAGCCGGTTGGCCCCATGATCGTTTATGGTAACAAGAATTGGTTTTATAATACCATGACTTTCAAAATGACCGCCAATCGCCCGGTAGCTCAAAACCTGAAAATCGCCGAAGGCATATTCAAAAAATATAATCCGGCCTATCCTTTCCAGTATAACTTTGTCGACCGTGAATATGCAGAGAAATTCAGCGATGAGACGCGTACCGGTACGTTAGCTACCATATTTGCAGTATTAACCATCATTATATCCTGTCTCGGCTTGTTTGGCCTTGCCGCTTATATGGCCGAAAACCGCTCGAAAGAAATTGGCATACGCAAAGTTTTGGGCGCCAGTGTAGTTAGCATTATGAAATTGTTGACAAGAGAATTTGTTGTCCTGGTAATAGTAGCCATCCTGATCGCCACGCCGATAGGATGGTGGCTAATGAATAAATGGCTGCAGAATTACAACTACCGTATTAATATCAGCTGGCTGGTATTTGCCAGTTCGGGTATATTGGCCATCATTATCGCTATAATAACGGTGAGCTTCCAGGCTGGTAAGGCGGCAATTGCCAAACCTGTAAATAGCATTAAGGCGGAGTAAAGTCTGTTGAAACGTTGGAAAGTTGTAAGGTTGAAAAGTTGTAAATACATCAAACTTTTCAACCTTACAAACCTTTCAACAAAAATATTAAATATGTATCGGCCTGTTATCAGTAGCAGCTAAACAAGCCTCTCTGAATGCTTCTGTAAAGGTTGGATGAGCATGGCTCATTCTTGAAATATCTTCTGCTGACGCACGGTATTCCATCGCCACAACAGCTTCTGCTATCATATCTGCCGCGCGCGGACCGATCATATGCACACCTAGTATTTCATCAGTAGTGGTATCTGCCAAAACTTTTATAAAGCCATCCAGATCACCACTTGCTACAGCGCGACCATTCGCTCTGAATGGAAACGAACCTGTCTTATATTTTACACCTTTTTCTTTCAGTTGTTCTTCGGTTTGACCAACAGCTGCAACTTCTGGCCAGGTATAAACTACCCCCGGGATCAGGTTATAATCGATATGCGGTTTCTGTCCTGCAATGATCTCGGCAACCATGGTACCTTCGTCTTCTGCCTTGTGGGCCAGCATTGCTCCGCGTATCACATCACCAATAGCGTAAACACCTTTCACGCTGGTTTCCATGTGTTCGTCAACGGTAATTTTGCGACCGCGTTCTTCTACCGTCAGACCGATCTTGTCCAAGCCTAAATTATCGGTATAGGCTATGCGGCCAACTGCTACCAGGCAGTAATCGCCCTTCAGCTCTTTCTTCTCACCGTTTGGTGCATCAAATGTTACGGTCACTTCTTTACCTTTTACAGTAGCGCCGGTTACTTTATGGCCGGTGTAAAACTCCATGCCTTGTTTCGAAAGCACACGCTGCAATTCCTTACCCAATCCGCGGTCCATTGTCGGGATAATAGAATCCATAAACTCGATCACCGATACTTTTGCGCCCAGGCGTTTGTAAACCGAACCTAGTTCCAAGCCGATCACACCGCCACCGATCAGGATCAGGTGTTTTGGTACTTCAGTCAGCGTTAAAGCCTCGGTTGAGGTAATGATTCTTTTCTTATCGTTCTTGATAAATGGCAATGCAGACGGTTTTGAGCCGGTTGCAATAATTATATTCTTACCGGTGATCTCCTGTTCGGTGCCATCCGGTTTTTTGATGATGATCGTATTCTTATCCTTGAATGAACCGACACCCTGTATGCCATCGATCTTGTTCTTTTTGAACAGGAAGCTGATACCGCTGGTATTTTTGTTGACCACATCTACCTTACGCTTCATCATCTGCTCCATATCCACCGAAAGATTATCCAGGTTGATGCCATGAGTTTTGAAAGAATGCGATGCATTGTAATAATGCTCGGATGAATCCAGCAAAGCTTTTGACGGGATACAGCCCACATTAAGACAGGTTCCACCGTAGGAAGCATATTTCTCGATACAAGCAGTTTTTAACCCCAGTTGGGCACAACGGATAGCAGCTACATAGCCACCAGGACCCGAGCCGATAACGATAACATCATATTGCATAGTAAATGTATTTTTTGTGGTGCGGCAAAGGTAAGTATTTTAGAGATTAGTCCGTAGGACTGCTTCGGAGAGATTAGTTAATTGGAGATTAGTTGACTTGGGGATTATAAAATAGCGTAAATTGCATAAGTGAAATTATGAAAAAGGCGCTCCTGCTAAACCTTATTTTATTGACAATCCTCTCATCAATTCAGGCACAGAATTGCATACACTCCAACTTGTCATATAAGTTTAACTATGAACTGGGTATCAAGAAGACTGTATACATTGATACATTCATTGAATCTCCGCGGGTAAGAAATGTAGTTGCTCATTTAAAGATTTATAATAAATCAGATAAGAAGATTCATCAAGTCTTAAACATTAATTTGCCCGACTTACATCTTGATTCTTTTAATAATTGTGATAGCGTCCGGTCATATATCACCGGATATGGTAAGAATAAAGAAGTAGATGATTATGATTTCGGTGATTTTATAGTCGCCGATTTAAATTTTGATGGAAAAGAAGACTTTGCTATTAAATGTCACTATACTGTAGATGGTGGGCCTGATTATATGTTTTACATTCAGCATAGCGACGGGAATTTCAGGCTAAACAATTTTTTAACAACCCATATGGGTGGATTTCCTAAATATTTTGATGCGAAGCGTAAAACATTAACCACTCAATTACATGCCAATGTAAGTCAGGAGGCTAAAAAAAAATTCAAATACAACCCTAGGACGCATAAATGGAAACTTATCAAATGGGTAATGATTGATAATTGAATACGGATATCGATAAACGCCACCCGCCCTGCACGCTCCACTCCCCACATTTTACCTCACACTCACCGCATTGTAACACTTATGTGCTAAAATCAACTTATTGCTGATATAGTTGCTAAATTTAAACCACCCGATTAAGTTCGCTGAATGAAAAGACTATTTGCCATCCTGTTCACCCTTGGCCTGATGCATAATTACCTGCACGCACAGCTTTTGGTCGACAAGGATAAATTTACCCGCGCTGATTCTTTACGCGGAGCGCTCACGCCGTTGCGCGCCTGTTACGATATCAATTATTATCACCTGGATGTGAAATTCGATATCAATAACAAATTCGTTAGCGGCAGCAACCTGTTCAAGTTTACTGCAACACAGGACTTCACCAAACTGCAATTTGACTTATTTGATAACTTAAAAATTGAAAAGGTAGAATATAAAGGTAAGGAACTTCCTTACCAACGTGAGTTCAATGCGGTATTTGTAACGTTTCCTGAGACCATAAAAAAAGGCAGTAAAGACGAGTTTACTGTTTACTATTCAGGCAATCCGACCGTCGCTAAAAATGCACCCTGGGATGGAGGGATTGTTTATACGCAAGACACAACGGGCAAACCCTGGGTTGCTACTGCCTGCGAAGGCGTAGGCGCCAGCATCTGGTGGCCCAATAAGGATCATTTATCTGATGAAGTGGATAGCATGTTGATCAGCATCACTGTACCAACAGGGTTGAAAGATGTATCCAACGGTCGCCTGCGTAAAGTGACTGACCTGGGCGATGGCTATACCCGCTTTGATTGGTTTGTGGCTAACCCCATCAACAATTATGACGTGGCCGCTAACATTGGCGACTATACCGAATTTACCGATACCTACGAAGGCGAAAAAGGTAAGCTAGACCTGGACTATTGGGTGCTGCCATCAGACCTGGAAAAAGCCAAAAAGCAATTTACAGCCAACGTAAAACCAATGCTCAAAGCCTTTGAACACTGGTTTGGAGCATATCCGTTTTATGAAGATGGCTACAAGCTGGTTGAAACCCCGCATTTAGGCATGGAGCATCAGAGCGCTGTGGCTTACGGCAATCATTTCCTGAATGGCTACCTCGGTCACGATCTCTCGCTTACCGGCTGGGGATTGAAATGGGATTATATCATCGTTCATGAGAGCGGGCACGAATGGTTTGGCAACAACATCACAGCTAAAGACCTGGCCGATATGTGGATTCACGAAAGCTTTACCTGTTATTCAGAAGGTCTTTTTGTCGATTATCAATACGGTAAGCAAGCCGGGGAAGAATACATCCATGGTGCGCGCCAGGGCATTGAGAATAACAGTCCGATAGTAGGCGTATATGGCGTGAACAAAGAAGGCTCCGAAGACATGTACTCCAAGGGTGCGGTACTGCTCAATATGGTTAGGATCACCATTAACGATGATGAAAAATGGCGCAGCATTCTTCGCGGGTTGAACAAAACATTCTATCATCAAACCGTTACTTATGATGATATTGTTGGCTATATCAACAAGCAGTCGGGCATGAATTTATCGCCGGTGTTTGATCAATACCTGCATTATAAAGATTTGCCTACGCTGCAGTTTACCTGGAAGGATGGAAAGCCTTATTGCAAATGGGTGGCTGATGCTAAGAATTTTGATATGCCGATAAAAGTGCGGATCAAGGGAGGCGAATATCAATTCATCAAGCCAACCACTAGTTTGGAGCCGGTTAATATTCCGGGAGCGACTAAGGCTAATTTGCAGATCGATACATTGAATTATTATATAAAGACGTCGGGGTTGTAACCGAATAGGTGTCATACTGAGGCTCTCGAAGTATGGTGGGCAGGCCTCTGCGCCATACCCTTCGACAAGCTCAGGGTGACAACGCTCATTAATATTTTGAATAAGTAAAACCATGATAAAGAAATCCATTCTCTTCACCATCGCAGCATCATTGATCGCGCTAAATACATTCGCGCAGTTGGGAACAAACAAGGAAACATTTACCCGTGCTGATTCGCTCAGGGGTTATCTTACACCTTTGCGTACCTGTTATGATATCAACTATTACCATCTGGATGTGAAGTTCGATATCCCGAACAAATTCATCAGCGGCAATGTGCTGTTTAAGTTCACTGCTAACCAGGATTTTACCAAGCTGCAATTCGACCTGTTTGCTAACCTGAAGGTAGAGAAGGTAGTTTATAAAGGCAAAGAATTGCCTTATACCCGTGAGTATAATGCGGTGTTTGTAACCTTCCCGCAAACTATCACCAAAGGCAACAAGGAAGAATTTACGGTATACTACTCCGGCAATCCGACCATTGCTAAACGCGCTCCGTGGGACGGTGGTATTGAGTATAATGTAGATTCATTGGGTCATCCCTGGGTATCAACCGCCTGCCAGGGTATGGGTGCCAGTGTGTGGTGGCCGAATAAAGATCACCAATATGACGAGGTAGACAGCGCACTGATCAGCATCAGCGTGCCAACTGGTTTGAAGGACGTATCAAACGGTCGCCTGCGCAAAGTGACTAAACTGAAAGATGGTTATACCCGGTTTGATTGGTTTGTGGCAAACCCCATTAACAACTATGACATCGAAGCCAACATTGGCGACTACGCACATTACAGCGACACTTATGATGGCGAAAAAGGCAAGCTGACGCTGGATTTCTGGCCTTTGAGCTATAACCTGGATAAAGCAAAAAAACAATGGGGCGACAATGCCAAACCAATGCTAAGTGCATTCGAACATTGGTTCGGGCCATATCCTTTTTATGAGGATGGCTATAAGCTGATCGAATCCCATCATTTGGGCATGGAGCATCAAAGTGGCACGGCTTATGGTAACCATTACCACAACGGATATTTGGGCCGCGATCTTTCAGGTACCGGTTGGGGCTTGAAATGGGACTTTATTGTGGTACACGAAAGCGGGCATGAGTGGTTCGGTAACAACATCACCTCAAAAGACTTGGGCGATATGTGGATACATGAAAGCTTTACCAATTACTCCGAATCACTATTTATCGAAACCAAATGGGGCAAGCAAGCCGGGCAGGAATATGTACATGGCACGCGTTTGCTGATCTCTAATGACCGTCCTATAGTTGGTCCTTATAACGTGAACAAGGAAGGCTCCAGCGATATGTACTATAAAGGCGGCAACCTGTTGAACATGATTCGTACCATTATTAACGACGACGAAAAATGGCGCTCTATACTTCGTGGATTGAATAAAACCTTCTATCATCAAACCGTTACTTATGATGATATCGTGAATTATATTAATGAGCAATCAGGAATAAGTTTGTCTCCTGTTTTCGATCAATATTTACATTACAAGAATCTGCCGATACTGGAATTTATGACCAACCGGGATGGGAAACTAGCCGTTCGCTGGCAGGCTGACGCCAAAGGCTTTAACATGCCCGTACGTGTGAAAATAAAAGGCGGAGAATATCAATACATCAAACCGACAACACGTTTTACCCCGGTTATTGAGGGTGCTACAAAAGACAATATTGAGGTAGATACTTTCAATTATTACATTGGGGTATTAGTAGACTAATCTGAACCGCTGATTTGAATGATTAAGAGATTGCCATGATTTAAAAAATCAGCGTAATCCAATAATCATTCAAATCAGCGGTCTTTTTTACTATATTCATGCAACCTTTTAATTCAGCCCGCGTCTTATTTTCAAAAATGCAATAATAATGAGAGCACTAACCAAAATATTATTAATAGCGCTGCTTTTACCAGGGTCAGCCTATGTCTATGCCCGTCCTCATAATACCGCTGTTGTCGATATGGGTAAAATTGAGGATCGTCATATTACCGGTTTTCATGCGGTAGACGCGGGCGGGTCTTTTGACGTGTATATCACGCAAGGCTCTAGCGAGTCTGTTAAAGTAGAGGCACCGGACGAAATTATCAGTCATATTATTACCGAAGTTGATAATGGCGTTTTAAGAGTTTACAATAAAAACGATCGCAATTTTCATTGGGGCGACGTATTCGGCAATCACAAAAAGATTGTTGTATACATAGTGGCCAAAGAACTGAATTCAATCGCGGCTTCGGGCTCTGGCGATGTCTTTTTTAAAGAAGGTATCCGTGCGGAATCAATGAAGTTAAGAATATCCGGTTCTGGCGATATGTATGGCCGTGTAGAGGTAAAGAATCTGGAGAGCGGTGTTTCCGGCTCTGGCGATGTAAAACTTGGCGGTCATGCTGAAAATTCAGCTGTAAATGTATCCGGCTCAGGCGATTTTGAAGCCCGCGGATTAGTGACTGTAAATACCATCGTTCACGTATCCGGCTCAGGCGATGCTTCAATTAATGCCAGCAATAGCGTATCAGCATCGGTATCCGGTTCTGGCGATGTCCGTTACACCGGCGGCGCGCATAACGTTTCCTCGTCCAAATCAGGAAGTGGGGATGTTTCGAGAGACTAGCAGAAAGCTTAAAGCAGAAAGTCCAAAGTCAAAAGCAATGAGATATCGCTTTCAGCTTTGGACTTTCTGCTTTGAGCTCTATCCTTAATTAAACGTCGCTATCTTCCGTCTTCCCAAATCATACGTCACCCTGAACGCTTCCTGGTTACTGGTGAAGCCGGGCGTTCTATGCATGGTAAATACAAATTGACCTTTCAGGCCTTTGGCTACAAATGGCGTAATGATGAAGTCGGTACGGTTGTAAAATTTCTTCTCGTAAAAAGAATCGCCATACATAATGTGGCTGCCCTGCCCTGCGTAAAACTCATTAAACACTGCTATCCGCTTATAGCTTAAGTAAGCGCTCGCTACAAAGCCTTTTGGGGTCTGCAATTGATCCACTCCTCTTGTACGTTCTAATGAGGTCATTGCGCCTGCTTCAATCGTTAAGGAGTCCAGTACTGTTTTATGGCTAAAATCTAATCCTAATCTTACTTGCGCGCCACCGTTATCGGTAATATGGTCATCAGTGGTTAATACGGCTGCTCCGGCATCATGCAAAAGCATAAAATAATGTGATATATAAAAAGGTCCGAATGGATTTGGCCTATATTTTCCTTCCAAACCAATCAAAAATTCTTCGCGCTGGGTGTCTGTCTGGCGGCTTACCCAATCAATCCACATGGTTTCGGTGAAGTTCTTCTTGTCATTCAGGAAACGTAGAAACAAACCCTCGATATTTGGACGATAGTATTGCAAAGTGTCGTTTAATAACGCTCTGGGGTAATTGTCGATCAATCCTGTCCGTGAAAACTCACCTGCATTAAATAGCCAGTTTTTATTGTGAAAGCTATAATAAGCAATCGGGTTCACTTTCAGGAAATAAGGTATCGCGCCAAACTCATGGATGGCATTGGCCCCTACTACAAAACTGTTCAGCGTATCAATATTCAACCCGAAATCAAGCGCAGTGCGTGTACCGGAATAAGTTCGTGAGCGCGATATAAAGTCCTTGTATTCGCGGTTATCGAGGAAGCCCAGACCGTTAAAATTAACATCCAGCGTTGTTTGGGCCATGCTGACGCCACAGGCGAAAAAGGAAAGAAATACTAAAAGGTAGAGTTTTTTTATCATGATTATTCAATGGTCAAATTAATTATTCTGCTGTTTTTGCTGCCGAGAAAAGGGTCTGTTCTCAACGAGAACATCAATGTATAATCCCCTTTTTTCTCTGGTGCAATGAATTTGAATTTATAGTGTTTGCTTGTATGCGGATCTATTGTCAATTGATGAAAATCATCCCCTGCCTGCTGCACCTGTATAATATTCCCCTCACCGAACAAACACGCCTCAAAATATACTTCGTGCTGATAACCCGAATTACTGAAATTTATTGCAAACGGATACACATTTGTGATATCAAGGTCGAGCGTAAGCTGCTCTCCCGGCTTAGCGCTCATTTTTGGTGAAGGTACATCCACTTTTACTTTCTGATAGGTACGCACATCATTCACCCAGCCGCCATACCATTTGCCGCCTGTAGTATTCAGGGTATCTGTGCTGACACCTTTAACAGGATATTTTGAAAGCCAATACGCTTTTTGGTGCTGCATTCCCTCCTCCATCGGCCATATATCAAACTGGGTCAGGCGGTAATAGCGTTCGTCATAGGCAAAGCCCTTGGTGGTATTGTTATAAAAATCGTACTTGGATGCGTTCTGAAAACCGTCGTTCAAAATCACATAGTTATCGCCTACTTTTTGCTTTATATCATACGCCCATTGCTTAAAACCGAACAAGCTTTTCAATTGGCCTACTTTACGTATCAAAGGCGAAGCGGTCATTAGCATTACTCTCAAAGCGATAATGAATACCAGGTTGACGATAGCCACCCATTGAAACCATTGCTTCCAGTTACCGGCCTGTTTAAACTGGATCAGCACCAGCAACACTAAAGGTGCGAAAGCAATCAAAGTCCATTGCGGCTGTACTTCTCCCTTAAAACTGCTGGACAGAAAGAACAGGAAAGTAAATACAGCGTTCACCATCAGTGCACGGATAAAAGCATCTTTAATCCTTGCCTTAAAGCCATAATAAAAGAGGAATGCGCCTATGATCAGACCGGCCATTAGCAACTGCCCGGGGAAATAAGTCCAGGTTTGTGAGAACTGGTAATGATAGGTTGATTGTTCGTAGAGATGATAATTAACAGATGGATAGCCATGACCGATCTGCCATAAAATATGTGGGACGTAGAGGATAACAGCGAACCCGGCGATTACCCAGAAAGTCCAGCGTTTGAGTAATTTGATATTGGAAAAAACAGTAAATCCAACCACCAATATTCCGTGATATTTACTATAAAGCAGGCAAGCGATAATGACTCCAAGCCACAGCGCCCACTTCAATTTATCCTCATCAGTATATTTTTGATAGACATAATAAAACAGTACCGTAAACATGAATAACGGGGCATCGGGCGTGGTAGTGAACCCGTACTGATGAAAAATAAATATGCCGGACGCTACCAGGATGAACCATTTAGCCTCAACTGCATATTTTTTTGCTATGAGCCATAATATATAAAGCGATAATGTGCTGGAGAGCACCGTCATTAGCCTGATGCCAAACTCGCTGTGCCATAAGCTGTCGCCAATACGGATAAAAATGGCCACCATGGGTGGGTGGTCGAAATAACCCCAGTCTAAAAAGCGGGAATAAAGCCAGTAATAAGCTTCATCGGCATGAACCTCTAAAGTGTAGGCCTGGATGCCATTAAAGATCGTCCACAGCAGCAAAAAATACCAGATAGCTTTATCGGATCTTTCCGGCGGGTTATTTGAATGGGACAACTGCATCAAGCGTAGATTGATGGCGCGAATTTAGGCAAAATTATTAGCCATTGCGCCCATCGACACTTAATGCAAGTTTTCTAATTTAATTATAATCAATTAGGCAAAGCGAATGCCACATATGAATCGCCCGATTGCGTACCTAGTTTGCCGCCACCACAGGCAATCACCAAATACTGCTTGCCATCTTTTTCATAAACCGATGGCGTTGCAAAACCCGGCGCAGGCAATTTGGCTTCCCAAAGCAATTTTCCATTCTTTTTATCAAATGCACGGATCTTGCCGTCTTTGCTGGCTGCTATAAACACCAATCCACCGGCAGTTACTACCGGACCGCCATAATTCTCTGTCCCGGTAGGGGTTTTGGCTACTTTCTCAAAAACAGGATCATTACCCAAAGGAATACGCCAAACCATTTTGCCAGTGTTCAGGTCAAGAGCATTTAAGGTACCCCACGGCGGCGAGATAGCCGGATAGCCCTCTTTTGACAAGAATTTATTATAACCTGTCATCTGGTATGGGATATCTAGGTAAGGATCAACCTGCTTATGAACAGCTACGAATGCTTTAACTCCATTCTTCTTGTTTTCAGTGATATAGGAAATTATGGCCTTTCTTTCCTGGTCGCTTAATTGTTTGAAAGATGGCATCATTCGGCGGCCTGATTGCAGCAGGTCGCTTATCTGCTGGTCTTTATATTTTAACCCGACATTGATAAGCGACGGATAGTTTCCTGTCCCTTTTCTATCTTGCCCGTGGCAGCTCATACAATTACTGGTAAATAATCGTTGCCCGGCCATGTTAAAAGTCTCTGATTTTGGCACTTCTTTCTTGGCATCGATCATGGTCATTACCCAGGCCATTTCATTGGCATTGATGTAGATTATACCAGTCGATGGATCGAATGCCGGGCCTCCCCATTCAGCACCGCCATCAAATCCCGGAAAAATCAGTGATGGAATTTTACCCGGCGGGAGGAACATATTGCCATAACGATAGGTTTTCATCCTTTTCAACACCTCGGCTTTTGAGCTATCAGATAGATAGGGGTTGATATCATTCTCCGTCAAAGTTTGTCTAGCAAACGGTACGGGCAAAGTCGGTATAGGCTGCGTAGGCCATGGCTCCTCGCCTGCCAATGTTGATTTAGTTTCAACAGCCGTTTCCTTTACAGGGAACAAAGGCTTCCCTGTAACGCGGTCAAGCAGGAAAACAAAGCCGTGTTTGGTAGGCTGAGCTATGGCATCAACATCTTTACCATCGTGCTTTACAGTTACTAAAACAGGCGCCGTCGGCAAGTCCTTATCCCACATATCGTGATGGATCACCTGGTAATGCCACTTCAATTTCCCGGTCGCAGCATCAATAGCTAATACGCAGTTTGCAAATAGTCCTGCGCCTTTACGTTTGCCACCATAAAAATCGTCTGCTGCCGAGCCTGTTGGGGCAAATAATACGCCTGCTTTATCATCCAGGCTAAAACCTGTCCAGCTATTCGCTGAACCAATATGTTTGTAGGCCGCAGTATCTTTCCAGCTATCATAACCAAACTCTCCCGGATAAGGTATGGTGTGGAATATCCATTTCAATTTACCTGTATGCACGTCATAAGCACGTATATGCCCCGGAGCTGCATCTGCCGTTTCGTTCACGCGGCTACCGATAATATAATTGTCTTTATAAATAATTCCTGGTGAGGTGGCCGTTACGTACATCTCTTTAGCATCTCTTCCCAGATCATTATGCAGATCGACTTTACCGTTATTACCAAAACTGGTGATCAGTTCCCCCGTCTCCGCATTAACCGCATAAATATTCGAGCCTGCGCAGTATAGAATACGTTTGTCATCACCATTTTCCCAATAAGTAACGCCGCGATTATTGTTCATCCCAAAGTTCGAAGCGGTGGCATTTGTATTCCCTGCCGGATCAAATATCCATTTCTGTTTACCGGTCGCTGCATCAAGAGCGAATAGGCGAAGCTTAGGCGTTGTTCCATAAAGCAGACCGTTGACCATGATCGGATTACACTGTATCTGCGAATGCGCCTTTATATCCGCATCGTTGGTATGATAAGTCCAGGCCACCTGCAATTGCTTGACATTGCTGGTATCGATCTGGGTTAGTGATGAATATCGCTGTGATTTTTTTGATCCCCCGTAAACCCTCCATCCGGTATCATCTCCGGCAGAGTGATTTTTACAGGAACTAAACAGTACAATAGAAGCGAATAAACAGGTAATTGCTTTTGTAAAGGTTGTCATGAGAAATGATCCGGCAAATTGGTTGATGGGCTAATTTATTGATAATAATTAGAATTGAACCTATATTTACACACCATGACCAAACAAATTGAAATCATCAGAAAGACCAGGACTTTTCTGCTTAAAAACCTCGAAAATCTTACTACAGAACAATACAACAAAATTCCTGAAGGCTTTAATAACAACATTATCTGGAACCTGGGCCATATGATCGCTGCGCAGCAAGGGGTTTGCTATATCCGGGCTGGATTGACGCCAGGGGTTGGGGAAGATTTTATTAACAGGTACAAATCCAGCACTAAACCTGAAGGTGTTGTTGACGCAGCGGGAATAGAGCAGATCAAAAACCTGCTGTTTACTACACTCGACCAGTTAGAGGAAGATTACAAAAACAACATATTCGGAGGCTACACTGCCTGGACTACCCGTTATGAAATAGAGCTTGCCAGCATTGAAGATGCGCTGAATTTTATTCCGTTTCATGAAGGGTTGCATTCAGGATGCACGACTGCGTTGAAGAGGTTGGTGACGAAACTATGATTTTTTGATTTACTGACTTACTATGATTTTGGTTGCTCTATTAATCATAGTTTTCATTTAATCATTCCAATCATAGTTCAAAACAAAAACCCGGCATAATAACCGGGTTTCGTATTTATAACAACTAAGATTTGACAACTTTTGAAAAGTTGTCAAATCTATATATGCCATTAAACGCCTAACAACAATCTTGACGGATCTTCCAGCAGTTGTTTCACTCTTACCAGGAAGCTTACCGATTCGCGACCGTCGATGATACGGTGGTCATAAGATAACGCTACATACATCATCGGCCTGATTACTACCTGTCCGTTTACAGCAACCGGGCGCTCAATAATATTGTGCATCCCTAAAATGGCCGATTGCGGGGAGTTGATAATCGGTGTCGACATCATCGAACCGAATACACCACCATTGGTAATCGTAAATGTACCGCCGGTCATTTCTTCCAGGCTCAATTTGTTATCACGTGCTTTCACAGCCAGAGCAGCAACGGCCTTTTCTATTTCAGCCAGACTCATACGGTCAGCGCCGCGGATAATCGGCACAACCAGTCCTTTAGGAGCGGATACCGCGATCGATATATCAGCGAAATCGCTGTAAACTATTTCCTCACCTTCAATGCGTGCTCCAACTGCCGGCCATTCTTTCAAAGCTTCGCAAACTGCTTTGGTGAAGAATGACATAAAGCCTAAGCCTACACCATGTTTTTCTTTGAATTTATCTTTGTACTTAGCACGCAGCTCCATGATCGGCGCCATGTCCACTTCGTTAAAAGTGGTAAGCATAGCGGTTTCATTTTTAACAGAAACCAACCTGCGTGCAACGGTTTTACGTAGCGAAGACATTTTTTCGCGGCGTTCGCCTCTTGAGTCGAGAGACTTAGCAGGCTCTGAAGGTTTTACCTCTGCTTTAGGCGCAGAAGCAACCGCTTTGGTACCACCCTGTGGATTTTCAGAAATCAAGTCGGCATTAACAGCGGTCAAAGCGTCATTTTTGGTGATCCTTCCGCCAACGCCATTACCTGGTACGCTTGCCGGATTGATGCCCTTTTCGGCCAATATTTTTGCAGCAGCAGGCGACGGTGTGCCTGATGCATAAGTTTTTTCACCTGCAGATGCAGCAGATGTTGCAGCAACTGGTTCAGCCGCTTTTGGTTGAGCAGATACCACAGCTCCTGCACCTTCAATGGTGCAAACTACTGCGCCAATCGCTAACACATCCCCTTCTTTAGCTATTGTTTTCAAAACACCGGCTTTTTCAGCAGTAAGTTCAAAAGTTGCCTTATCTGATTCCAGTTCGGCAATAGCTTCGTCCATTGCAACCGTGTCGCCATCCTTTTTGATCCAGCGGGACAGGGTTACTTCGGTTATCGATTCACCTACAGCAGGAACTTTTACCTGTAATGATCCGCCTCCGGTAGAAGTAGCAGCAGGCGCTGGCGTTGGAGCGCTTGCAGCGGTTTCAGGCTGTGCTTTGGGAGCTGATGGTGCAGCACCACCTTCTTCAATGCTGGCAACGGCAGCGCCGATAGCCAGGACATCACCCTCTTTAGCTATTGTTTTTAAAGTCCCGGCTTTTTCGGCAGTAAGCTCAAATGTAGCCTTGTCCGACTCTAATTCAGCAATTACTTCATCCATTGCAACCGCATCGCCGTCTTTCTTTATCCAGCGTGACAATGTTACTTCGGTAATCGATTCGCCAACCGGCGGAACTTTTATTTCTAAACTCATAGTAGTTGTGTTGTAGGTTGTACGTTTACGTTGTACGTCTATATGTTTTCTTTCACATTGGCCAAATACGTATAACGTATCACGTCCAACGTATAACTATTATTCAGCTGTTATGGCTTTTTCTGTCGCTTTTTTCGCAGGCTTACTCGCCGGTACATCAAATGCTTTATTGATAATGTACAGCTGCTGCGATTGGTGTTGTTTCGCAAAACCTGTAGCGGTACTGCTACCCTCGTTACGCGAGATCACATCCAGTTGCAGTTCGCTCTTGCGGAACTTGCGGCACATATAAGGCCATGCGCCCATATTCTCCGGTTCTTCCTGTGTCCATACAAATTCGGTAGCCTTATTGTATTTGGCTTTTATCTTCATCAGTTGCTGATCAGGAGTAGGGTACAATTGCTCTACACGAACAATGGCTACATCCTTGCGCTGATCGGCTTGCTGTTTATCCAGCAATTCATAATAAAGTTTACCAGAGCAGAACAATACACGTTTAACTTTTTTAGGGTCAACATAAGTATCGTCGATTACTTTCTGGAATTTACCTTCAGTAAAATCTTCCAATGGCGACACACATTTTGGTGCACGCAGCAAACTCTTCGGCGTAAATACGATCAATGGCTTGCGGAATTCGCGGTGCAACTGACGGCGTATTACATGGAAGAAGTTTGCAGGAGTGGTGCAATTAACCACCTGGATATTATCATCAGCACAAAGCTCCATAAAGCGCTCGATGCGCGCAGATGAGTGCTCAGGGCCCTGACCTTCATAACCGTGAGGCAATAACATCACCAAACCATTACCACGCTGCCATTTGGTTTCGGCGCTGGCTACGTATTGGTCGACAATGATCTGCGCTCCGTTGAAGAAGTCGCCGAACTGCGCTTCCCAAATGGTCAATGCATTAGGATTTGCCAGGGCATAGCCATATTCAAAACCTAAAACACCATATTCCGACAACAACGAGTTATATATGCTGAATTTTGCTTCAGTGTCTAAAGTTTCAAGAGGTGTATATTCATCTTCCGAATCAACCAGCGTTAAAACCGCGTGACGGTGCGAGAATGTACCGCGTTTAACATCTTCCCCGCTTAAACGTACAGGGTGGCCTTCTTTTAGCAAAGTACCATAAGCCAATAACTCACCCATGGCCCAGTCGAACATATGGGTTTCCTTCACCATTTTGCCGCGTTCTTCAAACAGCTTTTCTATCTTCTTGAAGAATTCTTTGCCTTTTGGTAAATCGGTTATCTTTTTGCCGATGCTTAACAATTCATCTTTCGGAACTGAGGTATTTACCGGAGTCGAGAAATCGGTATCCGTAGCCAGGTGCAAGCCTTCCCATGCCCCTGCGAACATAGGGATAGTATCGGTAAACCTGTCTGCAGCCTTTGCTTCATTTAATTTTTCCTGCAATATATCGCGGAAGCTTTTTTCCATCGCAGCACCTTGTTTGGCATCGATGGTTCCCTGCGCCAGCAATTGCTGATAATATATATCGCGTGGGTTTGCGTGGGCTTCAATCGCTTTATACAATAATGGTTGGGTGAATTTAGGCTCATCCGACTCATTATGACCGTAACGACGATAGCATAATATATCGATGAACACGTCATCATGGAAAGTCTGCCTGAACTCCATTGCCAGGTTGATCACATAAACCAATGCCTCAACGTCATCTCCATTCACATGGAATACCGGAGACAATACCGTTTTTGCAATATCTGTACAGTATGTGCTCGAACGCGCGTCTTTAAAGTTAGTGGTAAAACCAATCTGGTTATTGATTACCAAATGGATGGTACCACCTGTGCGGTAGCCTTCCAGTTTTTCCATCTGCAAAACCTCATACACAATACCCTGGCCCGCTACAGAAGCGTCGCCATGTATCAGTATAGGCGCTATTTTGGTATGGTCATCACCATATTTAAAGTCTATTTTCGAGCGTGTAAGGCCTTCCACTACCGGGTCAACTGCTTCCAGGTGAGACGGGTTAGGGCAAAGGCTTAAATGCACCTTTTTGCCACTGTTGGTTGTTACGTCGGTTGAGAAGCCTAGGTGATATTTTACGTCGCCACCAAAACCGGCTTCCGAATCATAGTTTTTACCTTCAAACTCAGAAAAGATCTCCTTGTAGGTTTTTTCCATGATATTGGCCAGCACGTTCAAACGCCCGCGGTGCGCCATACCGATCACAAATTCTTGTATACCTAGTTCGGCACCCTTTTGTATAACCGAATCCATGGCCGGGATCAAAGACTCTGCACCTTCCAGTGAAAATCGTTTTTGCCCCAGGAACTTTGTACCCAGGAAGCTTTCGAAAATCACAGCCTGGTTCAGTTTGTCCAGCATTTTCAGCTTTTCTTCTTTATTAAAAGAAGGCGTATTACGCTTGCTTTCCATGCGGTCCTGGAACCATTTGATCTTTATTGGGTTGCGGATGTATTTATATTCGGCACCTATCGACTGGCAATAAGTCTGCTCCAGCACATCGCGAATATCGCTCAGTTTAGCCGGACCAAGTCCCAATTCCACACCGGCGTTAAACACAGTGTCCAGGTCAGCGTCACTTAATCCAAAAGTTTCAAGCTCTTTGCCCGGGAAGTATTTACGGCGTTCGCGAACGGGATTTGTTTTGGTGAACAGGTGCCCGCGTGAACGGTAACCGTCGATCATGTTCAGCACATTGATCTCTTTTAAAAAGTGCTCCGGGGTTTCTTCGCCCAAAGCTGCCTGAACAGGCGTTTCACGACCAAAATCGAACCCTTCAAAAAATTTTTGCCAACCGAAATCTATCGATTCAGGGTCTTGTTTGTATGTTTCGTATAGAGAATTAATGTAGGCAGCGTTGGCGCTGTTAATATAATTTAGGCGATCCATTTGAATACCAATCTTAAAGATGGTACAAATCTAAGCATATCGCTTTAGAAACTTCGTAATTTATTTATAAAACTTAACTAATAGTACGTAAAAAAGACAGTTTTTTATTTAAAAGCACATTTAGATGATAAAAAAGCACTTTTTAATATACCGATCGGTATTAAATTTCTGACTTTAAGAAGTTTCGGATCATTTCGAGAATAAAATCAGGCATGCTCAGCAAACACTTCCGGGAGCCAGTTACCAATATATTGGGTTTGCAAATCTAGCTCGCTAATTTGTTTGGGCGATAAGAAATAGCGGGTGTCTTTCGGGTCGTGTTCCACCCCTGCTACAAAAGCCCAGTTGCCCAGGTTGCTGGCAGGTGAATAGTCGATCAGTTTTTCTTCAAAGTATGCCGCACCCATTCTCCAGTCTACTTTCAATTCGTGGGCAAGGTAAACAGCAACTGCCTGTCGGTTATCATTCGGGATATAGCCTGTTGCATTCAATTGGCGCATACTGGCATCTACGAAAGGAATACCCGTATTGCCGGTTTTCCATTTATCGAAAAGTTCTTCCTGATTTGGGGAAATATCATCGGCTATATCCTTAAATCTTTCGGCGCTATAAAACTGCTTGCCATGCTTTTTGAACATAAAGCGGAAATAATCGCGCCAAAGCAATTCGAGTACTAAAGGTGAGCTTGAATTATGACTTCCATGAGTTACCTCGCGATACACCCAGCGCATAGAAAGACAGCCTAATGATATCCATGCGGATAAGCGTGAAGGATGATCACTATGCTTAGCCCCCTTTACTGCACCATTTAGCGGCTGACTGGATATATACTGTTCCAAGTGCAGCAAACCTGTTGATTCACCGCCTTCATAATGGAAATCACTGCGTGAATCTTCAACCGGTTCGGTCAAACCTAAATCAGCTAACGTTGGGATATTTCCTGCATCAATTATTTCAGGCGTAAGGATTCGTTCCGGCGTTTCGATACATGGACGAACCTGGCTGTCGCGCTCCACTTTCTTCTTGAATATAGAGAAGCTATCCGGAATATCCTTTATTGGGAAAGGCAGGTCTTCCTTATGATATAAAGTATGGCCAATGAAATGTTTCAGGTTAAGTTTTATCTTCCACAAAGCAGCCTCTACTTCTTCCGATATATTGGTTTCTTCAAAAGCTACTTCCCGGTGATGATAAACTTCTGATACCTCGTATTGTTGAGCTAACTGCGGGATGATCTCAGCCGGGTTACCTATTTTGACAATCAGGTCACCACCGAGCTTCTGCAAATTACTCCGCAGATCAGCTACCGATTCCAAAAGAAACTTAGCCCGGATATTGCCGGTTTTTAATAAACCTAACTCTGTTGTCTTGAAATAAACCGGATCGAAAATATATACAGGGAGTACTTTATCAGCCTTGCGGGTAGCCTCAAACAATATTTCGTTATCGTGAACGCGAAGATCGTTTCTAAACCAAACTAATATTGTTTTTTCGCTCATTGTACTTTCCCCAGTCGGTTAGTGGGATTAACAGACCAACAAATTTGCAATAATTTACGATTTTAACCTAATACCCACAAATTATTTGACGTCAGACAAACATTTATTCCATTAAAACTATCTGGTCAAAATCATCGTTATTTATAGATAGATATGACATTTTATCAAACCGGATGTCCTAATTTTATGCGATAAATTATTCATAATAAAATCATCATGGCTACCACTGAAAGCATCAAAAAAGCGTACATCGATTATGTACTCACCCAGGGAGAAGAGCCTAAATCGGTATATATTTTCGCCAAAAAAAATAAAATGACGGAGGCTGAATTTTATTCACACTTCGGATCATTTAAGGCATTGGAACAAAATATCTGGGCCGGAATAGCCGAAAAAACTTTGACTGAGGTCAAAGGCCAGGAAGTTTGGGCGCAGTATTCAGCGCGTGAAAGAGCATTGAGTTTTTTCTACGCATTTTTTGAATTACTGAAACAGCAACGAAGCTTCGCAGTATATTGCCTGGAAAAACAACCAAAAGGAATAACCACGCCAGTTGTATTTTCTGAACTGAGAACAGTCTTTGAAAACTTTTGTATCGAAATATTAAACGAAGGTTTAGAGTCGGGCGAATTATCCGACCGCAAATTCTTCAGCAAGCGCTACAAAGATGCTCTTTGGGTGCAACTGGGCTTTATCCTGCATTTCTGGATCAACGACAGTTCGGCCGGATTTGAGAAAACTGATGAAGCCATTGAAAAAGGCATCAATGTTACTTTCGACCTGTTTCAGCGTTCACCTATCGATAACCTGTTTGAGTATGGCAAATTTTTAGCCAAGAACGGTGGAATCGGAGAAAAGATGGGCTTTGGAGTATAAAGATTCAGTGTTCACGCAATCTTCTCCAAGGGAAAAGTCTGTGGAAACTACATTCGCATGCATTTTTGATATGGATGGTACGCTTATCGATAACACGCCATTCCATTTTATTTCCTGGCAAGCTCTTTTTAGGAAATATAACAAGGGCGAACTAAGTCGTCATACCTATTATACGGAGATAAGCGGAGTGCCGATCATTGAAACACTGAGAAGAATTTTTGGTGAAGATCATGACGAGGCAGGCTTGAAAGAGTTGCTTCGTGAAAAAGAGGAATTTTATCGCCAGGAATATGCGCCGCACCTGGTCGCGATTAAAGGCCTTGAAAATTTCCTGGCTGAATTGAAAAACGAAGGTGTAAAAATGGCCATGGCTACTTCGGCCACGGTAGAAGACATTGATTTCATTTTGAATAAAATACCTATCCGCGATGATTTTAACGAGATCGTTAACTCATCGATGGTTAAAAAACCTAAGCCCAATCCGCAGATATTTTTAAAAGCTGCCGAATTACTGAACGTACCTCCTGAAAGGTGTGTGGTGTTTGAGGATTCGTTAGCCGGCATTGCAGCAGGAAATGCTGCAGGGATGAAGGTGGTAGGCATCACGACCGGACATCCGGCTGATGAGATACGATCATCGGTGGATATTGTGATAGAAGACTATACCGCCCTGACACCGGCAAACCTTGCAGCGCTATTTAAAGAAGAGGAAGAAGATGATGAACGGGAATCAGCCTAAAGAGCAAAACAGCATACCGACCAGCAAAGCACAACGGTCGGCCAAATTTGTAAAAACAGGATTTAAGATAGGCGGCAATTATATCAAGCATTATTCTAAAAAACTGTTCAATCCTGATTTGGATAAAACAGAACTGAACGAAGATAATGCTGCCGATATTTATGAATCACTGAGCGAACTAAAGGGCAGCGCACTTAAAGTTGCCCAGATGCTCAGCATGGATAAAAACCTGCTGCCGCAGGCTTATGTAGATAAATTCAGCCAATCGCAATATAACGCACCGCCATTGTCGGGCCCGCTGATCGTACAAACTTTCAGGAAATACTTTGGCAAAACACCAGATAAGATATTTGATAAATTCAATATCCACTCATCCAATGCAGCGTCCATAGGCCAGGTACACCAGGCGGAATTAAATGGCAAAAAGCTGGCTATTAAAATTCAGTATCCCGGAGTCGGTGATTCTATCTCATCCGATTTGAAACTCGTAAAGCCTTTCGCATTCCGAATGCTGGGCATGAGCGAAAAGGAATTGGATGTGTACATGAAGGAAGTGGAAGAACGCCTGCTTGAAGAAACCGATTATGAATTGGAAGTCCGCCGTTCTATAGAATTTTCAAAAGCTTGTTCGATATTGGATAATGTGGTTTTCCCGCAATATTATCCGGAACTATCGAGCAAGCGCATCATCACCATGGATTGGTTGGAAGGGAAACATTTGCGTGAGTTTTTAAAGACTAACCCCTCGCAGGAACTACGCGACGTTATTGGTCAGGCACTGTGGGATTTTTATAATTTCCAGCAGCATGAGCTTCGCGCGGTGCATGCCGACCCACATCCGGGTAATTTTATGATCACTTCGGATGGCAAATTAGGCATCATAGATTTCGGCTGTATTAAAGAAATGCCCGATGATTTCTATTATCCGTTTTTCTCGCTCACGTCAACAGGTTTGATGGATAACAGGGAAGAAACTATCAAAGCTTTTCGCCAGTTGGATATGATCCATGATGACGATACACCGGCACAGATCGAATTCTATTATAAAATGTATAAGCAGATGATCGGCCTGTTTGCCAAGCCATATATCAGCGATCATTTTGATTTCGGGCAAACTGCTTTTTTTGATGAGCTATACGGCTTTGGCGAGAAAGTATCCAAAATGCCCGAGTTTAAGCAGGCGCGCGGTGTGAAGCATTTTATTTATGTGAATAGGACCAATTTTGGATTATACAATATTTTGCATGAATTAAAAGCGAGGGTAAAGACGGACACTTACAAGCCGCATGTGGTCGAGCACTTTGCTTAACCGATTTAAGATTTGACGACTTTCCAAAAGTTGTCAAATCTTATGGAATTTATTCCCATCTTTCAGCATTAAAACTGACACTTATGTTCCTTAACAACACCTTCGTTCATCACGTACATTTCTGGCTGAAAAATAAAGAAGATAAAGCAAAGCTCATCGAGGGCCTCGAGACCCTGATTCCTATTACCCATATCCGCGATATGCATATCGGCGTACCTGCTGATACCAATCGCGATGTGATCGACCGCTCCTATGATGTTTCACTACTGCTATTATTTGATGACCTGGAAGCAGAAGAAGCCTACCAGTATGACCCCACACATGTGATTTTTGCCGAGCAATACGCCAAGCCGCTTTGTTCAAAAGTGGTGGTGGTGGATAGCATAAATATTTAAAACGTTTAGATATCAAAATATAAGGATAGCGAAATTCAATTGTTTCGCTATCTTTATACTGTACAACCAAACTTTTATCCGTTCAACCAATTAACCTTTACCTTTTTCATGAATAAACCTTTACTGTTTCTGACTTGCGGGCTATTCTGCTGCCTGTTCGTTTTATCAGCAAAAGCTCAAACAGATTCAACCTATTTTAACCTCGGGCGCGTACAGCTCAAAAAGAACTTCACCCAAAGCATTACTATTAAAGGCAGCGACCTGCAAAGGTATCCATTTGCCGATCTGGCTGACGCCATCAACGTGTGGGCATATGGTACTTTAACTAAACCATCAAATCTTATTTACGTCATCGACGGCAATATTATTAACGATGTAAATGCATACAGTATTTATGACATCGACGAGATAACATTGATACAAAATGCTTCGGCCCAGATCAGTGGCGCAAGCCCTGATCAACAAATGGTGATTATAAAAACCCATATCGGCGGATCAGGTAAACAAGGCGTTCAGGTGGCCGGGCAATCAAGTCTGGTTAGTATGCGTAATCAAAACAATGCTGCCACCGGAACTAAAACCACAAATCTCTATAATCAATACTACTTATCTGGCTATAAAAATTACGATAATGCACATTTCGGCATATCGGCTGATTATCAGAGAGATGTTTTACCATTGCTAACCCCCTATGCCTCGTACATGAAAGCCGAAGCGTTCAATTATGACCGTTTTAAAATCAATGGTCACGGTGATATAAAAATATGGAAAGGCAGCATTCTGTATGGCGATATTAACTATACACCGCAAACCAGCCATTATCAAACTGGCCTTTATATACCTTTTAAATACACACCGGACTATGGCACCAACGTATATAACCATATTAAAGGAAGCCAACATGATATTAATCTAAGTTTAGGACTCAACAGCCAGATAGTAGCCGGACTTATTAACCATATCTCAGTGGCATATAATCACGACAATTACTTTGAGCTTGATTCTAATCATTATTCTTACGTGCCGACAAATACTAGTTCAGGATCAAGGGATCGTAATTGGTCATATTTCAGAACGAGCAATTTACTTCTAAAGGACAACCTTACTTATTACGGCAAAATTGAGGATGTAAACATTGAGCCTTCTGTGGATTTTTCATATCAGAAACTTACTGACTCAATATCTTCATTTTACTCTTATTCATATGATAGTAACCCTCAGGGTATTGATTTTCAAGGGAGCAGCGCATATGGTTCAGGTCACATTTATCTTTTAACCCCATCATTGAACATATATTACAAAGACTTTTTCAACTTACAGAGCGGAGGTGTGGCTATTTTAAACCCGAATAAAGATTTTAGCCCGGTCTATCCAAAACATCGCTTTTCGCCATTCGTAACAACAACATTTAATATCAGCCGCATAACCGGAATCAATAGTTTTGACTGGAGGATTTTTGGTTCCTTCTCCCGTCAAAATCTGTTGACAGATAGCAGATCCACACAATTATTGGGTTTTTATACTCGTAATAGCACAAACTCACAAGTCCCTGCTTTTAACAATACAACTGATTTTAATTTTTTTGGCGCACCTATAATTCCGTATACCCAATATAACAGCTATTCATTAGGAACAACTGTGAGCATACAGAAGCATTTAACACTTAGTTACACTTTAGGATACATATACTACCAGGCTCCGGCTCCGATAGGTCTTTTTAACTATTTGGATCAAGCATTTGAGACCCAAATACGTTATTTTAATGACAAAATAATCAGCAACAGATTCGCTATTAATTACAACTACCAGTCAGCAAATTTTTCGTGGAGAACAGGTTTGAATATTGCCGAAGAAAAGTTGCAGTTTATTAAGGATCAAGATTTGCTGAACGCTTATTTGAGCGACAACAATACCTACCTGAACAGAGGGCACAGGTGGAGCGGAGGTTTTGTCAATCGCTTTGATTACAAAGGTTATTTCGCTGGGGTGGATATCTTGTATCAACTTGGCTCGCGTCCAATTTCAATGTTGGACGTACAGGATAACCAGCAAGGCGGCTATGTTATCCCTGCCAATATCAACTCATTCACTTTACAAAGCCTATATATGGGTACCCGGCTAAAGATCAACAAATTGAAATATGCCGAGATTTACATTAATTCAAGAAATGTTCTTCAGAATAAAACTTCTGACATCACCGATAACCGAAGATTTATCGGGGTAGGATTTAAAGCAGGTTTGTAAAAACACCTTTCGGGTTTTATTGTTGCATTGGTATGAAAGTGTTGCTTGCGGGTGCTAACAGTTACATCGGCACACATTTGATCCCTATACTGCTCGAGAAGGGGCATCATGTGGTGTGCCTTGTGCGTGATAAAAAGCATTTTCTGAATCACCATCCTAACGCTTATGAAGTAAGTGTATTGGGAGGAGATTTGCTGCGCCGGCAGAGCATTGACCCTTTGCCGGATGATATCGACGTGGCCTGCTATCTTATCAACACCTATACCCAAACCTCCGAATTCAGTGCTTTAGCCGCACTATCTGCTCAAAACTTTATGGAAGTGCTTGCCCCAACCAACTGCAGGCAGGTAATCACATTAAGCGATATTAATGATAAGTCCATTGGCAATTCCAGGCTAAATGTAGAAGATATTTTACGCAGTGGCAACGCTGCATTAACTGTATTGAACACATCCATGATCGTAGGTCAGGGCAGTGCTGCTTTGGAAATGTTCAATACCCTGATCTCCAAAACACCTGTCGTTATACCTCGTACGTGGATAAAAACACGTATTCAGCCAATTGCCACAAGCGATGTATTGGATTATATCGCAATATGTTTGTTGAATGAAAGAGCATTCAACAAAAAATTTGACATTGGCGGTCCAGAAGTACTCACCTTCAAACAAATGATGCTGATCTACGTGGCCCTTCATGCTACATCTAAACCTGACATAGTTATTTTGCCTTTTCTAACCTCTCACCTATCGTCCAACTTACGTAATACACTCACTCCTCTAAGTTTTCCCGAAGCCCAGCGACTGATAGAAAACCTTAAACACGATTGTATCTGCCGTGAAAATTCTATTACAGAACTAATTAAAATACCGTGCGTTACTTTTAAACAGGCTGCGAAAACCGCTTACCAAACGCCCGGTGCCGGAAGTTTACAAAATATACCCCTGGTAAAATCTAACTGAACAATAATTAAGTATTTTGCGGGGAGCTATTATGAGCGGGCGAACAATAAACAATAAACACATTCTTATCACAGGAGGCTCCGGGCTGATTGCCAGGTTAGTAACCGATGAATTATTGAACCGGGGTTATTCGGTAAGTCACCTTAGTCGCGGGCCGGGTAATAACCCAAAAGTAAAAACTTATTTGTGGGATGTTTATAAAGGTGAAGTCGATGAAAATTGCCTGGAAGGGATAAGTACTGTATTACATTTAGCGGGTGAAAACATTGCAGGCAAACGCTGGACCGATAAACGTAAAAAAGAGATCATAGATAGCCGTACCAAATCTATTGAACTGATCTACCAACTCATAAAAAACAAACCTAATCAAGTTAACACGATCATATCAGCATCGGCAATTGGTTATTATAGCGACCGCGGCGATGAATTGCTGACCGAAGACAGTCTGCCCAGTAATGACTTTATGGCGCAATGCTGTATTGCATGGGAAAATGCGGTAGATGAGGGCAAAGCGTTGGGTTTACGTATACTAAAATTCCGTACCGGCGTCGTGCTGAATAAAAATGAAGGCGCGCTCCTGGAAATGGGCAGACCGATCAAGCTTGGCTTTGGTGCACCTATGGGCAGCGGCAAACAGTGGATACCATGGATACACTGGCAGGATGTGGTGGATATGTATCTGCATGCGATAGAGAGGATCAACCTGTCGGGTGTTTATAATATGGTTGCGCCGAACCCTGTTACTAATAAACAATTTACCAAGGCATTGGCTAAACAATTGCGCCGGCCGGTGTGGCCTATCAATATTCCGGCATTTATATTTAAGTTACTGATGGGCGAAATGAGCACTATCGTTTTGGGAAGTACACGTGTTTCGGCTGAGAAGATCGAAAATGATGGGTTCGTTTTTAAGTTTCCGGAGTTGACAAACGCACTAAAAGAAATCTATAAATAAAAATGGATGTCACACTGAGCATGTCGAAGTGTCGCGCGTAGAGGCCTGCCCACCATGCTTCGAGAGCGTCAGCATGACACCCGCCTAAAATATATGGATAAATCCCCCATCAACATCTTCTGGTTCCGCCGCGACCTGCGGGTACACGATAATGCAGGCCTCTACCATGCCCTGAAAGGCAAAAATGCTGTACTATGCCTGTTTATTTTCGACCAGGAGATATTAGATAAACTACAGGACAAGGATGATGCCCGGGTTACTTTTATTTATCAGACTATTGAGCAACTGGACAAGGAGCTAAAGAAGCATGGCAGCACATTATTGGTAAAATATGATATGGCAGAGAAAGCTTGGGATGAGATTTTAAATGAGCATAATGTCGAAACGGTTTATACCAATCATGATTATGAGCCTTATGCCAAACAACGTGATGAAGTCATAAGGGAGAAGTTAAAAAAGCACCATATCAATTTTAAAACCTTTAAAGACCAGGTAATTTTTGAGAAAGCTGAGGTTGCAAAAGATAATGGCGAACCTTATACAGTTTACACACCTTATAAAAACAAATGGTATCAAAAGGTGAATAACTTCTATCTTAAGCCTTATCCAACCGAAAAGTATCTGAAGAATCTTTATAAGCATCCGGAGTTTGCTATCCCTTCATTAAAATCGATGGGGTTTGAGAAGAGTGACAGGTCATTCCCGGATAAACATTACGAAGAAGTAATAGCAGATTACGCCAAAACGCGCGACTTCCCTGCTGTACATAAAGGCACTACGCATATTGGCTTACACTTAAGGTTTGGTACCGTAAGTATCCGTGAACTGGCTCGCGAAGCAAATGCTCAGCACGAGAAAACCTGGCTAAATGAACTGATATGGCGGGAGTTTTATATGATGATCTTACATCATTTCCCTAAAACCATGGATCATGCCTTCCGACCTGAATACGACCGGATAAAATGGGAGAACAATGAAGAACAGTTCAAGGCCTGGTGCAAGGGCGAAACTGGTTATCCTTTGGTAGATGCCGGCATGCGTGAGTTGAATAACACCGGGTATATGCATAACCGTGTGCGGATGGTAGTTGCCAGCTTTTTGAGTAAGGATCTGTTGATCGACTGGCGCTGGGGCGAACATTATTTTGCCCAAAAGCTGTTAGATTATGAAATGGCCAGCAATGTTGGTGGTTGGCAATGGGCAGCAGGGTGTGGAACAGATGCAGCCCCTTATTTCAGGATATTTAACCCCGAGTCTCAAATGAAAAAGTTTGACCCGGAATTGAAATACATAAAAAAATGGGTTCCGGAATATGCTGACTTCAGCAAATATCCAAAACCCATTATCGATCATGCTTTTGCCCGTGAGCGCTGTTTGAAGGCGTTCAAAAAGGCACTAACAAAATAAGTTATTAGTTGTTAGTTATCGACACATTGGTCATATCCCATCTTAAACATTCATTTGCTGGTATACCGTTGGCGTTACCTCCGGTGCCATAGCCAAGTGCTGATGGTACAATTATCGATATGCCACCTGCTCCTCTTCCCAACAATTTCAAACCTCCTATAAAACCTGCAGCGTATCCTCCCGAGTTAAAATCGCTGAAGCTAGCAGTTGTAGTAGCATAAATATTCTGATCAGGATTGGTATTATTCATCAGGTATATTGAATAATTCAAAGTAATCGTCGAATTATCGTTATAATAATTAGGACCTGTAGGCTGTGTCGTAATTTTATACCATAAACCAGTATAATCGCCGGATGTAACTTCAGTATAACCGGTCAGGTTATTGGCAGCCATATAATTTTTAATTACCAACTGGTCATATGCGGCCTGATCATCTATCAGGTTAACTGTAATATCCAGGCATTGGTTACCGCCAATACGACCATTGGTTAATGTAATACTTCCGGTGCCGGCGCCATTTTTACCATAGGCCAAATGAGATGGCACTAGCACGCGCATTTTACCACCGCGATACCTGAGATTATTTTTAATAGCCAACATCAGGCCGTTAGGTACTACATGCCCCAATACACCATAGGAGTGATTTACAGCAGTATCGGTTACTGAGTATTTCCCATCAAATGTGCGAATGGTATATACATAAAAAATTGTGCTTGGATAATCAACCGGTTTTGCTGTATTTCCCTGGCTAATTATTTGATAATAAGTACCGGTAGTATCACCCATCGTGGTGTCCCTTACCATGCTGGTCAACCCGTTAGAAGCGATATAACTCTGAATTTGTTGCTGATCATATTGTTTGATATCCGGATCATTAGCGATCTTCCGGCATGATACAAAACACGCAACTGAGAGTAACAAAAGAGTAAAGAATTTAAGTTTCATCTATATTTTAGTTCGTTATATTATAAACCCGGATACGAAAATCGAGTATGGCATTAGCCGGCAAACCATAGTCTGACTGAGGATACGGTCCATAAGCATATCTCGACGGTACGAGTAACCGTACAAGTCCCCCTTTTTGAACTTTAGGAATACCCAGGCGCAACCCCAATATTACCTGGCTTAATTGATATGAGGGGTGAAAGTTATCAGTCATATAAAACGGTGTTGTTTGCCCCAACACCCTTGCTGTATCCCCAACCGTTACATATGTCGATGTTGTATACAGATCATTACCCTGGCCGGGTTCTAATTTGATAAAATACACGCCACAAGTATCAGCCACCTTTTTCGCAATGGTATCCAAACCATTCGCCTTTATATAATCAAGCACGATCTTGTCATCAATAGCAGCCTGTTTTTTATATTGCGCCAAACCAGTCTCCTCTTTTGAACATCCCGCCACTATGAAGCAAATACATATTATTGGTAACAGCCACTTACTCATTTGATTTCAATCGGCAAATTTATTGTTTTATTATTCAAAAACGACAGCTTAACACTTTTTAACAATTACTGCATCCCCATTTCTGCTGATGGTATTAATTAACGCGGATTTTTGAATTTAATTTTAGGTGCTAAGACGCTATTTACAGCGCTATTCGGGCTTGTAGTTAATAGTAAGCTGATTGATCTTTTTTAGCAACTGGGTCAGGTATTCCCTGTCGTGCTCATTAATGTGTTTATTCAGGTAGTTGTTAAACTGTTTTACCACTACCCTCGCCAGGTGACGTTTCTCCTTGCCTAATTCCGTGAGGTATATCTTAACCGAGCGTTTATCCCCCTGGTTTGATTCGCGATAGATCAGCCCCGATTGTTCCAACTGGTTCAGCATGCGTGATAAGCTGGTCGATTTCAATCCCAACAATGCGGCCGCCTGCGAAACGGTGGTACCCTCTTTTTCATCAATATTGATCAGAAGGTAACCTATAGACTGGGTAATACCAAATTCAGTAACTAACTGATTATAGCGATTGGCCATAGTTTGCCAAACTATCTTTAAAAAATAGTCTATAGTTTCCTGGTGTTTTATGTGCTGGGGCATGACTGGCAAACATACTCTACGTAGGGGTATTATGCAAATTTAGTTGGCGTGGGCAGTTTTCAGTAGGCAGTTTGCTGCAGACAGTTTGCAGTTAGCTTGTTATCTAAACTTAAATCAATGCCAACTGCAAACTAAAAACTGCAAACTGAGCTCACCACCCCATCTTCGTATCATCCCCTCTCGGATCGGCCCCACCTTCGTAATAGTTCCATTTGGTTTTAAGGATGGCATCCACCCGCCCGCTCGGACCGTGTTCCACTATTTTATAACCTTTCTGTTCCAACTTAACGCGGCTGGCACTATCAATGGCACCTTTTTCTACATCCACCTCGTCAGGCAGCCATTGATGATGAAAACGCTTTGAAGCAACCGCCTGCTGCATGCCCTGGTTAAATTCGACCACATTCAGGATAGTCTGAAAAACCGAAGTGATGATGGTTGATCCTCCGGGCGTGCCTACCACCATAAATAATTTACCGTCTTTTTCGAGAATTGTAGGCGTCATAGACGATAACATCCTTTTATTGGGCTGAATGCTGTTTGCTTTCCCTCCCACTAAACCAAACATGTTTGGCACTCCGGGCTTCGAGCTGAAATCATCCATTTCATCATTGAGTAAAAATCCGGCCCCTTTTACAAATATTTTTGAGCCGAATGAGTTATTCAATGTAGTAGTAATGGATACGGCATTACCATCCCTGTCGACTATAGAATAATGCGTGGTTTGATCACTTTCGTATCCGCTTATTTTCCCAGGCTGAATTGCTGAACTCGGTGTAGCCTTATCCCACGTAAAATTGCTCATACGGGCTGTATTATATTCAGGTCTTAGCAGGCTATCGACCGGCACTTTATAAAAGTCGGGATCACCCAGGTATTTAGAACGATCAGCATAAACCCTGCGCTCAGCCTCTACCATTAATTGAACTGTCGAATCACGGTTAAAGCCCCATTTGCTCAGTGGATATTTTTCTACCGTTTGCAACAACTGCAATAAAGCCACCCCACCACTTGACGGCGGCGGCATCGTAATTACCTTATATTCTTTATATTTTCCAATAAGCGCATTACGCCAAACTGAGTGATAATTTTTAAGATCTTCTTTTGATATCAGTCCCTTACCCGCTTTCATCTCGTTAACGATCTGGTCAGCTATTACACCGTCATAAAATCCTTCCCGGCCTTTGTCGCGTATTTGCTCCAATGTTTTGGCGAGGTCTTCCTGCACCAATGCGTCGCCTTCATTCCATCCACCATCTTTTAATAAATAGTTCACACCGGGATTCAGTTTCTTAAATTCATCACCAGCGCGATTTAAGTCGTTTGCCAAACGTTTGGTTATTTTGAAACCATTCCGGGCCAGGTCGATCGCAGGTTGCACCAGTTCAGTCCATTTCAAATGGCCATATTTACGATGCGACTCAACCATGCCATCCACTGCCCCCGGAACACCTGATGATGCGTGAGTTGAAATACTCATACCCGAAATGACATTTCCCGCTGAGTCGAGATACATATTCTGACTGGCGCCAGCCGGGGCTTTTTCCCTAAAATCAAGCGTGTTAGTTTCACCTTTGGCTGATCTGAATACCATGAAACCACCTCCGCCTATATTACCTGCTTCAGGGTGGGTAACTTCCAAAGCAAATTGAACGGCAACCGCTGCATCTACAGCGTTCCCGCCCTTTTTTAATATATTCAATCCTACCTGTGCCGCATCCGGATAAGCGCAAACCACCATACCATTGTGATATTCATCGCTTACATTTTGCCCCAGCGTACCCCGCGCACAATTTGAGAAAATAAAGAAAAGAGATATAAGAGTAAGCAGAAGCAAGTACCTTCTGCCGCTGTTTAGGAAGTAATTCATAGCTGGTTATTGAGTTGCCTAATTTACCCGAATTAAAATAAAAACCAATTGAGTAAAAGTTGAGCAAAACGTGCTGTTATTAAGCCATTTGTATCGACAAAGTTACACTTGAGTGTCATTATTACAATTTTTGTCACTGATACTCAAACAAATATGGACAGCTTTATGTTCAGGCAGAAAATAAACATAAAAAACTCGCGTTCTTTGCAAGAAACTTCTATGAAAAAAACGATCTACTTTTTATTTGCTCTTACTCTATTTGTATTGGTTAGCGTTCAATCTAAAGCGCAGCAATACAAACCCAATTACGAATTTGCATTAGGACTAAAGTTTGGCGGATATGAAAATGGCATCGCCGGAAAATACTTCCTGGACAACAGCACATCACTGGAAGGTATCCTTGGGTTTCGTTCTCATGGGCTTGTTGTTACAGGTTTGTATGAGTTAAACATCAATGCTTTTAACACTCCCGGACTACAGTTCTACTATGGCGCCGGAGCGCACGTGGGCGCAGTAGGTGCAGGCGTATATAAAAGATTCGGTGGCACTAATGAATTTTACAATAGCGGACAGGTGTTACTGGGTATTGATGGTGTGGTTGGTTTGGAATATGTAATCCCTAATTCGCCAATTGCGATCAGTGTAGATCTTGATCCAAGGGTTGAGTTTACAGGCGGTCCCTTTGTTGACCTTGCTCCCGGACTTGGCATAAAATATACTTTTTAATAAGATACTAAAAGCTCTAATTACTAATTGATTTAACTGCAGAAGGCCGGTTGTTGAAACCGGCCTTTCTGTTTTATTTAATGATGACGATCTTCCGGGTATATAATTTGGAATTGTAGTATAATCTTAATACGTAGTTACCCGGAGCCAACTGACTTGTATCGATCAGCTTGCTGAAGTTTCCATTGGTCAGCACTTCTTTATCCATATAGGCAATTTTACCTGCTGCATCGATCAAAGCCAAATTCACATTGACAGATGAATTTGCGGCGAACAAAACATTCAGCTCATTATTAGCCGGGTTAGGAAACACGGTGAGACCGATATCATTATCCCCGGCATTCCCTGGCATTACATAGGCAAAGTTGTCCGATTGTGCCATACACCCGTTTGATAAGCCGACCGTAACCATGTAATTGCCACTCCGCAGAGGCATATAGGTTTGGCTGGTAGCTCCCGCAATAGCTGCCCCATTTAAATACCATTGATTATTCGAAGCTGCACTCGAGCTCAGGGTTGTACCATTTTGTGTAATAACAGGTTTGGTAACTGGCACCTCTTGCCGTGCAACCGACCCGCAACCCGGACTTTTTAAATGTACATCATAGAAATAATAGTAGAAGCTTTTATAGTAAGTAGTATCAGTTCCTGATGTAGCTGTATTGCTGGTAATGCCAAATACATCGCCCACTTTAAACGGATAACCGTTAACGCCGCCATTACTGCGATAGATGGTGGCAGTATTATCATATGTGGTGCTTATCGTATAATTCCCGGCAGCGGGCAGTAACAAGTTTAGATTGTAAACCTGCCCCTGGTCGTTGGGATCATCATCCTTGGCGCCGGGCGATGGGTTGCTTGCCGTTGCTACCGCGTTAATAGTTGCAGTAGAGACAATCTCTCCGCTGGCATCGGATACATTAAAAGTTATTCTCCCTGAATTACCAATGTATAATCGCGCGCTTTCTATTACAACAGGTATCCGCGTATATACATTTACCTCAGGGGTAAACTGATTATAGCCGCCTGCAGTAAATACATTTTTAGTGGCAGGACCTACAGTTCCGCTAAAGTCATTCAAACCAACAAAATAGGTATTATTTACAGGCGCATCAGTTGTAAGCACTGTCGAACCATAAGCAAAAGGATATGGGTCGTTACTATTCTTATACCACAAAAGCTCACCATCGCCCGCTCCCGATAGTAAATAAGCATTGCCTGCGTTACAATAATTGGCCGACAGATCAGTAGCAGTAGGCGGATTATCAATCACTACGGTATCCGTTATTGCATTATTAGACGGTACAAGATCACCGGTCAGATCGGCCGATGCCTTTATAATATAGGTTGAGCCCGAAGAAATATTAAATACATTATTAAAGGTGAAATTATCCTGCGTTAATGGCGCCAGCGATGCGGCATACACCTGGTTAAACGTCGTCACCGTATTATCCGGGGCAGTAATGGTTACTGTAATAGGAATATTGCTGATGGTCTGGCTGCCAAAATTTTTGATAGTGACAGTAACCGGAGTGGAACCCGAACAATTACCGCCGGACGAAGGATTAACTATGGCAGTTATACCGGCATCCAGGCTGGTTGGCAAAAACTGAACGCGATAATCCTGTGTTTCTCCTTTTGCATAAGTACCACAAGGTTTTATGACCGATGAATCGGGGGTTTCTGTCAACACCACCCGCATTAAACTAAAATTTCCCGGCACCACGGTTGCGGGTACGGTTATATTAGTGGTATAAGTGCCCGTTCCAGTCATCAGGTTGGTGGTTGCAACCAACTCATTTGCGTCAAAAGCTCCGTTGCCGTTCCAGTCAATATATACTCGGGCTGCCTTACTGAGGTTAACACCGCAGGTACCAAGCGTCAAGCTCAACGGGTAAGTTCTATTTTGCTCAAGCTGAACAGTTAAATTGGTATAGTCTGAATAGCTGGTACAGCCTGCAGGTGGCGTATTGTTGATGTTAGATAACGTTACATTATTGATACGCGAATCGGCATTAGAAACAGGTCCGGAAGCGCAATAAGCCGTGCCGCCTATGCCGGTTACAATAAGCGAGTAAGCTTGGGGGCCCGAAGTTAGCGTACCCTTGTGTGATATTTTTACAGTATATGTTCTCCCAGGAATTGCTCCGGCTACATAAACCTGCTCCACGTTATCCCTGATGTTATCACCGGTTGTAGCTGCCGCGGATGGGTTATTAGGATCAAGCACCCAGGGCATATAGGTTTTCGTTCCGTCGCTTATCCTTATGTCCAGGTCGTTAACCAATTTTGGGGTACGGTCGTTTATCGTTCCGTCAGGTGTTATGCTTCCTGCGGGGTCGGTCCAGGATATGGTAGCCACAAGAGGTCCATTTCCTGAAGCAACTATATTAAATGTTTGCGTTGTACCCTGAGCTAAAGTATTTTCCTGGATCTTGCTTTTGGTACCGTTATCGGTAATAGCTTGTGCTGCCGCTTTCATATCCAGCAGTCCCCAACCAAATATATAGTCGGGACCAACATTCCCCGCATCAAAAGCTGTGTGACAAGCCAGACCTTTCAAAGTCGCAGCCTTCATAAAGGCACCTGAATTTTTTTGCCCGTAGTATTCCTGCAACAAATACAACGAACCGGTGATATTCGGCGCAGCTTGCGATGTTCCTGATAACGTTATATAGCTTGTGGTGCTGCTTGCTCCTGTTGACAGGACGTTCAACCCGTTACCAACCAGGTCTGGTTTTATGCGGCCATCGTCCGTAGGTCCCCAACTGCTGAAATAAGCCGTGGTAATACTTTGTGAGTTAGCCGGACCATAAGGCAAAGGATTTACCGCCCCCACCGTCAATATGTTTTTTGCATTCGCAGTACTGCTGATACAATCATAACCATTATTACTGCTGATACTATCAGGTCGCGGTCCTTTATCTACAAAAGTCTGATCGCTCGCACTTTTGTAGCCATAATAGTCCTGCCCTACAGCCGGACCGACACTGCCATGCGCATTCCCAGCAGCTTCAACAATCAAATAATAAGGTGCGTTATAGGCCACCTTATCAAATGCCTGGGTATGATCTCCATAAAAGCCGAAAGTATAATCGACTGTGTCTCCCGGAATACCATACCATTCCCAACGGTTAAAGCCATCGTCAAAAACCCATCCGCCCAATTCACCATAAGAATGGTTTGAAAGTAGTAATGTAGATGCGACTTTGCTCATTTCGGCCACATCATTATTAAAGTCGTACGATAAGAGCGTTGACGCATTAAACGCCATACCCTTTACAGGGGGGTATACGCCCTTTGCCATCATGGTTCCGGCAACGTGAGTAGCATGATCGATAACTGAAGATGTATCAGCAATGGTGATGGCTTTGCCGCTAAACTCCTGGTGAAAGCGGTATACCGCCCCGCCATCCCATACAGCGATCCGATTATTTAAAAAGGTGCTTGAGCCTGATAAGTTAAGTCCTAAGCTGCCGCCGGGCTGTACCGTATTAGTGCCGGTAGTTGCGGCTGAAATTATATTATCATCCGTAGTAAAATAAACAGGAAAACCGCGTTTATTTATGCCTTGCAAAACCAGGATGCCGCCTTTCTTATTTTTTCGGCTGATCACCCAGTTATGGCTTTTAGCAAATGAAACTGCCTGCTGCTGGTTTCTTATAAAATCGGAACCTGCCTTTGCAGAAAGTGCGTCCAGTTCCTTTTTCTTATCAGCGGGCACCAACTGTTGCTGGCAAAATGCAGTATCAGCAAGAAGCAGTAATAAACCGGTAAACAATAAAGAGTAAAGTTTTCTCATCTGCCTCCTGTAACAGAAAATGCCATAACGGATAAAAATATACTTTTTAAACCTAATGTAACAGAATAGTTATTCACCATACCATGTTTATATTACACTTATGCTATTATGCCCATTATAAACTAAAAATTTCTTTATTTATGATATAAAGGCTAATTTTCCCCTGGCAGTTTTTTTGATCAAATAAAAATGTATCTAAAAACAAGCTAAAACCGTATAAAGCAACGGTACAGACTAATTATGATTATAGAAATAAATCTGTATCTTTGAAATAGATAGATAATTTAATGAAATTATTAAGAGTCGCGCTTAGCGTAATCCTATTACTCCTTATCAGTGCTGCAAACGTATTTGCTCAGCCCTTACCTTGCTTTGGCGACGACCCGGATGCTGCCTGCCCTTTAGATACCTGGGTGATTGCGTTGGTTGTTGCGGCGTCATTTTTTGCTGCTATTAAATTGTACCGCAGCAAAAGATCAGCTTTATAATCACTCTTTCTTTATTCTCTCCTGATTACTTGAAACCTTAGCACCGGTTCAATACATTCTTTGTCCGCTTCATATCTATAGATTTCAAGAAAAAACTCAAACAATTTACACGCTGTCAGATATTTACAAGTTAACTAATAAAGCAACTTGTTTTCCCTATACGATTTTCACAATACACTATCCCGACATATTTTCATAATTTACAAACACAACCTAAACTATCTATTAACATAGAAATCCTTTAAAGCAACCGATTATATCTTAAAAGAAAATGATTGTGGGGAATAGTCCACAAATTAGGGAATTCGCGTACCCATTATTCCCCAAACTGCCAAACGTTTTCTTCTGACTTAAAAGTAGTTACGAAAAAAATAACATGCTTTTTCACGTCAATTAAGGCCATTCTGATTTTTTGACAACTGTTACAACACCTAAGTGCATAGTTTTTGCACATGGCTGAGTACCGAATTATTTTAAATTATTGATATTAATTTTAGTTGCCGTGAAAAAGAGTCAATTCGTTATCCTAAATCTTGTATTTGCTTTACTCTCGTTAACAGCTTTTGGCCAGGCGCCAATCATTTCATACACTCCAAATAGTGCTACGCTTACCGCAGGTACCGCTATGACACCTATGACACCAACCAACACAGGAGGTGCTGTAGGTGCATTTGGTTATGGCACAGGCACCGGTATAACCGGAGGATCACTTGATTTTCCTTATGGTGTTGCTACAGATGCTTCCGGAAATGTTTATGTGGCCAACTTCGGCGTTAACAAAACCGATCTTGGTTCAGTTAGCAAATACAATCCAACAACCAATACCTGGAGCACTTTTGCAACAAATGTTCCTGTAGGCGGCGTCAATACGATATCTAATCCTACAGGTATTGCGATTGACAACTCAGGCAACGTGTTTGTTTTGAACTACCAAAGGACAAATAATGGTAACGGCAATAATAACGGTAACGCTTATGTAACCGAGTATAACGCAGCCGGTACTTTTATAGCTATTGTAGTTCAGGGTTTAGGAACTGCCAATGGCATTTCGATCAATAGCAGCAATGGCAACATCGATATCGCAGAGGGAAGCTACAATACCGGCAACACAGTAATAGAGGAATATACGACAACCGGTACACTTAATTTTTCAATTAGCAATGCCAATATATCAAACCCTGTGAATGTGGCTACAGATGGTTCAGGTAATATCTATGTATTAAATAATGCACCCAATAAGGTTGTTAAATTTTCAAGCACCGGAACTTATATTTCAACACTTGTAACCACCGGGCTTACCAGCCCATATGGTCTTTATGTTGATGGCTCTAACAATATTTACGTTAGTGATTCAGCTAACGGAACAAACACCATTAAAATTTATAACGCTGCCGGAACCGCTTTAACATCTATAACCGGCCTTACTAATCCTGAAGGATTGGCTACAGACAGCAAGGGTAATTTGTATGTATCAGATTACGCTAACAACACTTTAACAAAATACGGCGCAACAGGCGGCTGGTTCATCAGCGGAAAACTGCCTGCAGGTTTAAGCTTTGATTATACCACAGGTACTATTAGCGGTACGCCTACTGTAGCATTTGCTTCTACCACTTATACCATTACCGCATATAATGCCAGCGGTACAAGCAATAGCACAACAGTAACACTTAAATGTAATGCCAGTTCGGTATTACCTACTATAACTTACAACCCATTCTCGGTAAACGTTTATACAACTAATGCAACAATAACAACGCTTACGCCTACTGTAACTAATATGAGCAGTCCGGCGACAGGCCCTTTTAGTTATAGCATCAGCGCCACGCTACCTGCAGGCCTGACTTTTAGTACAAGTACTGGGCAGATATCAGGTAAGCCAACTGCGGTGCAGGCAGCTACTTTATATACCATAACAGCAACCAACGGTTCAGGCAGTGCTACTACCAACATCAGTATTGCAACAGTGATAGAAAACTACTGGATAGGGAAAACCAGTGCTGACTGGAAAACTGCCAGTAATTGGAGTACAGGCAGCGTACCAACCGCTACAGACTATGTTAGTATTGGAGTGCAACCTTACCAGGGTGCAAAAAAAGACCCTACAATAGCTGCTACTTATGCTATTACTGTTGCTTATTTGACATTCGGTGCCAACCGCCCTCCAATTTTAACGGTTGCAGGCGGAGGAACTCTTACCATTAATAATATCCTCACAATAAATGATAATGCGGTACCTGTTGTTACCGGAACAGCCTCGGTTGGGTACGGTAATATTTACCTGGCACCAACATCTGTTGTGAACGTAGCCGGTGCAGGTGTATTAACGATCAACTCAGGTTTAGGCTTTACCCTGCAATCTAATGCAACAAGCTCAGCAGCGATAGACCAGATAACCGCAGGATCAATAGTTGGAAAAGTTAGCGTACAACGTTACTTATCAGCGTTACGCGGTTATCGCCTGTTAGCATCTCCTGTAAACAATTCAGGTGCAGCTGATGCTAACGGCAACCTGGCCTACAGCCTGAATTATGTAAAAAATTCAGCCTATATAACCGGAACAACTTTGGCTGCGGGTGGATTTGACGTATCATCAACAGTAACCACCACATCAGAAAACCCTACTCTTTACTTGTTCCGTGAGGACGTGCCTGTAAGCAATTCAAGCTTCATCAGCGGTAACTTCCGCGGCATCAGCAACATTACCAACGCACCAACTTACAGCCTGAACAACGAAGCATCTACATACACCATTCTGGCAAGTAATGGCTTCCTGTTCTTTTTCAGAGGAGACAGATCCGCTGCTACCTTCGATGTCGAAACCAAAACAAATTATGTCGCTACGGCTGCAACATTAACCGCAACAGGTTATCTTAACCAGGGGCAGATCATTTTCAGAGATTGGTATACGCCATCTTCTACAGCACCAGGTTTTTCTAACCCTAATCCTACTGCTCAGGGCTTTAACCTGGTTGCAAACCCGTATGCATGTACTATTGACCTGGATACTTATAACACCACTACGACTACAAGCGGGATATACGCATCCAACATTTCACCATTCATTTATGAGTTGAACCCGGCTGGAAACTACGACAGCTATATGGCCGGCTCAGCAGGTACAATTTTCACCAATAAAGGCGGAAGATATATTGTAAGCGGACAAGCTTTCTTTGTACTCGCATCAGGCACAGGTGGTCAGCTGATCTTCAACGAAACTGCAAAATACGCTTTGAAGCAGGTAACATCGCCAAATCTGTTTATGACTGCAAAGAGCTCGCCTAAGGCACTTGCCCTGGAAGCCAAACCGCAACTACTGCGCCTGGAAATGGCTTTGGATACGGTGAATAAAGATAATATACTGATCGTATTCAACAGCAATGCGAAACCAGGATATGCTATGAACGAAGACGCGCTTTACAGAATAGGTTCTGGCAAAGTAAACTTAGGTAGTTTATCTGCCGATAAACAAGTTCTGGCTATTAATCAGCTTCCGTTAAGCAACGGCCTTGTTATTCCACTAAAGGTTGGCTCGAATGCTTACAGCACTTATACACTGAACCTGAAGGATATTCAAAACATCCCACAATTGTATGATATCTGGCTAAAGGACGCTCTTACTGGTGATTCCGTAAGTATGCGTATAAACCCAAGCTATACATTCTCTATCACTCCTGATACAGGCAGCTATGGCGCTCACCGTTTTACATTAGTTGTCCGCCAGAACCCTGCACTTGCTTACCACCTGCTTAACTTCGCTGCAACCAAAGCAACAGGAAAACAGGTTCAGGTAACCTGGACAACGGAGAATGAATTTGATTATACAAACTTTACCGTAGAAAGAAGTACTGACGGCGGTGTTACTTACACGATAGTTGGCGGCGTTCCATCAACAGGCGCAGGTCAATATGGTTTGCTTGATAAATATCCGGGCGACAATAACCAGTACCGTTTGAAACAGGAAGACATAAATAATAACATCACTTATTCTTCTATTATCCCGGTAAACTTTGCAACTCAAGGCAGCCCGGTTGCTAATAATGGCGTGAATATCTATCCTAATCCAGCTGCCAGCACAATAACAACAACAGTAAACGCAGCGGTGAAAGATAAAAATCCGGTTTATAAATACACTATTACAAACAATTATGGCTTGATCGTGAGGCAAGGCACTTCGCCTCAATCAAACTGGCAAACAAATGTAAACGACCTGCTACCTGGAACTTATATTATACAGGTGGTTAATAACAAGGATAAATCATTTGTAGGCCAGTCAAAACTCGTGAAATTGTAAGCTGAACTTATCATAAATCGAAATCCATAAAGGGTTGTCATCTAAATATGACAACCCTTTATTTTTTAACTAAACGGTTATTTTAGCGTTTCATAATATCAATTAGTTTTCAACATATTATCAACAAAAGATATTATAATTAATTATAAGTTAATTAAATCATATCTCTATTCTTTCCAAAAAGCTTCTTTAAATAAGGTTTTGAGAACATCTGCAAATCAACCAGTTACCGCTGGCCTTATTCATTTAACTTAAAATAAAAGCAAATCTCTTTTCATCCGGCAACACTTATTAACCCTTAGGAAATGTGTAACTAAATTTAATTACATTCGTATAGCCGAATCAAATTGTTGTTATTGTGAAAAAATATCTACCATTTTTATTATTTGCCCCCTTATTATTTTTGAATACTATAGATGCCCGGGCACAAACGCCAAGCATTTCATATAGTCCGTCAACAAACGCGTACACTACTAATGTAACCATTAGTCAGTTAACGCCTACAAATGCAGGGGGCGCTGTACCAGCTACTGTTTATGGCGCTGTTACCACACTCGCAGCCGGAGGATCTCTTAACAGTCCGAGAGGATTAACTGCAGATGCATCCGGGAACGTTTACGAAACCAACGTCGCGACCAACCAGGTTTATAAGGTCAGCTCAAGCGGCACAGTTACTTTAATAGCCGGCGCGGGCACAGCATCCGAAAGTGATAATGCCACAGGGGCATCAGCCACGTTTAATGCGCCATGGGGAATAGCTTATAATTCCGCAGGCTTCATATATGTGAGTGATTACTCTGGCAGTACTATCAGAAAAATAAGCACAACAGCTCCTTATGCTGTTTCAACACTTGCCGGATCGGGAACCCAGGCTGAGCTGGATGCAACCGGCTCTATAGCTGCATTTAACAGGCCTTCCGGATTGGTATTTGACGGCTCAACTTATTTATACGTATGCGATTACGGCGGAAACACGATAAGAAGGGTTACCGTATCTACAGGTACAGTTAAAACCATTGCCGGTCTTTCTGGTGCCGTCGGTGAATCAGACAATACTACCGGGACCTCGGCCAGGTTTAATGGCCCGAAAGGAATAACATATGATGGGGCGGGTAATTTGTACGTTGTTGATAATGGTGGCAATACCGTTAGAAAGATCAGTACGACAGCACCTTATGCGGTAACAACGATTGTAAACTCTGCGGCAGGTCTTTCAAATCCAGAAGGAATAACAATATCAGGTCGTGTATTATATGTGGCAGATCGGGGCAATAATCGTATCAAAAGGGTATTTACATCCGGCTCTATAGCTAATTTTGCTGGTGATGGTGTATTAAATGAATTGGATGGCACCGGCACAAATGCCGAGTTTTATGCTCCTTATGCAATTACAGCCGATAAATCAGGCAATCTGTATACGGGCGATAGTAAGGCCACTCAGTCTACTGTTCGTAAAATTATTGCAACAGGTTATACTATAAGCCCGGCATTGGGCAACGGACTGGGCTTTAATGTAACAACAGGTGTTATCCAGGGAACACCAACCGCCGCATTTTCTTCAACAGTATATACAATAGTAGCTTACAACACAACGGGCGTTGCATCAACAGCTGTTACGTTATCATGCCAGGCTAATAACCTGCGTCCAAACATAAACTACAGTCCGTCATCATACAATTTAACATTAAATACGGCGATATCTCCGGCAATTACACCTACAAATAGTGGTGGCGCCGTACCATCAAAGGTATATGGCACAGTCACAACCTTTGTACCTGCTTCAGCCCCGATTTATAATCCCAAAGGGCTTGCAATAGACGGCTATGGGAATATGTATGAGTCAGACTACCAGGGGAATGCCATCTACATGATCAACACAAGCGGCACAACAACATTGATAGCAGGTAATGGTACAGCTACTGAAAGCGATAATACAACGGGCACTTCAGCTACATTCCACAATCCGTGGGGTATAGCGTTTGATCCGGCTGGTTACATATACGTAAGCGATTACCTGGGAAGTACGATCAGGAAAATAAGCACTACCGCTCCGTACGCAGTTACCACATTAGCCGGCTTGTCCGGAGTTCCAACAGAAGTTGATGGCATTGGAAGTGCCGCGCACTTTAATCATCCTACCGGAATTGTATATGATGGTACAACCTATTTGTATGTATGTGATAACGCAGGCAGTACAATCCGGAGAGTAAACGTTAACACCGGAGCAGTGGTAACCATAGCAGGCGCGTCCGGGTCAGCATCCGAAGTTGATAACGCTACCGGAACTTCTGCAAGGTTCAACGGCCCCATAGGCATAACTTATGACGGAAACGGCAACCTGTATGTAACTGACAATGTAGCAAATACCATTAGAAAGATAAGTACAACGTCTCCATATGCTGTTTCAACTTACGTGGCTTCAACGGCGGGCCTGAATGCGCCGCAGGGGCTTACTATTGACGCATCAGGATATGTAGAAGTAGCTGACGCCGGCAACAACAAAGTAAGAACGGTTAGCCCTACGGGTGTTGTTTTCACCCTTGCGGGCGATGGCGTGCAAAACGATTATGACGCGGTTGGTCCGCTGGCTGAGCTTTATACGCCAACAGCTATTGTGGCCGATTACTCAGGATATTTATATGTAGGAGATGACAGGAATGCCAGTTCATCTATCCGCCAGATTGCATTACTTGGATATGCCATTGTCCCTGTTTTGCATACCAACCTTACATTTAATACAAGTACAGGAGCCATTGCCGGCACTCCGAATGTTTACTTCGCTGCAACTCAATATACGGTTACAGCATTTAACGCGTCGGGCAGCAGCAGTTTTGTGGTGACACTATCTTGTGGCAATTCCAACGATTGGCTTGGCACAACAAGCAGCGTATGGGGGCTTGCATCCAACTGGAGCAGGGGGACCGTTCCGACTGCGACTGATGACGTGCAGATCGGCGTGGTATCTTTTACCAATCAACCAACAATTGATGCATCTACAGGTAACGTGAATGTCAACTCAATAACATTCGGCGCCGCGAAAGCTCCAACACTTACCGTTAACAACCCTGAAACTTTAACAGTAAAAGGAGATATAACCGTTAATACCGGATCTACAGTTGGTATTACCGGAACCGGGTTAGTCAATCTGGCACCGGCTTCTACATTAAATGTAACCGGAACAGGTACACTTGCTCTGACGATGTCCAGCGGTGGATTATTTACACTGCAATCAGATCCAACAGGCGATGCTTCAGTAGGGCAAATCGCCGCAAATGCGATTACCGGAAATGTTACCGTTCAGCGTTATATGACCGGCGGTTCCGGCTACAGGGGAAACCGTTTCTTATCATGCCCTGTTTACAATGCAACGGATGGCTTCGGTAACCATATTTACAGTATCAATTACCTGAAAAACTCCATGTACCTGACCGCGACAACAACAAACGGCGGTTTTGATAATCCAACAGCAGCTAATCCAACTCTTTATATTTTCCGCGAAAATATGATCCCCGACTACAGCACTTTCACCGGAAGTAACTTCAGAGGGATCAACAATATTTTATCTACTCCGAACTATACGCTGGATGTAGATGGCGGCCCGTTTAATATTTTAGCAGGGGATGGCTTCTTATGTTTCTTCAGAGGCGACAGAGCAGCCGCTTCTTATGCAACCGAGACCACTACAAGTTATGTTCCTCAGCCTGTTACTCTTAATGCTACAGGGTCATTAAATGAAGGACAGATCGTATTCCGTAATTGGTTTACGCCTACCTCATCAACTTTAAGTTATTCTCCATCGACACCTGCTGAAGCAAAAGGCTATCAATTGGTAGGAAACCCTTATGCAAGCGCTATTGACTGGGATACTTTCCAAACCACTACATCTACACAAGGTATGTATGGTGTAAATGTGTCCAATACCATCTATGAGCTTGATGCCTTAACCAAAAGCTATGGATCATATGTAGCAGGCTCAAATGGAGTGGGTAGTGCAGCATTTGTAAGCAATGTTATATCAAGCGGACAGGCATTCTTTATAGTAGCCACCACAACCGGCGGACAGTTTATCATTAACGAGTCAGCTAAAACAACAAAGCTTAATACCGGCAATAAACTATTGGAAAGCACAAGGCCTATTGCCATAATCAATAATCAATTTATCAGGCTGCAGTTGAGAGGTAAAGACTCTACAGTTGGCGATCAAACAATGATCAGGTTTAACAGTATGGCTACCGGAAAATACACACGAGGTGTAGACGCGGCCTTTATGCGTGGCCTTGGTGAAGCAAGCCTGTCAACCAGATCAACAGATATGGTTGATCTTTCGATAAACAATATTCCGTTCCCTAAGCAAAATGCCGAGGCTGTAAAGATCAATTTCAGCGCGGCAAATAGCGGTAAATACACATTGACTTTAAGAGATGTGGTACAAGTGCCTCAGTTATATGATCTATGGTTGAAGGATGCTTACAAAGCTGATTCAGTTAACTTAAGATTGAATAAGACCTACAACTTTGATGTTAACAAAACTGATAGTGCCTCTTTCGGTGCAGGGCGTTTCACGCTGGTTATCCGTCAGAACCCCGGACTGGCATATCAACTGACAAATTTTGCCGCCAACAAAGTAACAACCTTACGCCAGGTTGAAGTCAAATGGGCGACAGTGAACGAAGGTAACTATACCAACTTTACCGTTGAACGCAGCACTGACAATGGTAAAACCTACGAAATATTAGGCGGTGTAAAAGCAACCGGGGCCGGCAGCTATAGCTTTCTTGACAAGGATCCGGCAAACGGCACAAGCTTGTATCGTTTACAGCAGGAGGACATCAACAATACGATCTCCTACTCTAAAATAGTAACTATTCAGTATTCTAACCTGAGTAATCAACTGGCGGGTGGAAAGATCAATGTGTTCCCTAACCCGGCTAGCGGCACCATCAATCTTGCAATAAATACCGGTACTGCAAACACTGCGGTATACCGTATAAAGGTTATGAGCAGTTCTGGCCTGGTAGTAAAAGACATCACATCGTCTCAGTCTACATGGCAGGGTAATGTAAGCGATTTAAGACCCGGCACCTATGTGATACGGGTCATCAATAACAGCACTCAGGACTTGGTGGGCGAAAACAAATTCGTTAAACTATAATCTTACTCACTTCAAAACAAAGAAGGCAAGAGCATAATTGTTCTTGCCTTCTTTGTTTTTCGTCGTCTCATCCTGATTTCAAACCGGGCAAATTCTCCGCGAATACGTGAAATTTGGTTAACTATTTTTCAACATATCCACAATTTTCAACAATTTAGTTAATTATGGATTAATCCACTCCGATTATCCATTAAGCAATATTTAACAGATTTATTAACTATTAATTTTTATGTTAATTATAGATACAACAAAGCCTTTATAAATTAACCAATAGGTAATTATTCTATTGATAATCAATTAGTTATAACCTATCCCACTCAGCTTCCGTATAAAAAAGCCGATACAAAAATTCTTAGTTTTGAGTTAAATAATCCCTAACTAAACTAATTGTTGTGAAAAAACAATTCAGGTATGCAGTTGCAGCCTTATTACCATTCATACTAACGACAAGTGTTAAGGCACAAGCGCCGAACATTTCTTATAATCCGTCCACATACATTTTCACATCCGGAACAGCTATAAGTACAATAACTCCGACAAATACCGGCGGCAGTGTACCAGCTAATACTTACGGGACAGTCACAACCTTTGCAGGAAGTGCAACCGGCGCCAGCGGTACAACTAATGGTACGGGAACTGCTGCCAAATTCAACGGACCGCTTGGTGTTATAGAAGATGCTTCAGGAAATTTATACGTAACGGATGGAAATAACGGTACCATTCGTAAAATTACTCCGGCCGGAGTGGTCTCTAACTTCGCTACAGGATTCACTACTCCTGAAGGCATTGCTATTGACGCTTCCGGCAATATATATGTAAGTGATTATGGCACCGGCGTAATTAAGAAGATAACATCGGCAGGTGCTGTGTCAACCTTTGCTACCGGGCTTACCGGGCCGGCCGGTTTATGCTTTGATAGCTCAGGCAACCTTTTTGTTGCTGATCAGGATGCAAACCAGGTTAAGAAAATAACATCAGCGGGAGTAGTAAGCGTATATGCCGGATCAGGCACTGCGGGTTCTACCAACAGTGCAAACGTGCTTACAGCCAGGTTTAACAGTCCGCTGGATGTTCAGGTTGATGCGGCCGGAAATGTATTTGTGGCCGACTATGGAAACAACGAAATTCGTGAAATATCGACATCGACAGGCGTAACAACCTTTGCCGGCAGTACAACCAGCGGAAGAACAAATGCGACCGGAACGGCGGCAAGATTTAATGGTCCTACCGGTATTGCGATGGATGGGGCCGGTAATTTTTATATTGCCGATTATACAAACAACGAAATCAGACAGATCACTCCTGCCGGGGTGGTTACTTTGGTAGCAGGCAGTACCACAGCACAGACAGGTACAACAAATGGCATAACCACAGCTGCCAGATTTCATAACCCTATCGATTTATGTATAGATGCATCAGGTAATGCCTATATAGCTGATTACACCAATAATAATATCCGGTTGATGACGCTGACTGGCTACACGATAGATAATACAGTACCTAATAACTTAGCCTTTGACGTTACTACCGGCACTATATCAGGCACGCCATCAGCAACGTTTACAGCAACAACATATACCATTACCGCTTACAATTATTACGGCAGCAGTTCAACTACCATCAGCTTAGCATGCGGTACAACACGTACCTGGGATGGATCGAACAGTACTTCCTGGACTACATCACAGAACTGGAGCAACAATACCGTGCCAACCCAATATGATAACGTACTGATCGGTACAGCTAATTTTACCAATCAACCAAAGATCAGTACCGCAGTTACCGTAAACAGCATCACTTTCGGAAAAATAGCGTCTACAGCGCAAGTAACTTTGTCTATGGCCACCGGTTCTACCCTCACCGTGTCTGGCGGTATAACAGTAAATACAGGCGCTACGCCGAGTATTGTGGGCGCGGGCACTACGCCAACAGTTACTTTGCAACCACGTTCGCTGGTTACTATTACCGGTACCGGCACACTGACACTAACATCGCCATTAAGTGTTACACTGCAATCAGACGCTACCGGTGATGCCTCGATCGGACCTATAGCGAGCGGCGCGATCGCAGGCACCGCAGCGAGCTCGATCAATGTTCAGCGATATCTGTCGGGCGGCAGTATTACTAATCGGGGATACAGATTATTATCTTCTCCGGTATACAATGGTACTGGTAGCGGCAACAAAGTTTACAGCATAAACTATCTGAAGAATTCGATCTATCTTACTGCAACTACAACCAACGGAGGATTTGATAATACTGCTCCAGTCAATCCATCTCTTTATTTATATCGTGAAAATCTTTTAACCGCCTCCGGCGCAACATTTACCAGCGGCAATTTCAGAGGTATAAATAACATCAACTCCAGCCCAAGCTATACCCTTGATGTGGATGGTTCTGGTTTTTACATACCACAGGCGAATGGCTATCTATGCTTTTACCGGGGCAACAGGTCAAGTGACACTTATACCAACGAAACCAAAACAACTTACGTGCCGGTAGCTACTACATTAAGCACAAGTGGTACTTTAAATATAGGGCAGATACAAGTAAAGCTTTGGTTTACACCAGCCGCTACTACCCTAAGCTATACCACCGGAGCCCCGGCTGCAGGAAGAGGATTTTGCCTGCTTGGCAACCCTTATCCATGTGCAATAGATTGGGATACGTTCCAATCATCATCGCAAACAACAGGGATTTTCGGGACCAGTACTATTGTAGGCTCTACTATTTATGTGTTAGATCCTGTAAGCAAAAATTTTGGCACTTACACTGCCGGAACTGGCGGCACAGGCACATTGGGAGCCTCGAATGTTATCTCAAGTGGGCAGGGCTTTTTTGTGCTGGTTAGCAATACTGGTGGGCAGATGTATTTTAATGAATCTGCCAAAACAACGACCTCGCAAAACACGGGAACAAACCTGCTAATGGGCAAACCAACCAACATAGCCAATTTACAATATCTAAAACTGCGCCTTGCAAAGGATTCTATCAGTACCGATGAAACCATGATCAAGTTTAACAGCCAGGCCAGTCTTAATTATAATGTGAATACTGATGCTATATATAAAACGGGTTACGGCGCTGTAAGTATGTCGAACCTATCGGCTGATAACTTCAACTTAGCGATTCACGCTGTACCGCTTCCAAAACTCCAGGCACAAAGCATGGGTTTGAGCGTTAGTGCAAATGCAACCGGCATTTATAGCATCTCGCTTAAAGATATCGTTTCAGTTCCGCGAATTTTTGATGTATGGCTGATGGACAACTACAAAAAAGACTCGCTGGATATGAGACAGAATGTTACTTACCAGTTTTACCTTAACAGAAGTGATACCTCAAGCTTCGGCAGCAGGCGCTTTACTTTGGTTATTCGTCAAAACCCGGCTTATGCATATAAGCTGATAAACTTTACTGCGAATAAAATGCAGGAAGCGCGTCAGGTGCAGGTGGCCTGGGACACACGAAACGAAGAAAATTATACCAATTTCACAGTTGAACGCAGTACAGACAATGGAGCAACCTTCAGCGTATTGGGTGGCGTAGATGCAACCGGAGCAGGTAAATATAGCTTTATTGACCAAAGCCCATCAATAGGCACAAACCTGTATCGTTTGAAACAGGAAGATCTCAATAATACCATCAGCTATTCAAAAATAGTAACGATCCAATACGCTAACCAGAGCAATAGAATTGCAGGCAGTAACCTGACGATATTCCCTAACCCGGTTAGCAACAATATCAACCTGGCAATTAACACCCAAAACAATACCGCAGGCTTATACAGCATCCGGTTTATGAATACCTCGGGTCGCCTGGTAAAAGAAGCTTCAACATCGCAGCAAAGCTGGCAGGGAACAACAGAAAACCTGCAACCAGGAACCTATGTTATCCAGGTGTTTAATAATAAAACCCAAACCCTTGTTGGCGAAAATAAATTTGTCAAATTGTAAAATTCAGACCACGTCCCTCCCACTTCAAGTATAGATAAGAGCTTCATGAAAATGAGGCTCTTATCATTTATAGTCGATTTTATTTTTCTTAATGGTTAAAAAACAAACAAAAATTGACCTAAAATGGTCTAAAATACCGTGTTTTAACGGTATAGATTCTTCGTAACTTTTCTCAAAAGGCAACGTATAGTTAAATTATTAAGAAACTACTTGAATAATTGGCTATTATAAAATACGGACGGGCTCCCCATAAATACGCGTTCACATGAGAAATTACCGGATCATATTAGTCGCCTGCATTTTGCAGTGTTTGTTTTTACTCAGGAGCAATGCCGCAACCATCGATTGGAAAGGCACAACCAATTCAGACTGGGGTACCGGGAGTAACTGGAGCTCAGGTTCGGTGCCTGGTTCCGGTGATGCCGTTCAGATAGGTGTGTTTTCATTTACCAATCAGCCAACTTTAAACTCCGGAACTACCACAACTATTGCAAGTCTTACCTTTGGGGTAACCAAAAATGCTACACTCACTGTAAATAGCGGCTATACCCTTTCGGTAACAGGCAATATCACTCAAAATCCAAGTACCAGTCTTTTGCAAGGCACCGGAACTTTGACAACAACTCTTGCAGGGGCAGGGTCAATAACCTGTGCTTCACTGAATGTTGGTAATAGCAGCACATTTCTGTCAGTTTTTACCACTAATAACCTCAACGTGGTGTCAACCATCTCCAGTTTACACGTTTCAGGTAATGTGGCCGTTAACTCCACCACCTATGGGGTTGTTTTTTTAGGTTTCGCCTATAACAATGCTACTTTTTCATTGCAGGGCGGCACCACTATTGTGGATGGCATAATTTCAACTGCTAACACAAATAGCGGGCTTTTGCCAACTACCTCTGCAACACCAACCTTCAGTGTTGATATGCCTTCGGGTTCAGCCTTAAGCCCTGTTTTACAGCTTACCAACGCTGCAGCAATAAACACATCAAGCGTAGCCGGAACAATCGATTTCTATAATAACACCGGAGGTACCGGAACAAGTACGGTTTATTATAATGGGACAGGTAACCAGGAAGTTTACACTACCTCAACAACTGCGTTAAATACAAGTCCGGTTTTATATCAAAACCTGGTGTTCGCCGGTTCGCTTACTAAAAAAGCTGATGCGGGAACGGTTTCTGTAAGTGGTAACATGACGCTCTCTCCATCAAGTACCGAAACAGTTGATTTTGCGACAAACAGCCCGGTGGTCACTGTAGGCGGTAATTTCACATCCAACAGCGGCACTACGCTCAACCAGGGAGGCACGGGTACGTTGACCGTTACAGGCACTTCAAGCAATGCAGGAACACTGAACCAGACAGGCAGTGGTAACATCACCTTTTCCGGTGCCTTAACAAACGTAGCGGCAACAGGCGTTATATCGCAGACAAGCACCGGCGTTATCACCGCCTCAAGTGGTTTTACTAATGCCGGCGCTTATACACAAAACACCGGATCAACAGGTGGAATGGCCGTCACCGGCTCACTAAATAATAGCGGCACCGTAACTCAAACCGCAGGTAACATCACAGTAAGCGGTGCACTGACCAATGCATCGTTAACAAGTATTATATCACAAACCAGCAGCGGAACTATAACAGCCTCCGGAGGTCTTACAAACTCGGGTATTATCAGCCAGGGAGCTAGCGCCACGGGCGGCATGACCATTACAGGGACTTTTAACAATATCGATTCGCTCAAACAAACAGGTGGTGCTATTACCGTGAACGGCCAGTTAACGAACTCAGGAAAATTGATCCTGGGTACCGCCAACCTAACTATAAGTGGCGATTATAATAATAGCGGCACATACTCGCAAAGTACAGGCACTACCTTATTTAACGGTACGGCAGCAGAAACACTAACCGATGGCAGCAGCGCCGGTACAAATTTTAATAAAGTGAGCTTTAGCGGCGCAGGAGCTAAAACCCTTTCTTCCGGAGTGTTCAGTGTATCCAGCACTGGTATCCTCACAATGATCGGTACCAATAGTTCTCTCGCATGCGGCGGGAATCTGACTTTAAAATCGGATACAACAGGGTCGGCTACTGTTGCTGCAGTGCCCAGGGGAGCAATTATTTCGGGCAACGTAAACGTGCAGCGGTTCATGTCTGGCGGCTCGTTATCACGGCGTGGCTACAGGCTGATGTCGTCTCCTGTTAACCAGGGAAGCAGGATTTACAGCATTAATTATCTTATTAACTCCGCCTATCTTACCGGCACCAATGGGCCGGCAGGTGGCCTGGATAAAGCCGGCAATCCTACGCTTTATCTTTTCCGCGAGAATATGGCGCCGCAGTATACCACTTTCCTTAATAGTTGTTACAGAGGCGTAAATGATATTTCAGCCTCACCGCTTTATGGCATGGACGATACAACATACCCGACTGCCAATATACCGGTCGGCAATGGTTACCTCTTCTTTTTCAGAGGAGACCGGAACGCCGCATCGCTCGCTACAGAAACAACTCCAGGCTATGTTCCTGTCCACGCCACTTTAACTGCTACCGGAACGCTCAACGTGGATACGATAACAGTAAAAGAATGGTACACACCAACAAAATGGGGTCTCGGATATAGCACTACCGTGGGGAATGATAGTGTACGCGGATACAACCTGGTAGGTAACCCTTACGCAAGCACTATAAATTGGGACACTTATCAGACTGTTTCAAATACTACCGGTATCTACGGAAGTTCGGTAAAAAACAAGATGTATGTGCTGGATGAAGTTACCAAAACGTTTGGCTCATACATAGCTGGTTCTGGCGGTGTTGGCAGCCAGTCTTTTGTAAGTAACATGATTGCCAGTGGACAGGGATTTTTCGTGGTGGCCACGTGCTCTTGTGCGCGTATTACGTTTAGTGAATCGGCCAAGACTAATTCATTGCCGCTCGATAATAAATTACTGATGGGCACTTCTTTAATAGCCATCAATAATCAATACCTGCGATTGCAATTAATGGGCAAAGATTCGACAATTGGCGAACAAACGCTGATACGGTTTAAAGATAATGCGTCCAATACCTATGATGATGACCTGGATGCCTATTATAAACCGGGCCCTGGCGCTGCGAGTTTATTTACACGGTCACAGGACAATGCGGGACTTTGTATTAATACAATCCCACTACCCGGAACTAAGAGCAAGATTATTAAACTAAATGTAAATGCCACAGACGGCGGTTTATATACCTTAAGTTTGCGCGATTTAGTAGCAGTTCCTCAATTGTATGATGTATGGCTAATGGATGCTTATAAAAAGGACTCATTGGACATGCGCCAAAACAAAACTTATAGCTTCAATATCGATAAAAGCGACACCGCAAGTTTCGGCAACAACAGGTTTACGCTGGTAATCCGTCAAAACCCGGCATATGCTTATCAACTGCTTGACTTCGCAGCTAATAAGATAACAGGAAATAAGCGTCAGGTTTCGGTAACCTGGTCAGCAAAAAATGAAGGAAATTATACCGCTTTTACTGTCGAGCGTAGTATTGATAGCGGTCTTACTTATCAGGTACTTGGCGGCGTAAAAGCAACCGACCAGGGCTCTTATAGTTTTCTGGATATTAACCCTATAGTGGGTGCCAATCTTTACAGACTTAAGCAGGAAGACATTAATAATGCCATATCTTATTCCAAAGTCATTACCATTCAATACTCGGGCCTCAGTGGTAGCGAATTGGGGAATAATATCAACATATACCCCAATCCGGTGAGCAACAATATCAGCCTTAATATACCTGCCACATCCTCAAATTCTGAAACTTACGACATAAAAGTTATCAGTACTGCAGGTCTTATCGTCCAGGAAAAAACGGCTTCAGGACAGCTCTGGCAGGGAAATACAACCGATTTACAGCCCGGAACCTACATTTTGAGGGTATTTAACCACGACACACAAAATCTTATTGGCGAAAGCAAGTTTGTGAAACTCTAATAAAGTTTCAGGCAATTTATTTCTCTTAAATTAATATGGCATACGGTTTGTCTTAATACAACGGGGGGCAAATGTTCTTACCGCATTTTCCCATAAGTTGTTAAGAATTAAATCTATCCAAAGTTGAAACAGTTATTACATACCCTGATTATTATAGTTTTATTGAGCAGCATAGCTGAGGCTCAGCTTCCCAATATTACCTATTCTTCTTCCACCGCGACCTTAGCAGTTGGGAGTCCATATAACGCAACCATTACTAATACCGGTGGCGCAATTCCTGCTACTGCTTACGGAAAGGTAACTACGCTTGCAGGAAACACCAGTGGTTTTTCAGGTCACGTTGATGCAACAGGTACAAGTGCCCGCTTTTGGGACATGGAAGCTGTGACCGGTGATGCAAATGGTAATATCTATGTTGCTGAATATTCAAACAATGATATCCGCAAAATTACTCCGGCTGGTGTTGTAACTACCATTGCAGGCAGTTTAACAGGCGCAGGAGGCAACCAGGATGGTAATGGCACGAATGCCTTGTTTAACGGTCCGGATGGCATTATAATTAACGCCGCAGGAACTATTTTATATATAGGCGACTACGGCAATAACTCTATACGTAAAATGGACCTGACCACCGGTAACGTAACCACTTGGGTAACCCTGGTGGCAGGCGCTTCCGGTTTAAGCTTTGACAGTGCAGGTAATTTAGTTTGTGCAGAACAGGATGCTAACCAAATCCAGAGTGTTTCACCTGCAGGCGTGGTAACCACTATTGCAGGTAATAATGTTCCACAATATGTAAACGGCACAGGTTCTGCTGCACGTTTTTACATGCCGAACGACGTACAGGTAGACGTGAGCAATGGCGATGTGTATGTAGCTGACTATCTGAACAATGCTATAAGAAAAGTAACATCGGCAGGGGTAACAACTACATTTGCAGGCACTACAGATTACCAATATACCACACCTCAATCGGTATCATATGCAGATGGTGTAGGAACAGCAGCACGCTTTAACAACCCTACTGGCGTAGCTATGCTGGGTAATGTTGTTTACGTAGGCGATCTTTTGAACCAGTGTGTAAGAAGCATATTACCTAACCAAACCGTAGCAACAGTTGCAGGCAGCCCTAGCCAATACGGCTGGGCTGATGGTACAGGTGCAGCCGCAAAATTTGGCCACCCTGTAGATCTGTGGATCGACAACACTGGTATAGGGTATGTGATTGACGGTGCAATGAACAATATCAGAAAAGTTGTACTTACCGGTTATACCATCACTCCTACTGCACTTCCTGCCGGTTTAACTTTTGATTCAACATCAGGAACTATCAGCGGTACACCAACTACCGGGTTCTTACCAACCACTTATACCATTTCCGGGTTCAATACTGCCGGGGTCTCAACCACTACTATTACCTTGTCTTGTCTGAATAACTGGCTAGGCAGCACCTCAGGCAACTGGAATACAATCGCCAACTGGAGTGCAGGTCACGTGCCTGTAAGCGGTGAAACTATTCAAATTGGTGTAGCTCCTTATACCGGAACTTATCAGCCAACCATCAGCAGCAGTACATCTATTTCTGCTATTCAGTTTGGCGCTAACAATACTCCGGTATTAACTGTAGCTTCAGGTCAGACTTTAACATTAACAAACGGTTTGCAGGGTAATGCAGCTTGTTCAGCTACTATTGCAGGACCAGGTAACCTTACTTTAGGTGGTAGTTCAGTAGTAAACGCGACAGGATCGATCACTGCTTCATCAAACCTGATTATTACATTATCAGCATCATCAACATTAACCAATAACGGCACATTCACACTTACATCTGATGCAAACGGATCAGCTTCGATAGCGGCTATTCCATCAACTTCAAGCGTGTCAGGGAATATTTCAGTACAACGTTACATGAGCGGTATCCGTGGTTACAGATTGGTATCTTCCTCAGTATATAATTCCACTGCAAACGGAAACAATATTTACAGCATTAATTATTTACTTAATTCTACATATATCACCGGGACAAACTTTGTAACTACTGCAACCAGTAAAGCGGGCAATCCATCATTATACCTGTATCGCGAGGATATTGCACCGATTGGAACTACATTTCTGAATGGCAGTTTCAGAGGCATTTCTGATATCAGCGCTGCACCTAATTACATGATCAATCTCGACGGCGGTCCGTTTAATATTCCGGTTGCCAACGGTTATTTATGCTACTTTAGAGGTGGGCTTAGCACAGCAGCCCCATATGTTTCTGGTTCACCAGCCGCTGCCACTGCAGTTACAGCTGTCGGAACTTTAAACCAGGGCACCATAACTTTCAAAGATTGGTTTACACCAACAAATGGTAATTTAAGCTATACTTCTACCAGTCCGATAGGTACTATTGGTTTCAACCTGGTCGGCAACCCTTATCCAAGTTCAATCGACTGGGATAAATTCAGCCAATCTTCAAGCACTAATGGCATCTACGGTCCAGGTGTTGCAACGTATATTGAAATGCTTAACCCGACCACAGGTTCATATGGTGTATACTATGCAGGTTCGGGTGCAGCAGGTCCTCTTAATACCAATGGTGCCAGCAACGTTATCCCAAGCGGTTCAGGATTCTTTGTAGTTGCTTTGAATAACACTGCAACATTAACCTTCAATGAAAGCGCTAAAACAACTGCACAGGTTACAGGCGCAAGCCTGTTAATGAGTACAAAAAGCCTGGCATTGGCAAACAATCAATACTTGAAATTAGAGATGTCAAAAGACAGCATTCACAACGAAAATATTGTGATCCGTTTTGATGACAACGCAAAAACAACATTTGATTTCAATGCCGATGCATTATATATCAGGGGCTTTGCACCAATAAGCCTGTCAAGTTCATCAAGCGATCATGTTGCCCTGGCTATCAACCAACAACCGTTGCCAAAACAAACTGCTACCAGGATCGGCCTGAATATCGCCGCTACTGCTTCAGGAACTTATACCATGAGCCTGAAAAGCCTTGCAGGTTTGCCAAAATTGTATGATATCTGGCTGATGGATAACTACAGAAAAGACTCTGTAGATATGAGAGTAAATTCTTCTTACCTGTTTGACATCGACACTAAAGATACCGCAAGCTTCGGCAGCAACCGTTTTGTAGTAGTAGTTCGTCAAAACCAGGCTTATGCTTATAAACTGATTGATTTTGCTGCTAATAAAGTAAACAACGTTCGCCAGGTAAATGTGGTTTGGGATACCAAAAACGAAGGTAACTACACCCGTTTTACTGTAGAAAGAAGCATAGATAATGGCACAACTTACGAGGTGCTTGGCGGTGTAGCTGCAGATGCTTTGGGTAACTATAGCTTTTTAGATAAGAATCCAGCCAATGGTACTAACCTTTACCGTTTGAAACAGGAAGATCTGAACAATAACATATCTTACTCAAAAATTGTGACTGTACAGTATGCTAATACCAACAGTATCGTTAGCCGTGCGCTGAGCGTATATCCTAACCCTGCAAGCAGCACTGTTAGCCTGGCTATCTCAGCACAAGGCTCAGATGCAGGTGTATACAACATCAGGATAGTAAGCAGTACAGGCCTGGTAGTGAAAGAGGTGATATCTTCGCAAGCTTCATGGCAGGGAAATATCAGCAGCCTGATGCCAGGTACTTATGTAGTAAGAGTGATCAATAACAAAACCCAAAGCTTCGTGGGTGAAAGCAAGCTTATCAAACTATAACATACCACATATTAACCATTCACAGATGCTGCAGCGAGGATATCGTTGCAGCATTTTTCATTGACACGATTGTTGGATTATAAAGATTTTAATAGATGAGGAATAGCCCTATCGACCTCAACTCTCACTTGTATTATTTATTGTAATGCCCCGTAGGGTCTACCGCTTTGTAGATAATTAAACGAGCAATCCTTTTGCCTCGTAGAGGCTACCCTTGCCGCAAACACGAATTGAAACCTTCGATTAACAGGGAATAACTTTACCTTCGATATAACGTGGATTTAAAACAAAAAATCCCTGCCACACCACATAGCAGGGATAATTAAAACAATAAATATTACGAGGGGATTAAGATGCTCTGGTTCCGGTTACAACAACTGCTCCGGTATTTAACTGTTCGATAATGCCTTCAACGATCTTTGGTATATCATCGATATTCTTCTGAACGTCGTGATGTACCTCGCCTACGCCAAATCCGCGCCAAACTACTCTGCGGGTGCGGGTATCGATCAGGTCGATAATAATAGTGCCTTCTTTATAGTGTTCTTTGTCAACCGCGGTCATACCACCATAATAGGTAAATGCAGGGCCACCGAAACCCCAACCACCCCAGTAATAAGGGCGATATCCCCAACCATAACCCATGCCAAAACCGGGATAGAAACCGGTGCCATAATAAGTAGGGTAATAAACGGTTTTAGAACCCAAGCCAACTTTAGCAGTGTAGGTAACCAGCAAATCGGGATTGTTTTTTTGCATTCTTAAACCTTTGCCTGTTAACGACATCACAGCAGCGTCTTTAATTTTCAAATCGGCTACTGCGTTGGCTGTTGGTTTATCTTCCATTTTGCCCTGCGGAGAAAGCCATGCAAAAGAGCGGTACTGGCTCATATTAGTTTTATTGAGACCAGCTGTGTAATAATTATAACGATTACATGCGGATAGTGCGACAATGGCCACCAGGCCAATTGCGCGGTAGAGTGACGTTTTCATGGCTATAAGTTCCTTAATATTCAGTTAGACTAATTTAAGCTGAAATGGTTTAATCCTTAAATTAGATTTTCATTAGTTTTTCTTACGATAAATATTTCCCGACAATCGGCATACGGCGCCCCATACCAAACGCTTTTGGCGATACACGCAAAATCGGCGGCGTTTGATAGCGTTTATGCTCTGCCAAATTCACCAATCTTAATACCCTGCGTACGGTCTTTTCGTCATAGCCCATTTTGATGATCTCGCCTGATGAACAGCGGTTCTCGATGTATTCCGTCAGGATCGGATCAAGGATATCATATTCCGGCAGTGAATCGGTGTCTTTCTGATCAGGACGCAACTCTGCTGATGGCGGTTTCACAATGGTGTTGACCGGGATGATCTCACGATCGCGATTTAAATAGCGGGCCAATTCAAATACCTGTGTTTTATATACATCGCCTATTACAGATATTCCGCCGCACATATCGCCATATAAAGTTCCATAACCTACAGCGGCTTCGCTTTTATTAGATGTATTCAATAGTATATACCCAAACTTATTGCACATTGCCATCAGGATAACAGCACGGCTGCGTGATTGGATATTTTCTTCGGCAATATTAAATGGCAGGTTATTGAACTGCGGATGAAGTGTGCTCTCAAAAGCTTCGGTTACATGTCTTATCGGTATGATCTCATGTTTGCAGCCCAGATTTTTCACCAGGTCCTCAGCGTCTTTTATCGAGTGGTCGCTAGAGAAACGTGAAGGCAATAATACAGCCATCACATTTTGAGGGCCAAGTGCTTCGGCTGCCAATGCGCAAACTACGGCTGAATCTATACCTCCCGACAAGCCCAAAATAGCGCTCTTAAATCCGGATTTATAGAAGTAATCGCGGATACCCAATATCAATGCCTGATGTATCTGTTCAATATCGCTCTGCCGCGCCGTACGTTTGGTGGAAGGTTGCAGCAATTCTACTTCCGATTTGCCTGTTAACTCGTAATAAGATAAACTTTCGCTGAAAAAGGCTAACTCATCTATCAATTCCCCTTCTTTGTTGAATATCAATGAACCACCATCAAATATCAATTCTGTTTGCGCACCAACATGATTCACATAGAATAAAGGTAGTTGGTATCTTAAGGCATTATCTTTCAGGATAGCAATACGCTCGTCGTCGTGATTATAAGAAAATGGCGATGCCGCGATGTTGATCATCACATCTGGTTGCTCTTTGATCAGCACGTCCATCGGCCGGGTAACATATAGCGGGTTTTCAATGGTATTCCACAAATCCTCGCAGATTGTCAGTGCAATCTTATGTCCTTTAAAATCAATACAACTAAATTGGGTTGATGGTTCGAAATAGCGGTACTCATCAAAAATATCGTAGTTAGGCAGCAGGGCTTTATTTATTATGGCTTTTACTTCGCCATTTTCGATAAAATAGGCCGAATTATTCAGATCCTTACCTTCGGCATTATTATTAACAGTTGGCAGGCCGATAATACAAGCAATATCCTGGCAGGCTGCAGCAATCTGTTTTGCAGATGTTTCGCATAATTCTATAAACTCTCTGAACTCCAGGAAGTCGCGCGAAGGGTAGCCGCATACACACAATTCGGCAAATACCACGAGGTCTGCACCCTGTTGTTTTGCTTTGTGTATATGGTCGATAATTTTGGCAGTATTCGATTCAAAATTACCAACGTGATAGTTCAATTGTGCAAGCGCGATCTTCATACGGGTATAGATATCAATTTACTTAGGTTAATGCAAGTGAAAAATATATTTTTGCTAAAACGACAAAAAATGGTCTTCAATTACATCAGGGCAAAGCAAATTTACCTAATTTTTATCAGCTGTTTACTGTTAACCGCCTGCGGCAGGTCTAAAAAGGTTGATGTAAGCAATATTGACGTAAATGTGAAGATTGAAAGGTTCGACCACGACCTTGATGAGATGCGCTCAAAACCAATGGACATGCAGGCAGTCGGCCTGTTCAAAAAATATGGCCCCTTTTACGCCGACTATATCCAACGCATTATGCAATATGGCTCAATTGGCGACACCGGCTATTTTAAACAATTGCATAATATGTTTGCCGGTGACGGCTACCGCGACCTGAAACATGACGTGGATTCTGTATTTCCAAATATGGATAAAACTAATGCTGAGGTAACTGATGCGTTTCGCCATATCAAATATTATTTTCCTCAAAAGAAGCTACCAAAGGTATATGCCTATATTTCAGGCTTCCAGGCTCAAACCTCCATTGGTGACGGATATTTTGCCGTTGGTCTGGATATGTTTTTAGGTGCTGATTCCAGATTTTACCCGGCATTAACTGAAAACATACCGCGCTATATCAGTCGCCGGTTCACTCCCGATAATATTGCGCCACGTATAGTCGAGGGCATTGCACGCGAGGATATGTTCCCCGAAAATGAGCAAGACAAAACCCTGCTCGCAAAAATGGTCTACAACGGCAAAATCTTATACTTTATGGATATGATGCTGCCCGAGGTAGCCGATACCACGAAAATAGGCTACACCGGCAAGCAATTAAAATGGTGCGAAGATTTTAAATCGCAGATCTGGGGCTTCTTCCTCGAACAAAACCTGCTTTATGAAAGCGACTTCGAGAAAATACAGAAATACATCGGCGAAGCGCCCTTCACTCCTGGTATGGGCGAGAAAAATGATGCAGCCCCAAAATTAGCTTTATGGACCGGCTGGCAGATCGTCCGCCAGTATATGGATAAGCACCCTGAGGTTAGTCTGCCGCAATTAATGGCAAATAGAGATTACCAGAAGATATTGAATGATTCGAAGTATAGACCGAAATAGAGATTAGTTGATTAGAGAATAGAGATTAGTTAACCGGTGATCAGTTAATCAGGCAATATTACGATCCCGGAAATCTTTACAATCCTAAAATCGTGTCATAAAAAAAGCGCTCAGCATACACTGAGCGCTTTTCATTTATAATTTGCAAGTTTCTTACTTCAGAATGGCAAAAACACCCTTCAATGCAATACCAACGCCAATGATCAGGATGATATTAGCTATCCAATTGAAATAAGGCGCATCGCCGGCAAAGCGAAGAAATACGCCAACCAATCCAACAGCAATAGCTATGGTTATCAAAATGTAGTGGCGTTCGTCGTTAGCGTTCTCTACTGAACTCATATTCTTAAGGGTTATTGTTTTTTGACAAAAATAGAAATGTTTACTGAAAAACGGGCAATTGTTTTAATATTTTATACTAAAGAACCGCACGATGCGCATACTTTTTCTTGTAATAACGGTAAGCTAACCAGGCGCACAATCCAATCGGTACAAACACCCATAAATTGATCAATACCACCAGCACATCCATAAAAGCCGCCCAGCCTGTAGCAAAAGCCAACGTTATCCTTTTACTTAAAGGTATATTATAAGCTGAAGGATCATCATTAGCGACAATCTCTTTTAAGATCGTATCGCTTTGATAAAAGCTCAGGGTTACCGTACTAAACTTTACATCAAGGTCTGTTTTCAAATTGCTGACTTGTTTATCAACAATATCATCCTTTACTTTCAATATTTCCTCGGCACGCTTTGGTGTTACTTTGGAAGCTGTCTGCTGTTGATCTACAAATTCATGACGGTTATTCTCTTTCAGCTCTGTTGACAAATAATCAAATGTCCTGTCATCAATATCCATCTTACTCGAATTGATATAAACGCCCATATGGTTTACCTGGTTAACAAATTCCTCCAGTTTATCTGATGGGATCTTTACGGCCATATTAGCTGTTGTATTGAAAGCAGAGACAAGCATGAGTGAATCATTGCTTAAATGGATCCGTTCAGATTTATCGGTTGTTGATTGTATATTGTGATGCATAACCATACCCTCATACTTATCAACTAATAAAGCGATCACCTCCCCTGTCTGCCTGACATTTTTAACTTTAAAATTGATATCTATAGTTTTAACTAGTTTCGATTTATGCAACTCCAGACCCGCAATTTCAGCAGAATCAGCCAAACTGGAAGTGCTTTTTCCTTTACATGCGACGAATAGGGCAATAGCAGCCACTACAACGAGTAATCCCCTTGTTTTCATAATTGTAAGATTTAATTGATTTACAATTGATACCGGTTAATGGCAAATGGTAACCCAAGATGATGAAGATGTTACAAACAGTGTTTGTCATTCTGAGCGATAGCGAAGAATCTAACACTACATATATTGGGCCCTTTGAACTTCACGGAATAGATGCTTCACTTTGTTCAGCATGACAATGGGGTGTGTCAAACAAAAAAGGCTTCTCTTACGAGAAGCCTTTCTTTATAGAATAATATTCTTTTTTAGTTTGATGACAACGCTGCAGCACCGCTCACAATTTCTGTAAGCTCGGTGGTGATGGCTGCCTGGCGCGCCTGGTTGTATGACAATTTTAATGCCTTTAACAGTTCGCCTGCGTTATCTGTTGCTTTATCCATTGCGGTCATACGTGCACCATGCTCAGAAGCGTGTGAATCCAATACGGCTTTGTATAACTGGATCTTGATATTCTTCGGGATCAACTGCTCAACAATTGCTTCCTGTGAAGGCTCAAGGATATAATCTACCTGAACTGCATTAGTGGCTTTTTCTTTCTTCTCAGCTTTCGGAACCGGCAACAACTGTTCAACAGTAAGGAACTGTACAGCTGCATTTTTAAAGCGGTTGTAAACTAATTCAACACGGTCGAATTCACCTTTCAAAAAGCCATCCATAATAGCTTCTGTTACTTTTGATACATTCAGGAAAGTAAGGTCGCTATACAACTCATTGTTATTACCAATTACGTTGTATTTACGACGCTGATAAAACTCCTGTCCTTTTTTACCAATACCTATTACAGAAACATTACCCGCTTTTAACTGATCGCTGTATTTTTCAGCTATCAGGTTATTTGCAGTTTTGATCACGTTGGTATTGAAGGCACCGGCCAAACCACGGTTTGATGATACAACTACGATCAGTACACGTTTTGGCGCACGTTCTTCCAAAAATGGAGATGAACCATCTTCCAGGCTTGCTGAAAGGTTAGCCAGCATTTCCTTCAGCTTATCAGCATAAGGGCGCAACTGTACAATAGCATTGGTGGCACGTTTCAACTTAGCAGCCGAAACCATTTTCATAGCCTTGGTGATCTGCTGCGTTGAACTTACCGATGCGATCCTGTTTCTTACTTCTTTTAAATTAGCCATTCTTTAGATGTGCAAATTTTTGATGTGCAGATGTGCAAATTACTTTGCTTAAAAATTTATTTATTGAAATGTACGGCTATGCAATCATCTGCACATTTACATATCCGCACATTCGCACATTAGTATTTCCCTGCCAGTTCTTTAGCAACTGTTTCCAGTACGCCTGTGATCTGGTCGTCCAGTTTGCCGGCTTTCAAAGCAGCCAGGGTTTCTGGGTGACGCATTTCTAACTGGGTAGTATATTCGCTTTCAAATTCTTTGATCTTGTTCACCGGTACGTTACGCATCAGGTTTTTAGTACCTGCGTAAACGATAGCTACTTGTTTTTCAACAGTTACCGGAGAGTACTGACCTTGTTTTAATATCTCTACGTTACGTGCACCTTTATCAATTACGTTTTTAGTAGCAGCGTCAAGGTCAGAACCGAATTTTGAGAAAGCTTCCAGTTCGCGGAACTGTGCCTGATCCAGTTTTAATGTACCGGCAACTTTCTTCATTGATTTGATCTGCGCGTTACCACCTACACGCGATACCGAGATACCTACGTTAATAGCCGGACGAACACCTGCGTTGAAGAGGTTCGACTCAAGGAATATCTGACCGTCGGTAATGGAAATTACGTTGGTTGGGATATAAGCTGATACGTCACCTGCCTGTGTTTCGATGATCGGAAGTGCAGTTAATGAACCACCACCTTTTACGATGCCTTTGATAGACTCAGGAAGGTCATTCATTGATTTAGCGATATCATCGTTCTGGCTAATCTTAGCAGCACGCTCTAACAAACGGCTGTGCAGGTAAAATACGTCACCAGGATAAGCCTCACGGCCCGGTGGACGACGTAATAACAACGACACTTCACGGTAAGCAACAGCCTGTTTTGACAAGTCATCATAGATGATCAGAGCAGGACGTCCGGTATCACGGAAGTACTCACCGATAGCAGCACCGGCAAATGGCGCGAAGAACTGCATCGGAGCAGGGTCGGCAGCACTTGCAGATACAATGATGGTATAAGCCATTGCACCGTTTTCTTCAAGTGTACGCACGATGTTAGCAACGGTAGAAGCTTTCTGACCGCAGGCAACATAGATACATATTACCGGCTGACCAGCAGCATAAAATTCTTTCTGATTGATAATGGTATCGATACAAACCGCTGTTTTACCAGTCTGACGGTCGCCGATCACCAGCTCACGCTGACCGCGGCCGATCGGGATCATCGCGTCGATAGCTTTTATACCGGTTTGCAAAGGCTCGGTTACCGGCTGACGATAAATTACACCCGGAGCTTTACGCTCTAAAGGCATTTCGTAAGTTTTACCTGTAATAGCGCCTTTACCATCAATTGGCTGACCTAATGTGTTTACCACACGGCCAAGCATACCTTCGCCTGCGTTAAGCGAAGCAATTTTGTTGGTACGTTTAATGGTATCACCTTCTTTCACCTCATCTGAAGCGCCCAACAGTACCACACCCACGTTATCTTCTTCAAGGTTCAATACGATACCCTGTAAACCATTTTCAAATTCAACCAACTCACCTGATTGAACTTTTGTTAATCCGTAAACGCGGGCAATACCATCACCCACCTGAAGTACAGTTCCTACTTCTTCTAATTCAGATTCTGATTTGAAGCCCGATAATTGCTGGCGCAATATTGCTGATACTTCGTCTGGTCTAACCTCTACCATTTTTTATCTATTTAGAGTTTTGTTTTTAAATTATTGATTTACGCCGCGGGCGAAATCCTGTTTCAATTTATTCAAGCTGGTTGATATACTGGTATCTACCTGCATGTCGCCTACAGTAAGTACAAATCCGCCTATCAGTTTCGGATCAACTTTGGTATGCAGTTCAATAGTACCTTTGGTTGCTGCTTCCAGTTCGGCAACAACTTTCTTTTTGTTTTCTTCAGACAGCGGAGTAGCCGAAGTTACATAGGCCCTTATAATGTGTTTGATAACATTATACTGGTTAATAACCTCCTTCGAAGTAGCATATAAGATCTCCGAACGGCTTTTATTAATCATGATCTTGAAGAACGAATCAGTAAGCTTACTTACTTTATCGCCAAATATGGCTTCCAGTATTTTGATCTTCTTATTATGGGCAACGATAGGATTTGCCAAAACTGCCTGAAGCTGAGAATTGGCTCTTAATGTTTGCGAAAAAAGCAACATATCCTTTTTCGTCTCTTCGAGGGATTTTTGTTCCACCGCAAGATCGATCAATGATTTGGCGTACCTGGTTGCAACTGTTAATTCAGACATATCTTCTTAAGTTGTGAGTTGTGAGTGGTGAGTAGTGAGATACTCAAAACTTATAACTCAATACTCATAACTATTTTAATTTCACTTCCTTTAAAAGGTCGGCTACTAATTGGTCTTGCTTGTGCTGATCTTCAAACTGCTTGCGCAAGATTTTCTCAGCAATTTCTATTGATAAGCTCGCTACCTGGTTTTTTACATCAGCCATAGCTATTGCTTTCTGATTATCAATTTCAACACGGGCACGCTCTATCATGCGGGTGCCTTCTGCATTTGCAGCGTCTTTAGCTTCAGCAATTATCTGGTCCTTAACCTTTTTAGCTTCGCGCAGGATATTATCGCGTTCGATACGTGCCTGTTTCAAAAGCTCGTCATTTTCGCTGGTCAAACGTGCCATTTCTTCTTTGGCAGCTTCGGCCATTGAGAGGGCGCTTTCAATTGATTTTTCACGTTCGCTGATAGCAGCCAGGATAGGTTTCCAGGCAAACTTTCCTAAAATGAATAACAGGATGGCGAAACAAAGTGTTGTCCAGAAAACTAAACCAATACTGGGGGTTACTAAATCCATAGTATATTTTTGTAATAATTAATTATGTTCAAATTTTAAAATAGCCCGGAGCCAACCGCTCCGGGTATTCTTTTTTTCCTCAGTTTGAGAGGAAGGCTGCAACAACCACCGCGAACAGGGCCACACCTTCAACAAGTGCAGCAGCGATGATCATGTTAGTTTGGATTTTAGAGATAGCTTCTGGCTGACGAGCAATCGCTTCAACAGCTTTACCACCGATCTGGCCAATACCGATACCAGCACCGATAGCAGCTAAACCAGCGCTAAGTGCGCCGATGTTTCCGTGCATTCCTACAGCCTGAACTAAGGTTCCAATCATTCCAGTCATTGTTTGATAATTTAAACGTGTATATTAATATGTAATTAATTCAAATTAATGGTGCTCTTCTATAGCCATTCCGATAAACAGCGCAGAAAGCAATGTAAAAATGTAAGCCTGCAGGAACGCTACCAGCAATTCGATAGCATCCATGAACACTACGAATACAACTGAAACAGGCGACACCCAGATGGTATTCAGGATGAAGATCAGCGATATCAAGCTCAGGATCAAAATGTGGCCTGCGGTGATGTTTGCAAACAAACGAATCATCAGCGCGATCGGCTTAGAAAATATGCCCACAACCTCTACCGGTATCATAATGATGAACAACCACCATGGGTTTGGTACAAATATGTGTTTCCAATAATACTTATTACCGTTAAGATTTACTACGAAGAAAATAATTATAGATAATACTGCTGTTACCGCAATGTTACCTGTCAGGTTGTACCCCCCCGGGAAGAATGGTACCATACCCATCAGGTTGTTCAGGAGGATAAAAAAGAACACCGTCAGCAACAAAGGCATAAACCTGGTGTACTTGTGTCCCATATTAGGAATAGCGATATCGTCGCGAACAAACATGATTAATGGTTCCAACCATGATTGCAAACCTTTCGGCGCCTGGCCTTTGCGTTTTCTATAAGCTGACGAAATGCTCAGGAATATGATCAGCAAAAGGGCCATACCCATAAACATACTAACCACGTTGCGGGTGATAGAGAAGTCCATCACTTTCTTTCCTGCTTCTTCATCCACCTTACCGGAAGCATCTACCACTGCTATTTTATTACCTTCAAGCTTGTAGCTGTTTTTGCCGCTGTTATAAACCGCGCCTTCAGGATACAGATTACCAGATGAGAAAATATCCAACCCTTTATCGGTATAAAGTATTACCGGAAGCGGGATATGTTTTTCTTCCACAAATGGGAAAGCGAATGGCCAGGAGTGCGAATCGCTAATGTGTTCAAGAATGGTCTCTTTGGCATCAAACTTCTTTTCTTTGCTCTCCGGGGCATTTTCCTGGCTCAATGCCAACTTTGGAAATCCGCCCAGAATCAAAAAAAACGCGCAAATCAGGGAAATTCTAAAAATTTTTGAGTTCAAAATCGTGCCGTTTGTCATCTAATTGAAGTTTTCTACCTTAAATTTTTGTGCCGCAAGTTACGCAACAAAATATAAACTTCAAAGGCCATATTTAATAAATAAACATAAAAAAAATCGGCCATGAAAACGTACTTATCAACCTTATTTTTTGCGATAAAAAGGAATAAAAAGATCAAACATGCCAATATTTTTATTGTAGTGCATATCATGAAGGTTTGGGCATAATACTCCTGGTTCTTTTTTAAAACAAGCAGCAAAGCTACCAATACCCCTATCGTAAGTAATGATATAAAGAAAAACATTAACCAAAAATTGGGCACCAGCCAGTCGGCATAGCCATTATGCTGAGCAGTAACAGGTATTATGGCCAATAATATCATAACACCCAGGTACGATAGTATTGAGGGGATAATTTTCATTGTGATAAATAGTCTGAATTATTTTTTCAAAGATACGATAACTATATATAATGAGATAAAAACTCCGGCAAGTGACATAATGCCCGTTACCCATTTGGTATGATGATTAGCCGATTCGTCTATTTTTATACCGGCATAAGTGAATATACCAATAATAGCGATCATCTGGATACCCATACTGCTATACTTAGCGTATGCACTCATTGGGCTATCGCCATTATCATCAGGTTCATTTTTAGCCATCTGCAAATTTATTAATCCTATTCCATACAATTTAGTAAATTAGCAAGGCTTTTCTTAACCTGGATTGTATTTTGAAGCATATTTCTAAAACGTCAGTATCACAACGAGTCATCTTAATAGTTTTTGTGCTTTTGGCAGCCGGTTGCTCGCTTCAAAAACAAACTGCGGTTAACCGCAGTCTCCAAAACCTGACGGCTCATTACAACATACTTTTTAATGCCAATGAGATACTGAGGCAAAAACAGGATGGTTATGCCATATCCTTTGTCGATTCCTACAATGAGATATTAAGCGTATACCAGGACACCACCCCACAATCCACAACACCGGATAAAGACCTGGCCGAAGCAAAGGCAAAGGCCAACAAGATCATCAATATAAAAGAGCAAAGCCATTACATAGGCGATGCTTACCTGGTTTTGGGCAAGGCAAGCTTCTTGGGCGGAGATTACTTTTCGGCGCTGGAGTATTTCAATTATGTTACCCGCTCGTTCGCTGATAAACCAAAACTGGTACAACAGGCTTTATTCTGGAAAGCACGATCGCTGATGTATATGAACCAGATGCCAAAGGCCAAACTGGTGATCGACACTGCTATCCAAGGCATCAACCCAAAAAAGAAAACTTACCTTGCTGATATTTATGCCACCAAGCTGCAATACGACATCAACGTGCAGGAATATGCCGATGCTGAAGAAATAGCTAAGCAAGCTATTCATTATTGCCATACCAAAGTGCAACGCCTGCGCTGGACATTCATACTGGCGCAACTGCAGGAACTGAATAATAAAAACGCCGATGCCATAAAAAACTATAAGCGGGTAGCAAGCAGCAATGCGTCGTTTGAAATGGCATTTAATGCTAACCTGAACCGCATCCGCATTGAGGATATGGCCAATGGTGTTAAAGTGAACCGCATCGACAGGTTAAGGGCATTGATCAAGAATGATAACAACAAAGATTTTATCGACCAGATCTATTACCAGATTGCCGAATTATACTTTGCCAATAAGGATATCGACAATGCTGTTAAAAACTATAAGCTATCCGTTCGTAACAGCAGAAAGAATCAGAATCAGAAAGGCCTCTCCTATTTACGCATAGCCGATATCAATTTTAAGAACAAAGCAGACTATATCGGTGCGAAAAGATACTATGATAGCACGCTGATGAGCCTTGCGCCTAACTATCCTGGTTACCAGTCAATACAAAAGAAAAGGGATAACCTGCAGGTATTGGCTGATAAGTATGGCATTATTGACCGGGAAGATACCTTGCAAATGCTGGCCGGATTGGATGAAAAGGCCAGGGCCGCCAAAATAGATGCCATGGTGCAAAAGCATATCCTGCAATTGCAGGCTGCCGCAGCCGCTCCGGCACAAAATCAGGCTAACGGAGGCAACGCACCGGGCTCATCGGGCAACAGCAGTTTTTACTTTTATAATTCAAATACCCTAAGCACGGGCGTAAACGAATTTAAGCGGCTGTGGGGCAATCGTAAATTGGAAGATAACTGGCGAAGAAGCAATAAAGGTATTGTTGCCGGCAGTACATTGGGCACTACCCAAAGTATCGACCCGGATGCACCATCGGACCAGGTGGCAGCAAACGGTGGTAAAGCCCCGGTTTCAGCAGGAAATTACAGGCAGCAATTAATTAAAGATCTACCGCTTACTCCGGATTTGATGACGCAATCAAACCTACGTATTTATAACGCCTATTTTGATATTGCCAACTTCTACCGCGATATATTGGGCGATAAAAAGGAAGCGATAGCTATTTATGAACTGTTGTTGACCCGTTTCCCTAATTCAAGCGACAAGGCAGCTATTTATTATAACCTGTACCGCTTATATACCGATCTGCCCAACATTCCGAAAGCGGATGAATACAAAAATCTTGTCCTTAAAAATTATCCGGAAACAGCCTTTGCAAAAACCATCATCGATCCGGAATATGGTAAAAAAGTAACCGATGCGGATGGCGGGCTTAATAGTATGTATAATGATGTGTACGATAATTATTCGAAAAAGAAATTTAAGGAAGTAATTAAAGGCGTAGACTCATTAATGAGTGTGTATCCGAATAACAAACTATCCTCCCAATTAGCTTATTTAAGGGCAATTGCCGACGGCCATTTAGAGCGCTTTGCACCATTCAGGGAAGAAATGGTCCAGATCATAAATAAATATCCTGACGATAAATTGATCACGCCATTAGTGAAGCAACACTTGGTCTATATGGATGCTCACATAGCCGAAATGACTACTTATCCATTCGCACTAACCAACAATGATACAACCGATGTTCCGTTTAAACAGGAACCGACGATACAGGATAAGATAGCTGCCTATAACAACTCGCAACTGGTTCGCCAGGTGGCTCAAAAAAGGGTAGAACCGAAACAGGAACAGAAAAAACCGGATACCACTGCGTTGAAACCTTCAGCTACTGCTCCTGCTGAGGAAAATAAACCAGTAACCGCAGCAGCTAATCCTCCGGCGAATAATCCACCAGCGGCAGAAGTTGTGAAACCAAAGCCTAAGCCATCTATCTTCTCCATGAGTGATAGCACCAACTATTATTTTGTGGTGAATGTAAGTACGGCTACAACTAATTTGGCCTCGTCGCGTTTTGGTATCGGGCAGTTTAACCGGGCTAACTTCCCGGACGGTGCTATAGCGCACCAGTTGAAGAATGTGGGCGATGATAACCAATTAATTTATGTAGGCAGGTTCAGCAGCCTGGATGCGGTGAAGGCTTACGCACGCGCTATTATTCCGCTGATGCCGGATATTATGAAAGTGCCTAAGGATAAATACAGCTTTTTTATCACTACCAAACAAAATTTAGATAAGCTGAACAATAAAAATTTGCTGGATAGTTATATAGAATATTACCAAAGCAATTATTGAAATAGTTAATATTGACCCCGAATTAAAATCTGAGAAATGGCAGTTAAAGCAGTTAAATTAACTCAAGAAGATATAAAACGATACAACGGCTATATATGGAAATTCGTTATCGGTTGTTTTTTGATGATAACATTGATCATTGTGGCTACTTACCTTGGCGTATTTGGCCCATTACCGACCTTCCGCGATCTGGAAAATCCTAAAAGCAACCAGGCATCAGAGATCATCTCGTCTGATAAGCAAGAGTTAGGTACTTATTTTGTAGAGAACCGGTCGAATGTAACTTATAATCAAATATCGCCTAATGTGATCAACGCACTTATTGCTACGGAGGATGAGCGGTTTAAGGACCATTCGGGTATCGATTTCCGGCGAATGTTCAGTATCGTGTTTCTGAATATTTTTAAAAAACAGGGCGGCAGTACTATTACCCAGCAATTGGCTAAACTGCTTTTTACCGAGCAACCATCCCACAATAAAATTGTCCGCACAACACAAAAATTTAAAGAGTGGATTACTGCTGTACAATTGGAGAAACATTACACCAAGGATGAGATTATCACGATGTACCTGAACAAGGTTGATTTTGGTGCATATAATACTTTTGGTATCAAATCTGCAGCGCGTACTTATTTCAGTACTACGCCGGATAAACTAACTCCGGATCAGGCAGCTTTATTGATGGGCATGATAAATGCGCCAAGCACCTATTCGCCAATAAAGCATCCAGACAGAGCTTTGGGCCGTCGTAATAATGTTGTACTTCCCTTGATGGCCAAGCAACACTTTATAGACGAGGGCGATTTGGAAAAATATAGGAGCATGCCGCTTGGCTTAAAGTTTAACCCAATGAGTCACACAGACGGCCCTGCTCCATATTTCAGGGCTGTGCTTAAGAAAGAAATACAAAAGATATTCGACCAGGAATCTATCACCCAGGCCGATGGCAGGCCTTATGACCTGGATAGGGATGGACTGAAAATTTATACCACTATTAATTATACCATGCAGCAATATGCAGAAGAGGCGCAGGAAGAGTATATGCGCAAGCTGCAGGTTCAGTTTAATGACCACTGGCATGGGTATAAACTATCAAAAAGCATCGCAAACTTCAAACTTTTGATCGATCAGGGCATGCACAGATCTGACAGGTATAAGGCGGACACGATCCAGGGCATGTCGGATGAGCAGATCAGGAAGGATTTTAATACACCGACAAAAGTTGAATTGTTTACATGGAAAGGCGATACAACGATGGTCATGAAACCTATTGATTCTATTGTATACTCAAAAATGTTGCTCCGCAACTCTTTGATGAGTATGGACCCAAAAACAGGCTATATCAAAGCCTGGGTAGGTGGGATCAGTTTTGAACATTTTAAGTACGACCAGGTTAAAGACGGTACCCGCCAGGTGGGATCGACTGCAAAACCTTTTACTTATGCAGAAGCTGTAGACAATGGCTATTCGCCTTGCATGAAAGTAAATAATGTGCCGGTAGAGATCGACATCCCCGGACAAGCCCCATGGATTCCAAAACAATCCCAATATGATCTGCAAGCGGGAATGATCACCCTGCGTACCGCATTGGCATATTCACAAAACTATGTGACAGCATACTTAATGAAAGAGATTGGACCTGTTCCTGTGGTAAACCTGATCAAAAAAATGGGTGTAACATCACCGACAGTACAGCCCTATCCTTCTATTTGTTTGGGCGTCTTTAATGCTTCCGTGTACGATATGGTGGGTGCTTACTCCGTATTTGCCAATCATGGTATTTGGACCGAGCCTACTTTTATTACACGTATTGAGGATAAGAAAGGAAACGTGCTTTATACACACAAACCAAGGATAAGCCAGGCTATGAACGAGCAAACAGCTTATGTGATGACCTACATGATGAAAGGCGTAATTGAAAACGGTACCGGCTCGAGATTAAGATATACTTATCATATCAATAACCCTGTTGCAGGTAAGACAGGAACTCCGCAGGATAACTCAGACGGCTGGTTCATTGGCATGGTGCCGCAACTGGTTACCGGCGTGTGGACAGGCTGCGAGGATCGCGATTTTCACTTCAGGTCAACCCGGCTTGGTGAGGGAGCCAACACTGCTTTGCCTATATTTGCACTGTTCATGCAAAAGGTATACGCCAATCCGGAGCTGGGCATCAAGAAGGATATGGACTTCGACGCGCCAAAAACTCCGCTGACAATCACCATCGATTGCGGGGCATACGATCAGCAGGAACAGGGTACACCCAATGAGGTGGATAAAAAACTTGATTTTTAGTTTTTTTAGAGGTTGTATTGGTTGTAAAAGTTGTAGTGGTTGTAGTGGTTTATTCACTGCTAACAATTCACTACTCACTACTGACCATTCACCACTCACAATGTTATGGAGAAGTTTGACTACAGGGCGGCGTTAAAAAAAATACCTCATAAACCGGGTGTATACCAGTATTGGGATTCGGAAAATGAATTGATATACATCGGTAAGGCTAAGGACTTGCGCAACCGTGTAAATTCCTATTTTAATAAGGACCTTAATGTAAATGCTAAGACGCGGGTTTTAGTATCCAAGATCCGCAACATCACTTTTACAATTGTTGACTCAGAGGTAGATGCCTGGCTGCTGGAAAATGCCATGATCAAAAAGCATCAGCCAAGGTATAATGTGCTGCTGAAGGATGATAAAACTTACCCCTGGATCATCATCAAAAACGAGAACTTCCCCCGCATTTTCTGGACCAGGCGCATCGTTCGTGATGGCTCAAAGTATTTGGGACCGTACGCATCTATCAGTATGATGCACGCTATCCTCGACCTGATAAAAGAAACTTACCCCCTCCGCACCTGTAACCTGGCATTAACCCGTCAGAATATCGATGCAGGGAAGTTTAAGGTTTGCCTCGAATATCAATTAGGGAACTGCAAAGGCCCTTGTCAGAATTTTCAGACAGAGGACGATTATACTCATAATATTGAAGAAATAACAGACATACTGAATGGTAAGATTAGTGCTGTAGTACGTGGTCTTAAGTCGGATATGGACAGGGCAGCCTCTGATTTAAACTTTGAATTAGCGCATAGATTGAAAAGGAAATTCGATCTGCTGGAAAAATATCAAAGTAAATCTACGGTGGTTAATTCGTCCATTACAGATGTGGATGTATTCAGCATTGCTTCTGATGAGAAATATGCTTTTGTTAACTTCCTCAAGGTGATGAATGGCACTATCATCCAAACGCAAACCATAGAGTTAAAGAAACGGTTGGATGAAGATGAAGAAGAGCTGCTTTCGTTAGCCATTTCGGAGTTCAGAACAAGGTATAACAGTCATTCAAAAGAGGTCATCGTACCGTTTGATATTCATATTGACGATCCGTCCATAAAATTCACCGTACCAAAGTTGGGTGAGAAAAAGAAACTGCTCGACCTTTCGCATAAGAATGTACAGTTCTTTAAAAGAGAGAAGATCGATCAATATGAAAAGCTTAACCCGGAGGTACGTACCGAGCGTCTGCTTACGCAAATGATGAAAGATCTGCGTATGAACCAGTTGCCGCGTCATATCGAATGTTTTGATAACTCCAACTTCCAGGGAAAATACCCTGTGTCGGCAATAGTAGTATTTAAAGATGCTAAGCCTTCCAAAAAAGATTACCGGCATTTTAACGTGAAGACTGTTGAAGGTCCAAATGACTTTGCCACGATGGAAGAAGCCGTGCACCGCCGCTACCGCCGCATGCTGGATGAAGGCACTGAACTGCCACAGTTAATCATTATTGACGGCGGCAAGGGGCAGTTATCAGCTGCATTAAAAAGTCTTAAGTTATTAGGCATCGATAAACAGATGACCGTTATTGGTATCGCAAAACGCCTGGAGGAATTATATTATCCCGGCGATCAATACCCACTATACCTCGATAAAAAGTCGGAAACCTTAAAGATCATACAGCAGCTGCGCGATGAGGCACATCGTTTTGGCATCACCTTCCATCGTAAAAAACGCGATAAGGGTACGCTAGCTACCGAACTGGAACTTATAGAAGGCATTGGCAGAACTTCTGCCGAAAAGCTGTTGAAGTACTTTAAATCAGTAAAGAAGATTCGCGAAGCATCCGGCGAAGAATTGCAGGAGGTGGTGAATACCAAACAGGCTAATGCGATTTTGAGTTATTTTAAGGAGAAGGTGGTGAGTGCGGAGTCGTGAGTCGAAAGTCATAAGCCACAAATCACGTTAGCGCGCGTCGGTGTCATGCTGAGGCACTCGAAGCATAGTGCGCCGGGAATAAAGGAGCAAAAACATTAAATGAACCAATACTTTGTCTACATATTACTTTGCAGCGATAACTCTTACTACACGGGTGTAACCAACAATCTGGACCGTCGTTTATATGAGCACGAAACCGATTTCGACCCGAAAGCCTATACTTTCAAAAGAAGACCTCTAAAATTAGTTTTCCATGAAACGTTTACTGAAATAACACAAGCAATAGCATTTGAAAAGCAGGTTAAAGGGTGGAACAGGGCAAAGAAAGAAGCACTCATAAACGGGCGATGGGATTTACTGCCTGAATTATCAAAACGAAAACAGTCCTCTTGATTAAGCATATCGCAGAGGCCTTTGCCCACTATGCTTCGAGTGCCTCAGCATGACACCCATTTAATCCTCCAAAACAAAAAAGCCCCGGGCGCAAACCCAGGACTTTCTTTATAACCTCAAACTCTCGACTTACCTTAGTACGACCACAGGTTAAGTTCCCAGTCCATTAATTGTTTCTTTATGCGCTCAGCTTCGTAAAGTTTGTCGATGCCCTGGGCGTAGTCTTTGATACGCTCGTCTTTATCGTTGGATACTTTTACGATATAGCTGGTAAATATTCTCTTCATGAATACGTCGTCAAAGCTTAAGCCGGTTGCATCGCTATTTCTGCTGACAACTTCCTTGGTAGCCAGTATCTGGCGTGCATCAGGGAAGTATATCCAGAATGCAGGCTGATAATCGCCTTCAACACCACCTACTTTGATCCTGATCATCGGTGCAATACCTACGATACGCGGCTCAAAAATAGAACGCTGCCTATCAAATATCCAGTCTTCCTTGATACGGAATTTGATCACACTATCCGCGTTAAATTCACCTGCCTTCAGGGTCGATCCTACTTTATCACCGTTTTTATCAAATTTATCTACCACAACACTGTCAGCCATTTTGTTCCTGGCTTGTGCGGCAGTTAACGGTTTTGAAAATTCGTCGCCATTTATATCTTCTTTCGAACCAGGAGTAGCATCATAGGCAGTTAACTCACCAGCCTGAATAGCGTCCATGAACACCTCGATCAAACGTCTTTTTGGTGACGAAAAGAATTGGTTCATTTTCTCGCGGGTATCAATTTCGCGCCAAACACGTTTAGCATAAGCCACATCCGATTCGCGCAGATTCGGGTACGGGGTAACCTTCGCGCTTAAGATGTTGGTCTTTTTGTAGTAACCGTCAAGCGGCCTGTCAAACGGTTTCGCAGGTTTGCTGCTGGCTACCTGTTGCTTTTGGGTAGTGTCAACAGCTGCTTGTGCGCCTGTAGTAGAAGCTGCTGTCTGTGGTGGCTTTTTGGCAGAAGTCTTCTTCCTGCCCTTACCCTTTTGTTGTCCATATCCAGCCACACAAGCCAGGCACAATACAATTACTAAAATCTTCTTCATAATGCTATTAATTTGCACTTAATATAATATCATCCAATCCGCGCTGACCGCCAGGGCCAGTTGCCATAATATTACCGAATATCACTTTTGAACCAGGGCCAATCGAACCTAATGCTTGCTTCATGGCTGGGGTTAATTCACTGCCAGAGCTGTTCAATATGATCGCATCCTGGCGTGGTTTCATGATATACATAGTAAATCTAGTCACTGTAAAATTGATATCGAAATAAAAATTCTCCAGTTTGGCAAAAAGTCTATCCTGGGCCTTTAAGTTAGCTGCGCTGGTTGCACCACTGCTCTTACCTGCAAACTGTGCTTTAGGGTCAGGTATACGTTTTATCCTGAACATGGTTGAACCTAAAACCTGTGTTTTACCACCCAATTCACCTGATACAGTTATGGTTGCTTCACCCGGTGCACCTACTGTAGCTTCATATTTTCCGTTTGATCCGCTGAGTGAACCATTAGATATACTCACATGCAGTTTTTCTTTTGGAACACCTGGAGCCGATACTGACACCGGATTTTGTACACCAATGAACAATACGTTCATCTTATCCGGAGACACCACAGCTGATGGGCGTGCCACCTGGTAAGTCTGAGGCGCTGTTTTATATTCTTTTAAGTTACCGTCATTATCCTTAACAGTTATTTTGCCCGTCCAGGTGTGCATACCTTCGCTACCGGTGCTTCCGGAATATTTACCTACGCCTCCGTCAGTTGGCAAAGACGATCCATCTACTGTAATTGTGGGTTTCGAATGCGAGTCAGAAGCTGTCAGGAATACTTGCGCAGTATAAGGTTGACCAACTAATACGTAGCTTGTTGGAGCTACAGCTACTGCCTGGAATTTATCCAGGTTAACAACAGCCTGGTCAACTTTTCCTAATATCTTTTTAACAACTTCGTTTTCGGAGTTCTTTACGTCTGATTGTATTTTGATCAATGACGTCATTGCTGCTCCCATTGGAATACCCTCACCAAAGTTTGCTTGCGCCCAATCTTTGTTAGGGAAACCGGCACGTGGTTTTGGTGGAGCAGTGCTCAACGACAAGTTTACACCTACACGGTCTTTAGGATCCAACAAATCTAAGAGCTGTTCTTTGGTTGCATTGATCTTTTTCTCCAGTTCGTAACCGTTCTTTCTTCTCTCTACCATCAGATCGACTGCAAAGTCCATCCCCTCACGACCAGCATAGTCACCAGTTGCTTCACTCATACCACCTGATTCTTTGATCAGGGTTGTTTTCAAGCTTTCAATATAGGAGTCCAGGTCATCGGCTAATTTTTTAGCCCGTTGAGCCTTATCGAATATCGGTTGTGCTCTTTCTTTTTGTTCAACAAGCTTGGTCTTTTCAAATGCTGTAAAAGTATTATCTATACCAACCTGAACGTTCTTCTTTGAAGAGTTCAAGCTATCGCTTATATTTTTAAATGCGTCCAGCAAATTCTCCGGTACTTCAAGGGCAATCAAGCCTAGTAGTACCAGGTATAGGATACCTATCATTCGCTGTCTAGGGGTTTCTTTACCTCCGGCCATTTTGCTATATTTCTATATATACAATTAGTATCTTCTGTTAATTATTAAACACGTGGCTGGCTCATTGCTGACAACATGTTGCCATAAATTGAGTTCAGTGAGCTCAGGTTCTTAGCCAAACGTGCAACTTCGCTCTTAAACTGTTGTGAATCTTCCAGCGACTCGTTAAAGTTCTGCATGGTGCTTGCCATACTGTGGTAGAACTTGTTCATCGATTTCAGGTGAGCACTTGAATCCTGCAATTCTAATTCGTATACAGCATTCAGAGCCGACAGGTTCTTCGCCAGGTTAGTCACTTGATCGTGATATGCTTTTGAGTCGATGTTTGAGTTTGCCATTTCCTGCAGGTTCGCAGATGCCTGGTCAAATGCAGAGCTTAGTTTATCATAGCTTGCACTGGCAGTTTTTACTTTCGAGGTAAACTCGTTGGTAGCAGCGCCTGCGTCAGCAACTTTTGAAATGTTTTGAACTTTATCGCCGAAGGTTCTTAACCCTTCACCCAGGCTTCCGATCAGTTCAGGACCGATCTTGGCATCTTCAAGCATTTTATCTAATGCTGCAGTATTTGATGACCCGCCGCCTACGCCACGTACAGTAGCTTTTGGCAACTCGCCTTTAAATTCTTCGCTTAATTCAGGGTAAACGCGTGTCCAATCTATGTGTGCTTCTTCGTTTTCTCTCTGGAAACCCAAAAGGAAGAACAAAGCTGCTTCTGTTACAAGCCCGGCAGAGATGAACAAGCCGCCATAAGGCCAGTGCTGAATTTTAAATAGTAGACCGATGATTACAACGGTTGCGCCCCAGGATACAATATTGGTAATACCGTAAGGTTTTTTCTTCCCAGCCATAATAGTTTTTTAATAAAATGAGTGTAATGATTGTTGTTAATTAAATTAATGTTTGTCTTTTATATCTCGTCCTAAATAGTGTGTTACACAGCGAAAACCGATGTATGACTTAGCAGTGTCCTGGTATTCATACGTACGGGTTGAGTTTTGAAGGAAGTAACCAACGTCTTTCCATGAACCGCCACGTACAACTTTACGTTTCAGCACGGGAGGATCACTGGCTTTGGCCTCATAATCAAAACTGGGGGCAAGATCATGAACAAATGCAGAAGCGGATTCGTCGAACGCTGAAGCAGTCCATTCAGCAACGTTTCCAGCCATATTATATAGCCCATAATCGTTAGGGAAATATGAGCGAACATTAACAGTATAGGCACCACCGTCATCGGCATAGTTACCGCGACCTGGTTTAAAGTTTGCCATCAGGCATCCTTTGGCATTTTTGATATACGGACCACCCCATGGATAATCGGTACCGATCCTGCCGCCGCGAGCTGCATATTCAAATTCAGCTTCGGTTGGCAATTCGTACCGGCCTCTTGGCGGTAAGCCGCGTGATTCTTTATAAGCTTCGTTATAGCGTGTGCGCCATACAGTGAAAGCTCTTGCCTGGCGCCAGGTTACACCAACAACAGGATAGTTGCGGTATGCAGGGTGAGAGAAATAGCTCTCAACCATTGGCTCATTGGCAGCATAAGAGAAGTCGCTTAACCAAACCAGGGTATCAGGATATACCGGAACAGTATCGCGGTAAATGAAGTCTGATCTCTTTTTGGTTTTGTCGTTCTTATAATCAGATGCGTCGCGCAGTTTAAATAATGCGTAGTTATATTTCAGCAAACGTACATCCAGTTCGTTTTTGTCAAACACCCTATCATCGCCCTGATAATACATTCCCTGCAGTTTAGCAGCATGTGCAGCATTACCTTTTTTGCTGGCGTTGAATGAAAGCGGATAGTGTTTTACGTAGTTCCAGTTGATATATTTTTTACCGTTGGCGGCTTTCTGGCCTTTTGCGGGTTTCAGGTAATATTTTTCGTCGTGGAGATAATTGGTAATAGCGATTGAGTCGCGCACCCAGTTTACAAATTGTCTGTATTTCGAGTTGGTGATCTCGGTTTCATCCATAAAGAATGCGTTTACAGTAACTTGTTTGGTTTGGGCAATTTGAGCAAATGTAACATCCTGGTCGGTTTGACCCATCAAAAATGAGCCTGCGGGAATATAAACCATGCCGTACGGGACCTCGGCTCTGAATGACCTTTGCGCTACACCGGTCACCTCACCTCTATCGCCACCTCTGCTACAGCTGCTTAGCAGCATAACTCCACCGGCCAAAACTGTTAATAAATAGTATATCTGCTTCATTTTTAATCTCTAATCAATTGTCTGGATATAACGAAATTATGCCCTTTTATATATAAAATCAGTTTAAGTTAATTAGAACACAAATATGTTGTTTTACTTGTAAAAACAATGCGCTAATCATAACAAATTTATAAATTAATAGTTTATCCGCACAAAACATATCAACTTATAAACTAATTAGTTACTACTCGCAGCTAATTTAATACAAGGCATTATACGTCCTGCAGCTATGAAAAGTTGCAGGACGTTGCTATAAAATCTTTAAAATTATTTGTTAACCATCTTAACATATTGCTCAAGAGCCATAGTCATTGATGGAGCACCGGGAGTTGGCGCGGGGATATCTAAAATTAAGCCGGCATCTAATACTGCCTTATGCGTAGTAGCGCCAAAAGCGGCTATACGGGTGTTATTTTGCTTAAAATCAGGAAAGTTCTTGTAAAGTGACTGGATGCTTGACGGGCTGAAGAATGCCAGCACATCATAAAATACATCAGCCAGATCGGATAGATCGCTGCACACCGTACGGAACAATACTGCCGGCGTAAAATTATAACCGTTATCTAAAAGGAACTTCTGCGTTTCTTCGGCAGCTACATCTGAGCAAGGGTAAAGAAATTTTTCACCTGAATGTTTTTTCAATACTTCAGCCAGGTCGGCTGCTGTTTGTTTGCCAAAGAATATCTTTCTTTTACGATACTGAATATACTTTTGAAGATATAAGGCGATCGTTTCAGACAAACAGAAGTATTTCATCTCAACAGGCACTTCAAAACGCATCTCTTCGCAAATGCGGAAAAAATGATCGGCTGAATTGCGGCTCGTAAAAATAACGGCAGTAAAATCAGGCAGATTGATCTTTTCTTTTCGGAAATCTTTCGCCGGCACACCCTCTACATGTATAAAAGATCTGAAGTCGATCTTTAAATTGTACTTCTTAGCCAGTTCGGCATAAGGGTTTTTATCATTCTCGGGCTTTGGTAAGGTAACCAGTATGCTTTTAACCTTTTTCTTTCTTTCTTCCAAAATCTGTAAAATATAAAAATCTAATACCTATATATTTAACGCCTTTATCAAAATTAAAACAGGGCAAATTTCGAGGGCACAAAGATAGACAATTAAATAGAACTTATGAAATAGAATGCCAGAAACAATATTAACGCTGCTGCGCAGATATTGCCATACAAATATTACCACAGCTAAAACCAGGGCTATCCATAATATATAATTGATCAGTTCGGCTGTGAGCAGGCAAAAACATACCGTAACCGGCAAAAACACAAAGCCTATGTTAAAATAGGTAAGGTATAATGTCGACAAATATTCAGTAACCAGTTTGTTGATATTGAACACAAAACCCAGAAATTTTACGATCAGGAACTTAACAGCGAGCGCTATCAGGATAATGAGGGAAAACGACACAAAAAGCCGCACACCATTTATGCTATAATAAACTCCTTTGTACTGCGCCAGTTGATAGAGGAATAAACCGAATATCAACCCAAACAATAAAAATAGGGCGATAAAAGTCCAACCGTTAATGATGCTGTCCTCCTTCCCTACCTGCGAGAGCACGCGTTTGCTATAGAATGACTGCCATACGCTTTCCACATCCTTGCTCATGATGCGATTAAGCAAACCGGTATATAGCAGCAGACCGATAATGGTAACGATAACCCATTGATCGCGGGTTTTGCGCGAATGACCTTCTTTCAGCAAATTTTTTGATTCGTGAGGAATATCAAGAAAGTTATTGCTCCCCTTATATAAATTAGTTTTTAATAAAGTATCCACAAGCAGATTGCGACGCAAGGGATTGCCCGGACGTATATAAACACTAGCCAGCGAGTCGGAGACAAACTGATCTCTTTGCTGCATGGCTAAAGCTACTGAATCAAGAAACGGGAGATGGTTGGCATTGCTGCCGGATATGGAAGTATCATTACCCTGCTGTACTGCTGAATCTTGTTGCGCATACGTATTACCTGCCAGAAGAATAAAAAACAACAAGGCTATGGTAACAATACGCATATGATATACCAGGAGCGAATCAAAATCCTGCCGCAAAGTTACCTGAATATTTTATTGTTTTATAAATGCTTACTTTATTTTAATGTTAAAACATGCAGGATACCTGCAAAAATAAAAAAGCAGCCATTGAGGCTGCTTATAAATTCTCATAAATCGAGCTTATTATTTACGCGCCCCTTTCAATTTATGCAAAGTGAGTACTAGGGTATCGATATCGGCACAGGTATTATAAAATGCTAACGATGGCCTCACTGTACTTTCCAGTCCAAACCTTCTTAATATGGGTTGTGCGCAATGATGCCCCGAACGGACTGCAATTCCTTCCTGGTTGAGGGCATGGCCGACCTGCTCGGTGCTGTAACCGTCTAAAACGAATGACATCACACTTGCTTTATCCGCAGCGGTACCGATCAGTCGCAAACCCGGAACTTCTCTTAAAAGCCGGGTGGCGTATTCCAGCAGGTAATGTTCGTACTGTGCTATCAGATCGATCCCGATCCGGCTTACATAGTCCAAAGCTGCGCCCAGTCCTACTGCATCAGCTATATTACCGGTACCTGCCTCAAAGCGTAAGGGCGCGTTATGATATTGGGTGTACTCAAAAGTCACATCCTTTATCATGTTTCCGCCCCCCTGCCATGGTTCGGTTTCGTTCAGCAGTTCCTCTTTTCCATATAATACACCAATACCGGTTGGACCAAATATTTTATGCCCTGAGAAAACAAACCAATCGGCGTCCAGCGCCTTCACATCTGCCCGCATGTGCGAAACAGACTGTGCGCCATCCAGCAGTACCTTTGCGCCAGCCTGGTGCGCCATATCGATTATTTGCTTTGCAGGTGTGATTGTCCCAAGCGCATTAGATACTTGTGAAAAAGAAACTAAGCGCGTCTTAGGGCCAAGTAATTTGGAGTATTCGCCCAATATTACCTGTCCGCTATCATCGACCGGGATCACCTTTATCTTCAGCCCTTTTTTGGCCGCTAATTGTTGCCATGGAACGATGTTAGCATGATGTTCTAAATGACTCAGGATGATCTCATCGCCTGCCTTAAGGTATTGTTCACCCCAGCTTTTGGCAACCAGGTTAATGGCCTCGGTAGTGCCCCGCACAAAAACGATCTCATTAGCCGAGTTGGCATTCAGGAACGTTTTTACTTTTTTACGGGCTTCTTCATAAGCGTCGGTCGCACGTGCAGCCAACTCATGCGCTGCACGGTGGATGTTAGAATTTTCGTGCTCGTAAAAATAGCTGATACGGTCAATCACCTGCCTTGGCTTTTGGGTAGTAGCCGCATTGTCCAGCCATATCAACGGCTTGCCATTCACCCTCTCCTGTAAGATCGGGAAATCCAGTTTAATACGATTGACATCAAACGAATGGCCGCCTTTAGCTTGTTCCTGAACTGGTTGAACAGACCCGAGGGCCGTCCTGGCGTGATTCCTTTCATTCAGAAAATAAAATCCGGAAGCTGACGGGGTATAAGGCAATTGCTGATCGGGGAATGATGTATCAATACCTTTTAACAATTGCAATAATTCCGTTTCAAACGGCTGCTCCGTATAGTAAGGCAAACTTTGCAGCGATGATGGCAAAGTGAAATTATCAGTAGACTGAAGCGGTGTCTTCAGATCGAACTGTGTAAACCCATTTACATTCTCCAGGTACGACGAGTATTGATTACCTGACGGCTGTTGTGTTACTGTCTTACTTGCGCTCTGCTTATTTGGATCGGGAAAACTTGTTTGCGGGTTTTTCAGATCAACTGCATTGTGCTGTTCGATTGCTGAAGGAGATATACCACTTCCTGCTACCGATTCGGGCACATGGCCCAAACCTGTGGTATTTGGATCGGGCAAGCTGGTTTGCGGATTTTTTACATCTACCGAATTGCCATGTTCAAACCCGGACGGAGAAATCCCACTACCGGCTACAGATTGCGGCACGTTGCCCAAACCTGTACTATTTGGGTCAGGCAGACTGGTTTGCGGATTTTTAATATCAACCTCATTACCATGATTAAATGCTGACGGCGATTTACCACTTCCCGCTACCGATTGCGGTACATTGCCTAAGCCTGTGCTGTTTGGGTCTGGCAAGGCGGTCTGCGGATTTTTTACATCAAATGCATTGGCCTGGTTAATTGCCGATGGCGATATACCACTGCCTGCTACCGATTGTGGTATAGACCCCAAACCGATCATGTGCGAGCCCGGGAGAACCGGTTGAGGGTTCCTCAGGTCGATGGAGTTTGGATTACTGATAGCCGACGACGATACACCAATCCCGCCAACAGAAAACGGAACTTGTCCCATCCCGATAGATTGGGGCGATGGCAGGAACGGTTGCGCATGCGGCACATCAACACCATTTATTGCATTGGTGTAAGATGGCGATATTCCGCTCCCAGCAATAGAGTTGGGTATCCCGGAAAGCCCCTGCGAGCCAACACCCGGCAGATCAATCGGGATATTACCCGAGCCTACGTTGCCATATTGCTGTACCGAACCTGCATCAAAAGACGGCTGTGCAGATTGCTGTGCGTTCAAGCCTTCAGGAACAGTACCAGGCAAGGCCGAGAAAAACTGGTTGGCCAATTTCTCTAAGGCCGCAATGTCGGGCAATCCTTCAGGATATTCATTGGTACTCATAGTAATTTCCTATTTCGACATCTTCTAATACAGCGATGGCATCATCAACCAAAACAGCTAACGAGCAATATAATGAAACAAGATAAGACGCGATAGCTTTGCTGTTGATTCCCATAAAACGCACCGATAGGCCCGGCGACTGCTCGCCCGGTAAGCCCGGCTGATATAAGCCTACTACGCCCTGCCTGCTTTCGCCTGTGCGCAGCAATATAATCTTGGTCTTACCATTTACGACCGGCACTTTATCTGAAGGGATCAACGGTAAACCCCGCCAGGTTAAAAATTGTGAGCCAAATAATGATATGGTTGGTGGAGGGACACCTCTGCGGGTACATTCGCGGCCAAATGCAGCTATTGCTTTTGGATGCAGCAGGAAAAATCCCGGCTCTTTCCAAACTTTGGCGATGAGGTCATCCAGATCATCCGGGGTTGGCGCCCCTTTGCGGGTTTTGATGTGCTGCGATGGTGCAATACTATTTAATAACCCGTAATCTTTATTGTTGATCAACTCACTTTCCTGGCGTTCTTTTACAATCTCAATGGTGAGGCGTAACTGTTCGCTGATTTGGTTATAAGGCTTGCTATACAGATCGGATACGCGGGTGTGCACATCCAAAACCGTATTTACAGCGCTCAGGTTATACTCACGCGGATTTTCTACATAGTCCACGAAAGTTGAAGGCAACGCGCGCTCATCACGGGCGGAGCAATCTACCTCCACATTTTCGGCGTCTTTAACTTTGTTCAAACGGTAAACACCTGATTCCACCGGTATCCAGCTCATTAAGTGGGTCAGCCATCTTGGGGTGATAGAGGATAACTGGGGTACGGTTCTGGTAGCAATCGCCAACTGTCTCGCGGCGACGTCGCCAAGGGCGGTTTGCTTAGGTTTTTCTTCGGCCATAAAAATAAATTTTAATTATTAGTAGATATCAATTTTCGTTCAAGGTACAGCAAAGGCTCTAAAATTAATCAACAGCAACTATCTAGTTTTTAACAAATTAAATCTACAATCTCTGCACTACAAGTATACTATATTAAATCCATAGATTTTATATAGTAATTGCATTTTATTTTTAAACACAGTTGAAAATTTTGCGCTGTAGGGGAAGAATTGACTAAAAGCCCGCATTAAATGAAATGGGCCAAAAGCAACGGACAGTTAACTGTGAAAAAGCAATAGAACCTGGATATTAAATCGATATTTACTTAAGGTAAGGTTGCATTTCTTTGACCGAAGGGACGATGTAGTGGGTAAATGCGGTATAGATATCAACTCCTGTTTTATTTAGAGTATAATTACCGCCGGTAAATACGAGCACTATATCCATAGACCGCCAAAAAATGATCAGTTGCCCGCCTTTACCTATCGCGAAAGGAAGATCAGTTTTGTATCCGGGTAGTGTAAGCGGATCCGTCCAAAATTGAAAACCATAACCCCGCGCTATTTTGGGGCTTTCAGACGGCCTGAGCACCTGGGTGCTTAATGATTGCTTGACCCAATCAGTATCTAAGATCTGCGTGTTACCCCATTTGCCATCATTCATATACAAAAGCCCGAATTTTGCCAAATCCCGCGACCTTAACCGAAGTCCCCATGCAGCAGCAGTCATATCCTTATCCTTTAGCATGGGTTCCCAGGTATATTTTTTGATGCCCAAAGGGACAAACAAATTCTTAGCGGCAAACTGATCCAGTCTTTCGCCGGTGGCCTTCCTTAATATCTCTCCCAAAAGCGTAGCACTGGCGGCGCTATAATTCCAGGTTGTGCCCGGAACGGAGGTAAGCTTACGACTTAATATAAATTGGACCGGGTCGTCGCTTCTGTCCATTTGTATTTCGCTGTTTTTAGGATCGAGGTAGGGAGTGTCTTCATTCCAATCCAAGCCGCTGGTCATCGTCAACAAGTTCCGGATCGTTATTTTTCGCTTAGCTGCATCGAAATACCGGGCATATCCTGGGAAATAGGGATAGATGGGTTCGTCTATGCTCTTAATAAAACCTTTTTTTATGGCAATACCGATACAGGCCGAGGTAAAGCTTTTTGAAATGCTCCTGCAGTCGTGCAGATCATCGATCGTGTGGTCAACATAACCCGCATACCCTTTACCTACTATTTCATCTTCACCGGCAAAATAATTTTCATAGATGAGTTTACCATGCCTGAGGATGAGCATGCTGTGGATATTTGGATAGGTGTTATCCAGTATTAGTTTGGTAAGCGCTACAATCCTGCCTGTGTCCATCCCATTATTGTACATGGCATCTACAGGCAGTCCATCGGAAAGCTGTTTGGGTGTTACATATGAATACGCTTTAGAGCGGTAATGGCGGTAGCAACTGATTAATGCAGAAGATACCAATACGAATAGTAAAAAAGCGCCCGTTGCTTTTTTCATTTGTGGTTTTAGTTTAAGCTAAGCTCTGGAGCCAGAAGGTTCAACTGATCGTTTTTAAATAACAAAGGAGATACCAAACCACCAATTAATTGTATGTCAAATAGTTGCAATGAGCATAAAATCAATCCGTTCGGAACTGATACAACAACTGTTCAATTTTGATGCATCATAAAAGGACTAATAACTTTACAACATTTCAACCTTACAACTTTCTGTACCTTTGCCGAATGGCCGGCATCTATATTCATATTCCCTTTTGCAAACAGGCTTGTCATTATTGCGATTTCCATTTCAGCACCTCGCTGACTTACAAAGCAGAATTGTTAAATGCCTTGCAGAAAGAAATCCGTCTTCAAAAAGGTTTTCTCGATGGCGAGACTATTGAAACCATTTATTTTGGTGGTGGCACACCATCGCTTTTAGAAGGAGAAGAAATAAGTCAGCTGATCAATACTATCACTGATCTGCATTCTGTTTCATCCAATGCGGAGATCACACTGGAGGCCAATCCGGATGATCTCGACCCAAAAAAGCTAAAAGAATTAAGGCAAACACCTGTTAACCGTTTCAGCATTGGTATACAATCATTTTTTGATGATGACCTGATGTGGATGAACCGGGCGCATCGTTCAAATGAAGCGGAGTCATCTGTAAAGCGTGCACAGGATGCGGGATTTGAAAATATTACAGTCGACCTGATCTATGGCTATCCCCTGCTGACTGATGCCAAATTGAAATTTAACCTGGATAAAGTTTTCGAGTTGCAGGTCCCTCATGTGTCGGCTTATTCTATGACGGTGGAACCACGCACAGCTTTGGCATCATTCATCAAAAACAAAAAACAAGCACCGATGAATGAGGAGCAAAGCTGGGAGCAGTTTATCCAACTGATGGAAGCTATGCAGTCGCAAGGGTTTGAACATTACGAGATATCCAATTTCTGCAAACCGGGAAATTATTCAAGGCATAATACCAATTACTGGAAAGGCGTAAAATACCTTGGCATAGGCCCCTCGGCACATTCTTATGATGGTGAAAAACGCCAGTGGAATATTGCTAATAATGCTAAATACATCCAGGCTATTGAGAAAAAATCAATTCCCGCTGAAATCGAGATATTGACCGAGGAAAATCGCCTTAACGAGTATATCATGACCTCTCTTCGTACGCAATGGGGACTCAAGTTGGCGCAATTAAATACTATCGCAAAAGGTGCGTCAGAGCCATTGCTAAAAGAAGCCGAAGAGTTCCTGGAAAAAGGCTGGATCACTCAAAAAGATCAGGTTATTTACCTCACCCAAACCGGGAAGTTGTACGCAGATCATATCGCGTCTGAGTTGTTTTTCTGAGAAGTAGAGACGCGATGCATCGCGTCTCTATATAGGACATTCAATGGAGCATAAAGTATAAGCTGAACGGTCCTCAAGAAATACCTGCTCCCTGATCTGCAGAGTAAAGAGATTGCTTCGTTCCTCGCAATGACGCCTGTTTATTTTAAATTATAATTAACTGATTATCAATACAATATATAATATTTTGATTTCTTAAAAATCCGTGGCATCCTCAGCCCCGTATCTTCCTACAAATAACCTACAAACAAAAAAACTAAATGAGCCTGCCACTTAGCTGCAGCATAAGAAATTTCTCCTGGCAGGATCATTTAACAATTTAAAAACCAAACAATTGAAATGAAAAAAATCATTATCGCAGTCATTGCAATGGCAGCTATTGCAATCGCTCCTAAAACTCACGCTCAAACCAAAATGGTAGGTGGCGCCGCCATGTATCCTACAAAAAACATTGTAGAAAATGCTGTAAACTCAAAAGACCACACCACACTGGTTGCCGCTGTTAAGGCTGCCGGATTGGTAGAAACTTTGGAATCAACCGGACCATTCACCGTATTTGCACCTACCAACGAAGCATTTAATAAACTTCCTGCCGGAACAGTTGACAACCTGGTAAAGCCTGAAAACAAAGAAATGCTGACCAAAATTTTAACTTATCACGTTGTTGCCGGCAAATTAAGCTCAGAAGAACTATGGGCCAAAGTAAAAGCTGGCAATGGCAAAGCTGAGCTAACCACTGTTCAAGGCGGCAAGCTTACCGTAATGGCCAAAGGCAAAAAACTATACCTGGTTGACGAAAAAGGTGGTCAATCATGGATCACAATTGCTGACGTAAATCAAAGTAATGGCGTTATCCACGTGGTAAACACCGTACTTATGCCGAATTAGTCGGGTTGGTAGTTCTCAGTTGGCAGTTAGCATTTAATTTAATTCTGCCCACTGCAAACTGATAACGGCAAACTGACGAAAAGCCCGGAGCGCAAGCCACCCGGGCTTTTCTGTATAAAACCGAACCTCTTATATAAATGACGAAAATATTAATGTCTATAAATCGTTATCTTGCTATCTTTGACGAATATTGGCTAAAAGGACCCTCTCCTGGAGGCTGATATTAACAAGTGACTTGAGACAATTCATATGAGTTTTATCCTCCGCCCTATTGATACTGTAGATACGATCAGTCCTGCAGATTTCACTGAAAACTATTTAAAACCGCGTCGCCCGTTAATTATAAAAGGCCTGACCAAAGACTGGCCGGCCCGCGAGAAATGGACGCCAGAGTATTTGAAAAGTGTGGTAGGCAACAAGGTGGTGCCTTTATATGATAACTCAAAAGCCGATCCTTCAAAGCCGATCAATGCAAAAGCGGCGGAAATGCCTTTCAACGAATATATCGATCTGATCAGGAGCCAGCCTACTGAACTTCGTATCTTTTTCTTTAACATCTTTAAACAAGCGCCGGAGTTAATCAATGATATTATTTTACCAAAAGACCTGATGGGTGGCTTTATTGAAAGCATGCCTGCCATGTTTTTTGGGGGATCCAATTCGGTTACTTTCCTGCATTACGATATTGACCTTCCGCATATATTCCATACGCATTTTATTGGCCGCAAGCATGTGATCTTGTTTGAGAATAAATGGAAACGCCGTTTATACTGTTTGCCGAATGCCACTTATGCTTTGGAAGATTATGATGTATTAAACCCTGATACAGAAAAATTCCCTGCATTAGAAGGCGTTGAAGGCATAGAAGCTTTCCTGGAGCACGGCGATACCCTATTTATGCCTACCGGCTGGTGGCATTGGATGAAATACCTGGAGGGCTCATATTCATTAAGCCTACGTGCATGGGATGCATCACTTACCCGCAAAGCGGCAAGTTTATACAACCTTGCTGTTAAAGGCGGTGTGGATAGCCTGCTCAAAATGACTTTTAAAGGTGATTATGCACGTTACCGTGAGAAAGTTGCTATTAAATGGGCGAATAGGGCTTTGGCAGCTGGGAAACCTTACTAACAGTACAGAGACGCAATGCATTGCGTCTCTACAACAATATTTCTCTTTTAAAATAGCGATGGGTTTGAAACCCATCGCTATTTTGAAACCAAACGCTTTACTTTTTCAAATCATTCAATTTACTCCTCGTATCCTCAGTTTCCTGTATACTTAATGATTTAGTAAAAGCTTCAATGGCTTTTTGCTTATCACCGGCAGCTACGTAGTAATCGCCGAGGCTGTCAAAGGCATTTCCGCTGTTAGGGTACATCTGTGTATTACGGATAAACAGTTTATAAGCCACGTCCATTTTGTGCCGTCCCATGCAATCATAAGCTAGTTCGTTTACCGAATTTTCTGTTGGTAACACCGTATAGCCCATTCTTTCGGAAACCATTTTATAGTGAACTGCCAGAACCGCATCTTCATCTAATTCAGGGTGGCCGCTGAACTGACTGGTTCTGAACGGGTAAAAATCAAACAGGAAACGCATGGCATCGTACTCCGAGATCAATTCAACCGTGCCATGACGTTCATTAGGATAAAACTTTGATGACCAACGCAATCCAGCCGGCTTCTTCTCTCTTAAAAAATGTACAAAAGGCAAAACGGCTTGTGTAACTGGTGCTATCATACCGGTAGTGTCTTTTAAAATAGATATAGTATCCATCCCCGGCGGAATATTATTGGCGATGCCTACAAACAGCGACTTATTCTTAAGATCAAGATTCGATATCTCGCCTTCCTGCTTTTTTATCCATTTCTGTTGATCCCACCACAGGCTGGGGTCTAATGTGATATAAGAATTAAATAATTTGGCATGATTGAAAAAAGCATTTACAACTGCCAGTCCGCCTAAAGAATGTCCGCTGATCATCCGGTAGCTGGCGGTAGGATATTTTGAATCGATGTAAGGCATTAATTCCTTTTCTATAAAGTTGAAAAATACTTCACCGCCACCCGATAATCTTGCATCGCCAGCATTCACAATAGCGCTCGGATTAACTTTGGTTGGTGTCAGGTCGCGTTCACGAAAGCTGTGACCCATATTATCAATACCGACAACGATCATCGGCGGTATTAAACCGCTCATTTGTTCGGACATAGCGACGGCAGACTGGAAATGTTCTTCGCCATCAAATATATAAAGCACCGGGTACCGTTGGTTTTTATCGCCTTCCGGTACATGAACCCGGACAGCACGTTTTTCATTCAGAATTTTCGAATAGACCGTGTCTATAGTACCAATAACAATGCGGTTATCTTTTTGAGCATAGGCTGACAAGCCAGCCAATAAGAGTATCAGGAATAGTAATTTTTTCATTTTAATAAGCTTTAACTTTTTTACCATCGGCTACTACCGGACTAAATGGATGTGCCAGGAATGCTGCTAAAAGTTCGTCCCCTTCTCTTGTATTCAATAGCGGGCCATGAGTTTTGTCAACAAACAATAACCGTTGACTGTTAGGCATATAATGATGGATCAGATCGTTATAATATGGCCGGCAGTACGGATCAGTATCACCTGAACTCAACAATACAGGCAGATGCGAATAAACAGGAGTTTTGGCAATAGGGTCAATTGACTTTACCTTCCAGCAATCACATATCGGGTGATTGGCATCGTTGAAATGATACCCTGCAAAGTAAGGGAACATGATACTTTGTTTGTCGATCACCTTCTGATCGGCATAATTGATCTGCTCCGAACAATACATCGAAAAGCGCATACCCTGGGTGGAAGTTCCGGAACCAAACACACCGTCGAAATATTTCGTCATATAGCCTTTTAGATTTCCGGCCATTAGTTGGGTAATGACGTAAGGCACATTTTTCAACTCCCGGTTGGATTGAAGCTTGTTCATCAACACATCGATCAACTCATCGCGGGTGTATTTGATGTGGATACTGTCGGGCTTATCTTTTTCTTTGTAGTTCAGGTAAAAGGTTTTATTACTGATCGAATTCAGGTAATCATGAAAACGCTGGCGAAGATTTCCGTATTTCACTTTATCGGTTGAATCCCGGTCGCAGTTGCTGAATATTTTATCAAAAGCTTCATTGATGCTGAACATCGCGTCTTCCTCGTAGTTCACAAATCCAGGCAGGGCCGAATCCAATACTACCGACCGGATATGCTGCGGGAAATTGCGCATCACGGTCATCATCAATCCACCACTGTAGGAAATGCCGACAAGATTGATGGAATCGATATTTAATGCGCGGCGAAGGTCCTCAATATCGGCGGCATTTTCAATGGTGTTGTAGGCATCCAGATCAATCCCCTCAGCTACTAATCTTTTACGGCAAGCTTTTACCGCCTGCAATATCATACTATCCCGGTTTAAACCTTTGCGATAAGATTCTTTGATCGCCTCAGGTACTTCAGTACAATTTAACCAGGGTTTGGCGTTGTAAGTGCCGCGCTGCTCGAAAGCGATATAATCGCGATCCTTCATAAAAGCCCGGTTATGAATAAACGTCACACCATGCAGTGAACTTGCACCCGGACCGCCAGCTGTATATAGTACAGGGTCTTTGCGCTTATTCGGATTCTTGCTTTCTACATAAATAAATGGGAGCTTGATGGTTTTTCCGTTAGGCTTATTCCGGTTTTCAGGAACGATGAGGTAAGCGCAGCGGGTTTTCAAGCTTGTATCAGCTTTAAAGGCGCAATCGCAGGGTTCAATTTTGGGCGTGTATCCTTTTTGCTGCGCAAAACCTATATGTTGAAAGAGAATAAAAAATATAATTGATGATATCAGGTATTTCATTGCGTACAATTCTTTCCAACAAAATAAAGGTTTTGCAAAAATGGAGTTTAGTAAAAAACGGACAATCTCAGGCCGCTGCATGCTCGACAAGCTTCTTGCCGGTAAAGCGCACCACCTCTTTATAAAAATGGCTCATATCGTAATAACCAAAATCGTAAGGATTAAAGCCCGCTTTGTGATTTACATAATGTGTTAAAGCAGTACGTGCACGCACAACAGAAAAATAATTTTTTGGCGAAATACCCACTACCCTGTTAAAATATCTGTTGATAGTTTTAGAAGTGACAAACATCCTTTCTGCCATCTCACTTGTATTCAGTTGCATATCTGATATGCCGTAATTCTCAATACAATCCCGCACAAAACGCAGGTAGTAGTCTTTTTGCTGACATCCTTTGAATACACTCAACAGGTAATTTTGCATCAGCTCGCATCGCTCAATAAAAGCTATTGGCTTTTTCATTTGAGCAAGAAGTTTTGCTGGTAAAATAGCCCCCAGATCGACCATTCTGTCAACGCACTTAAGTTGACTTATGCCTAAGATCGTTTCCAATCCACCAGGATAAAATTTGACGGTGAAAATATTATCCGACGGTGTATTAAACCGCTCGACTATAGAATCACGCAGGATCAGAATATCTTGCTTAGCATCAATACGATGTTGTTGCTGGCCAACTGAGATCAAATATGGCGCTCCCAAATTGATGTAAAAAGTAGGTGTCCAGCTCGGGAACATCTTGACCGAAAAATTGGAATTCCCGATATATTTTTGGGTGGATTCGACAGATGACTCAGAGAAAAACTCGATATGCTCAGCCAACTCAGGACAAGCCTCTGTGAAGGTGTATATTTTGCGTATATTATCGAATATCTCAACCATTGGTTATAAGACGTGAGCAAAAGAGCAATAGTTACAGATCAGTCTCAAATCTCATATCTAACATCTCAAATCTCACGAAGTATGATCACAAACTATCTTCCACTCTCCGTTAATTTTTCTAAACCAAAGCGTGAAATAACCGCCTGGTGTATCTTTTTCACGTTTTAAGCGCCAGCCACCTAAAACAAAGGCATTATTGCTATCCAACACTTTCACCTGCATAATATCAAAAGTAAGCTGGCCCATAGCCGCTTTATCCGGATAAGCTTTTTTATAGCGATCTATCGTTTTTTGCCAGCCATATACCGGTGCATCCTTGCCGACAAAAACGAGTGAATCGGATTTCCAGTAGCCTTTCATATAGGCATCAATATCTCCCCGGTTCCAGGCTTGTCTCTGATCTTCCAATACTTTTGCAACTGCCTCTTTATCTTGCGCAAATAACGCGCAGGAAAACAGAATCAGGGTAAAAAAGGTTATTATTGTTTTCATATCCGAAAATAATCAAATTGAAGCAAAAAGCTTTTAGCTTTGCGATAAACCATCGACACCTATGAACACTGTATTATGCTTTGGCGAGATCCTTTGGGATACTTTTGATGACGGCAAAAAAGCCGGCGGCGCACCTATGAATGTAGCCATGCATTTGAAACAGCAAAACGTTGATGTTGGCTTTGCCAGCCGCGTAGGCAACGATGTTTCTGGGGAAGAGCTTGTAGAATTTTTAAAGCAGAATGATCTTTTTTCTTACGATCTGATCCAGCGTGATGAAAAGTATCCAACCTGCGAGGTCACTGTCGAGCTCGACGAAAACCAGCATGCAACTTATATTATTCCGCAACCAGTTTCATGGGATGATATTGAACTAAGTTCATTCTTTACTCATGCCGCAGTGCACGATTCGGCTATTGTTTTTGGGAGTCTCGCTTGCCGCGGCGAAGTTACACGAGATACCCTATTAAATATGCTTGATGAAACACAGGCATTAAAAATATTCGATGTCAATCTGAGAGCGCCTCATTATACGCTTCAAACTATTGAGACCCTGGCGGCTCGCGCTGACGTGATAAAAATGAACGAAGAAGAAGCCGATCTGCTGATCGGTGGCAGCAATGGGCATCTGCGGGAGAAAATCGAAGAGTTCCGCTCAAAATTTCACCCTAAAACCATCTGCGTTACCCGGGGCGAACATGGCGCTATAGTATGGCACGACCATGAATTTTATGAAAGTCCTGGTTGCCCGGTGCAGGTAGGCGATACCGTTGGCGCAGGTGATTCCTTCCTGGCCACATTTGTAGCAGGATTACTCAAAAATGAACCCATGCAGCAACTGGTCGACAAAGCATGCACTGTCGGCTCATTCGTTGCCAGCAAACGCGGAGCTAATCCGCCTTATGATGAGAAGATTAAGAAGTTGCTGGGATTATAGTGACCAGTTAACCGGTTACCAGTTAACCAGTGATCGGTTAGCAGTGACTAGTTAAAAGAAGCAGACCTGATAACCGGTCACTGGTTAACCGATCACTCCCACTCTATTGTCATCCTTCCCTAACATTTTAGGTTTAGCGGCGCTATATCTAAACTTTTAACAGAATTAATCCGTTATTTTATATTCGAAAGGATAACTATGCGTGGCTACGGATTTTCCAAGTTCACCCCCAGGCAGATCCCACAAGGTGGATTTGACGAATTACTAAAGCTTTTTCTCGAGCTGCTAAACTATACGGCAGGCGACGCGGGCGAAGCTTTGGCATGGATGAATGAGCTGGACAAACAATATAACGTTACCAATGACGAATACGGCATGGGTGATTTTATTGATGAATTAAAACAAAAAGGCTATTTAGACGAAGATAAAGGCAACGGTGAATTTAAGATCACCGCTAAAACAGAGCAAGGCATACGTCAGTCTGCGTTGGAAGAGATTTTCGGCAAGCTGAAAAAATCGGGTAAGGGTAATCACCGCTCGCCGCAATCGGGACAGGGCGATGAAAAAAATGCCGAGCGCCGGGAATACGAGTTTGGCGATAGCCTGGACCAGATCGACATGACGCAGTCGATCCATAATGCGCAGATCAATCACGGTATCGGAGATTTTACAATGACCGAGCGTGATTTGGAAGTGGAGGAAATGGATTATAAAACCTTGACCTCTACTGTGCTGATGATCGATATTTCACACTCGATGATCCTGTATGGTGAGGACCGCATCACGCCCGCCAAAAAGGTAGCGATGGCTTTGGCCGAATTGATCAGGACAAAATATCCAAAGGATACCTTAGATATTGTAGTATTCGGTAATGATGCCTGGCCGATAACCTTAAAGGACCTGCCTTATTTGCAGGTTGGGCCATATCATACCAATACTTATGCCGGTCTTGAACTGGCTACCGATCTGCTTCGTCGCCGCAAAACGCACAACAAACAGATATTTATGATCACCGATGGTAAGCCTACTTGTTTGAAAGAGGGTAACCGGTATTATAAAAATAGTATAGGCCTCGACCGCAAAGTAGTGAACAAAACGCTGAATATGGCGGCGCAGTGCAAAAGGTTGAAGATACCGATCACCACGTTTATGATCGCGCGAGACCCCTATCTACAGCAGTTTGTACGTAAATTTACCGAAACCAATGGCGGCAAAGCGTTCTACAGTTCGCTAACCGGCCTGGGCGAATATATTTTTGAGGACTACATCCGCAACCGGAGAAGAACGGTACGATGATGTGCAAATTTGCTGATGTGCAGATATGCAGATTCTTACCCCTTTTGAATGACAAATGACTAATGACAAATGACTAAATTGACAGATATAAAAACTTTAGGCGAGTTAAAGAAATCGGCCTACAAAAGCCGATCGGTTAAAGATGAATTAAGACAAAACCTTATCCAGCAACTGCAAAAAAAAGAAGGTGGCTTTGAAGGTATCATTGGCTTTGAGGATACAGTAATACCCGATCTGCAAACCGCTATTTTATCGCGCCATAATATATTGCTACTGGGTTTACGTGGTCAGGCTAAAACGCGTATTGCACGCCTGATGGTGAACCTGCTGGATGAATACGTACCTTATATCGAAGGATCAGAGCTGTTTGATGATCCGTTCAACCCAATCTCATGGTACGCCCATAATGAAATAAATACCAAAGGTGATGCCACGCCAATAGCATGGCTTCACCGCTCAGAAAGATATACTGAGAAACTGGCTACACCTGATGTTACGGTTGCCGATCTGATCGGTGATGTGGACCCTATCAAGGCGGCTACCATGAAGCTGCATTATTCAGACGAAAGGGTGATCCACTTCGGACTGATCCCGCGTGCACATCGTGGTATATTTGTTATCAACGAGTTACCCGATTTACAGGCCCGCATCCAGGTATCACTATTCAATATCTTGCAAGAAAAAGATATCCAGATCCGCGGTTTTAAACTGCGTCTGCCTTTAGACCTGCAATTTGTATTTACTGCCAACCCTGAGGATTATACCAATCGTGGCTCTATCGTTACACCATTGAAGGACCGTATCGAAAGCCAGATATTGACGCACTATCCGCGTTCTATAGAGATTTCCCGTAAAATCACCCAACAAGAAGCTTTGTTATCACCTGAGCAAAAAAATGCGATTGAAGTTGATGGTCTGGTAAAAGACCTGATCGAGCAGATTGCTTTTGAAGCACGAAATTCAGAATACATCGATAAAAAGTCCGGGGTATCGGCGCGTCTAACCATCTCTGCTTTTGAGAACCTGGTGAGCAATGCGGAGAGACGTATGATCGTCAACGGCGAATCGTCAACCGCTGTTCGTATCACCGACTTTTTGGGTGTGATCCCTGCTATTACCGGTAAAATAGAACTGGTTTATGAAGGCGAACAGGAAGGTCCGGCTAAAGTTGCTAATATGATAATCGGCAAGGCAATAAAAACGCTATTACTTCAGTTTTTCCCAGATCCGGAGAAAGTGAAGAAATCAAAAGCACCGAACCCATATGCCGAGATCATCAACTGGTTTAGCGATAGCAATACCATTATGCTGAACGATGACCTGCCACTGGCTGAATATAAAAAATCGCTCAACGCAGTTGCCGGCTTAAAGGAACTGGTAAAAAAAATCCACCCAAAATTGAGCGAAAACCAGCAACTATTGCTGATGGAATTCGTACTACATGGCCTTGCAGAGTTTTCTCAGCTCAACAAAGGCTTTCTTGATAATGGCTTTGCATTTTCAGATATGTTCAACAGCCTGTTCAACCTCGAACCTGATGAAGACGACCTGGATTTAGATGATGACCGTTATTAATTATTTCTGACTAAATGGAGCAACAAGCCCCTTCTATACTTCTTATCTGTCTCGGTTTTTTACTGGCCGATTTTTATCTTATTGGCGGTGTTCGCGCCGGACTAAAAAAGTGGAAGTTCGCCCAGTCGCGCACTTTTACCCAGCTTTACTGGTTGATCTCGGCTGGACTTATCGCCGGGGTATTTTTAGGCATTTTCAGGCATATGGGCCTTGGCGTACGTTCTGTATTCCTGTTCGGCTTTTTCCTGATGGCTATCGGCAAAGTGATGTTTTTGCCATTTATATTGGCTGATGATATCCGAAGGCTGGTTATCTGGTATAAAAAGAAAACCAAAAAAGAAGAGAAACCGGCACGTCAGCCGGGACCAAATGATATTCCCCGGTCTGAGTTTTTGATGAAAGCAGGTTTGCTGGCGGGTTCTATTCCATTAGGCGGAATTATCTATGGAACCATCAATGGCGTCTACGATTACCAGGTAAAGCACCGTACACTGTATTTGCCTAATCTTCCCAAAGCTTTTGACGGAATAAAACTGGGTCAGATCTCCGACATCCATTCCGGTAGCTTTTACAATAAAAAAGCGGTGATGGGTGGTGTGGAAATGCTGATGAAGGAGAAACCGGATTTCATTTTCTTTACCGGCGACCTGGTAAATACCCGAACCAATGAAATGGAGGGTTACCAGGATATTTTCAGTAAAGTAAAAGCGCCCCTGGGTGTTTATTCAACATTGGGCAACCATGATTATGGCGACTATGGCAGTTGGCCATCTGAACAAGCCTGGCAAAAAAACTTCCAGGACATACTGGATACTCACAAAAACATGGGTTGGGACTTGTTGATGAACGAAAATCGCAAACTGAAGGTAAACGGTGAAGAGATCGGTATTTTGGGGGTAGAGAACTGGGGGTCATTAAGCCGCTTCCCAAAACGCGGGAGGCTCGACCTGGCTATAAAAGACACACAAGACCTACCTGTAAAACTGCTGCTCTCGCACGATCCATCGCACTGGCGGGCACAGGTGTTGGACTATCCCGATATCGATGTGATGTTTGCAGGCCATACACACGGCATGCAATTTGGCGTCCAGACCAAGCATTTTCAGTGGAGCCCTATCCAGTATATTTATAAGGAATGGGCCGGACTTTACCGCGAAGGCAAACAACAATTATATGTAAATGTGGGCTACGGATTTTTAGGTTATCCCGGAAGGCTTGGAATGTTGCCGGAGATTACGATATTTGAGCTGAAAGCCGCCGCTGACCCTTCATTATCAAACAAGGCATAATAGCAGCGGACTTTTTCATTTGCCGATGAAAAAACTATTGCAGCCCGTTATTGATTTCGTGCTCTTCAGCAACGTCTTCATGTCATTATGTGCCGTAGCGCAGGGTTTGCTCACTTTTTATCTAATCGGTTCAAAACCTGTTTATCCTGTTCTGGGTCTGTTATTTACCTCCACACTGGGTATTTATAATTTCTGTATACTCATTAGTAAGCCTAAAAACCCCGAGCAATCCCCCTATAGACGGATACGCTGGTTTTTTGCGCATTACCGGCTGATGGTTACACTTACCATTGTGTCTATGCTGTCGCTGGTGCCGCTTTTTTTCCTGATCGCTACTGCCTCAAAAATATTAATGATCTTCCTGGCAGCCCTATCGTTTGCTTATGGCTTGCCCTTATTTTCAATTGGGGAGCAAAAATTCAGCCTGCGTAATATTCCCGGATTGAAATTGATCATGATCACTTTGGTGTGGACCATGAGCTGCGTATTGCTGCCGATACTGGAGGCACAGGCAGCACAGCTGACCACGATATCTATGAGGGATACGACTATTCTTATTGCTAAACGTTTCCTGTTTATTGCCGCTTTGGCCATTCCTTTTGATATCCGCGACCTGTTCCAGGATAAGCAATCGGGGCTAAAAACAATACCTGTAGCCTGGGGTGAAAAAAACGCCTACTTGTTTTGCCAGATATTGCTGATAGGCTATGTGGTGCTGTTATTCTTATTCCGCGACATGGGCTTCACCACCGATTTCTGGGCCCTGACACTGAGCGTTGCACTTACCGGCTGGCTCATCTTTAAATCCAAATGGGAGAAGAACGAGTATTATTACTTTTTTTACATGGATGGTGTGTTGATATTGCAATATCTTTTTGTGATCGCCTTTAATTATATAAACCGTCTGATTTTCTGATGCGCAGTGTTCACGTTCACAACGCCGTGAACGCTTGTGAACACTAATTATTAGTGCTTCGCACTTTCAACGCTTCATCTTAAACCGCATTACCTTCTTCTTATCGAAAATGATGTCGATATAATCCAGTGAGGAGTCTTTGACTACGTAGGCGAACTCATATAGTCCGTCATTATATTTAAAGTTGACATACTGCTGCGCTTTCAATGCAAGCGTATCGATCTCAACCTGGAATTTCCTCTTAACTTTCGTGACCGAATATATTTCGGGATTAGTGAATAGATTTGTATTGATCTGCAATTCATATATACGCTCTTTGTGCCTCAATTTAAACCGGATAGTGTCACCTCTTTTTGCGTTGATAATGCCTGTGGCAGGTGTTATCAGGTCGGTATTATCAATATAAGCGGGAGAATAATAGGGATTGGCCGAGAACTTTTCTATTGTAAAGTTATGAACCAATACCCATTTGGTATCCTCCGGGAAATGGTTCCGGGCGAATTTGTCAGGCGGAGTGAGCCAGTAATAATCATTGAAATACGGCGTAAAATCATCCAGTTTACCATCCTCATCTTTAGAGCAGGAACCTGCAGCCCAGGTTGCATCTAAAGGATAATAAACACCATTTAAAAGAATTACGTTCCAGGCATGATCAAGTTCTCCGGGAGTACCAACCTCGTCCTCGTCTGTCCTCGCATAGCCAGGAACCGTCCAGCATTCAAGACCGGCTATTTTACACATCTTTTCGAAAAGCATAGAATAGCCCTGACAAACTCCTTTACGCTTATCAAGTACCTTAAGCACATATTGATTTTCCCATACCTGCCTTTTAATGTCGCACCCTATACTGTCGCCCTCGCATTGAAACCCTTTCGGTTCGCGGCCTTTATATTCGTATTTATTAAAGAATTTGTAGTCGTATTCAATGTTACTAGTAATCCATACGAAAATGGCCCTTGCTTTTAAAAATGGATCCGAAAAAGGTGACGTCAACTTTTTAGTAAGCAGGTTAATGTCGTTCTCATATTTAATGTTATGGCCAATACTATCAGCATGCGAATAGTCTATCACAGGAGTCTGAGCCATGAGTATCCCGGGACAAAATAAAATGGAAGCGATAATCAGGAATTTGAGCCGGGACATGAATCGTGATAAAGGGTAAAGATTTAGATTTCTATGTTAACGATCAAGTTCGTTTTGTAGTATTATCTGGAAAGCTATTCCGTATTCCTATGGGTGACTTAAACCACAACTCTCTTCGCTATCAAATTCTGCTCCGTTACCGACTCGGCATTATCATATAATTGCCCGTGTATATCCCTTATTTCATAGCCATTTTTACTCAGTAACTGAACAACATTTTGTGCCGAATCATAATGTGTGGGGATAAATTCAAAGATGATATTTGCAGGATATACCTTGTTATCAAAGAAATCATTGATAATGTTCAACTCCTGTCCTTCAACGTCCATCTTCACCAGGTCAACCTGCGTTAAATTAAACCTCCGGAGTAATTCCTGGACATTAAGCGATGCAGAATAAAAACTATCAAACTGGCTATCCTCTGATGATATTTGGGTGTTGCCCATATTCCAATATGCCGGGATGCCTATGTTGACGATGCTTTTATCATTATACAGTGCACCCAGCACGGGCTTCACCTGGGTAAAATCATTTATCTGTATATTATTTAGCAAATAGGTGAAGGTTTTCGGGTTGACTTCAACCGCAATAATCTGCTTTTCTTTTGCCTTGTCCTCCTGCGCACATTCAAGCGCATACTGACCAATGTGTGCGCCCAGATCCAATATTACTTTTGACTCTTTAGCAAGATTCTTAAAAGCAGCCAGGCTTAATTTTTCGTAGTTACCATGATAATAGATCTGGGATTGCACCCAGTCGTTAAAGTCAAGCAGTAAGTTTAATCCTGATGGGGTTTTATACAACAGCAGGTCTACATTCAAAGCTCTCCGCAGGATATGGAACAACCGTAGCCTGGTTGGAAATTCTTTTGCCTTTACAATCGACATTAATACATTATGCTTCCATCGTTTACCTTTGGGAGTTATAATGCTTTGTTTATTGGACATAATCAGGGTTTGATTTTTTATTCTTTACTATTTCACTACAGGCAAACTGATGCAGGATGCTGCGCCTGAAGTGTGATAGACCATTTCGGTTGCTTTCTGGTAATCTGCGGCTGTCGCTTTATAAATATTCGGCACGTATTTCTGCGGATTACGGTCGATGATAGGGAACCAGGTACTCTGCACCTGCACCATTATCCGGTGACCTTTCTTAAACACATGGTCAACACCATGCAGATCAATGGTATACAATTCCTCTTTATTGGGTGTAATCGGCTCGGGTTTTTCAAAGCTTTTTCTGAATCTTCCGCGAAACACGTCGTCCGCTATCATCAATTCATAGCCCGACATTTTGAGCTCCTTTTTATATTGCTGCGGATAAACATCGATCAGTTTTACCACCCAGTCCGCATCGGTACCGGTTGTAGCTGCAAATAGCTTTGCCAGCGGGTTGCCTGTTACGGTGATGTCTTCCGTCAACGTATCAGTTTCCCAACTCAGTACATCCGGGCGGTTCTGTACAAAACGCTGATCTTCGGTTAACCATGGGTACCAGCGCGATCCCGGTCCGTAGGTTTCTTCAACAGGCCTTGCCCGATAGGGAACAGGCTTAGCCGGGTCAGACACGTAGCTATCGAATTTACTTTCCTTGGCTGATGGAGCCTCAAATGACAGCTTACAATTGGCATGCAGGTAAATATTTTTATTGGTTGCTTCTTTCGGCGGCCATGCGGTATAGTTCTTCCATTTGTTCGATCCGGTTTGAAAGCTGATGGCTTCGGCAAATTTGCCATCGCCTTTTCCTTTCAGGTACCAGGCAAACCATTTGGCCTGTATCTCTTTCCTGAAATAAACGCCCGTTTCCTGGTCGTCAAACTTAATATTGCCCAGGGCCTTTCCGGTACCACCAGCCCAGCCACCATGGTTCCATGGGCCCATCACTATAAAGTTCTTATGGTTCTTATCGCGTTTCTCCAGCGCTTTATAAGCATCCTGCGGTCCAACCATATCCTCCTGGTCCCACCAGCCGCTTACATGCTGCGTAGCTATTCTGGGCGTGTCTAGTCGATAAGCCAGCGCCTGTTTCTTCCAGAACTCATCATAATTTGGATGCTCTATAAAGTTATTCCATGTTGGCAGAGTTCCGTGGGCGTATTTTCTGTTGATGTTGGATAACGGCCCTAGTTTCAGGTACCAATCGTAGGTATCATACTCGCCGAAATTATAAAGTGAATCGGTTTTGGCAGCCTCGGTCAGCACTGAATATTCAAAACCATAACTCAACCGGAAGGCGCCATTATGATGAAAATCATCATTCATAAACATATCCGACGGTGTTGCCTGTTCCGATACAGCCACCATAGCAGGGTGCGGATCGGTAGCGGCGATAATGGTGGTCCACCCATCATAAGAGATGCCATACATGCCTGCCTTCCCATTATTTTCAGGGACGTTTTTAAGCAGCCAGTCTATAGTGTCATAAGTATCGCTGCTTTCATCAATTGCTTTCGGATCTTTTTTATCGCGACTAAATCGCTGCATTTTAAAAGCACCTTCGGATAAATACCTCCCCCTGATATCCTGGAAAACAAAAATGTAGCCGTCTTCAGCCATGTCTTTGATATAGCCCTGCCTCTCAGGGCTCCGGTTTTCTTTTACTCCATAAGGTGTCCGCAGCATCAGGAAGGGCAGTTTCTCTTTTTGATCTTTCGGTGTATAGATCACCGTAAACAACTTCACGCCGTCCCGCATTGGGATCATTACTTCCTGGCGGTTGTATTTATCGTCGGGTTTAGTTTGCTGTGCGAGTAATGAAAACGAATTGAAAAATACTATAATCAAGGCTGCAAGAGACGAATAGAGCACTTTCATGATAATGATGTTTGAAGGTATTGCACTAAATATAACAACAATACTTTAATTTGCCATCTCACAAAAATATGGCCGCCAATTACGATAACTCCGCCTGGTTTTACGACCGTCTTTCGCGACTGGTTTATGGCAAAGCGTTGGTACGGTCACAGGTTTACCTGTTAAAACATATTCCTGCAAACTCAAATATTTTAATTGCTGGCGGCGGCACAGGATGGATATTGGAAGAGATGAGGAAAGTGCATCCATCAGGCTTAAGCATCACTTACGTTGAGATATCAGCGAATATGATGGCGCTGTCCAAAAAGCGGAACATTGGAGGCAACAAGGTAACTTTCATTAATGAGCCGGTTGAGAATATAGAGGCTGGTACCGTTTATGACCTGGTCTTCACGCCTTTTTTGTTTGACAATTTTACTCAGGCAACCTTACAGCAGGTGTTCGCTCTTATCCATAGCCGGTTGAAACCAAATGGCATTTGGCTCAATACTGATTTCAGACCGACCGGCAAATGGTGGCATACCTTTTTGCTTAAATCGATGATCATTTTTTTTAGGCTGATTTGTGGTATCGAAGCAAAGAAGTTACCGGATATTGAGAGGCAATTTGCGCAGCATCAATATCAGGTGATCGACCAGAAATCGTTTTTTGGGGAGTTTATTTTGTCGACGGCGTATCGGAAATTGTCTGAACTATGATTTGAATGATGGAATGAAAACTATGAGTAATGAAGCCCAACAAAATCATAGTCCGTCAAAAAATCATTCAAATCATAGTGCAGACCACCCCGCAAATGGTTTCACCGTAGCACAAGTTGGCGATCCATCCTTTGCTGTGCCGGGGACATGCGTTTGTAAAACAAGCTTCGGATTTGCAGTGAACTGATCTACAACATCCCAGGTAATCCCTACCAAAGGAATTTTGAGCCGTCGCGACCATATATCTTCCTTCCCGGCATAAGTGCCGATATCGATATAAATAAAGTTATCAGGATACGCTCCCTGTGCAAAAGGGCCGCCAAATCTTGGTGTCTGATCTTTTATCCTGTCGCCGCGAATAGTGATGCTCAACTCAAAATGCAAATCGCCGGAACCTGACTTCTGCAATTGCACCGTTTCATACTTGCTTCCCGAACCTTTTTGCAGGCCGAAGTAAACGCCCGGAGGCGGTGATTGCAATACGATATGAAGAAGTAGTTCCATTGGATACCATGGTTATCTAAAAAAGCGGAGCGCTGTCATGCTGAAACACAAGCCTGTCCTGAGCCTTGTCGAAGGGAAGCATGGTGGGTGAAGGCCTTTACGCACCGCACTTCGACTGAGCTCAGTGTGACACCCCTTTTTATTCCGACTTCGGCAATCCGACTTCCGACCTCAAATCACCCTTCGTAAACAAACTTATATCCGATGCCTCTCACCGTTTGCAGGTAAGTTGGCGAATCCGGGTTGTTTTCGATCTTTTTACGCAAGCGGACGATGTGCATATCCAGCGTACGGGTATTTACATCGGCATTGTAGCCCCAAACTTCCATCATCAGTTCTTCACGGTTGATCACCTTGTTTTTGTTTTTCAGGAAGTAAAGCAATATGCGGTTTTCCAAAATGGTCAGCTCGATCTTGCGGCCATCTCTTATCAGCAAGTGCGTGTTGGGATGGTGTTCCATATTGGCGAATTTGTAAGCCTCAGGCTTCTCACTATTCAGCGAGAATTTAATCTTATTGTCGATCAGCGCTACCAATACGTCCATATTAAATGGCTTGGTGATATAGTCTGACACACCAAAATTGTATGCTTCGATCTTGTCCACATCCTGCGCTTTAGCCGTCATCATGATCACCAGCTTGTCGAAACCTTGTTCGCGTATTGCACTGCATACTTCACCACCTTGCTTTCCGGGTAACATCCAGTCAAGTAAAACAATGTGCGGCTGCTCTTCCAATATCATTTTTTCGGCATCTTCACCGTTATCAGCTTCCAGTACTTTGTAGCCTTCTGATTGCAAACGTTCGGCTACCAGGAAACGCAGGTTTTCGTCATCTTCAACCAGCGCTATTTTTATTTCTTTTTCCATAATTCAATTTTGATCATTATTCGGCACTTGCATAAGGCAGGTTAACAGTAAATTCCGACCCTTCATTCACCTTTGAAGTTACTGTTATTTCTCCGTTCATAAAATTAACCAGTTCCTTACAGAATGCCAAACCCAGCCCCACGCTTCCATCCTGGTTATATTGATTTTCTATCCTGTAAAACTTCTTAAAGATATTTTCCATCTCCTCGCGGGCAATACCAATGCCTTTATCCTTGAATGAGAAGAGAATATTATTCCTTTTTCCGGGTGCTATTTTAATATGCATCTCCCTCCGTTTTGGGTTCGAATACTTATAGGCATTCTCCAACATATTTTGAAATACACTACCCAACAACACAGGATCCGTATAAAAGTTGGCAACCTTATCTATTTTATAATCCAGCTTAAAATCAGGGTATTTTATCCGGAAGGTATCGATATATCCCCTGGTAAAATCTTCCAGGTTTACCTCCTCTTTTTTTAGGCTGATGGACTTATTCTCAATTTGCGTGAATGATAGCAATTTGGTCATCAAATCATTCAACTTGTCGGCCTCTTCATCCAGTATTTTTCCGTAATGTTTTAGCTGGCGTTCGCTTAGATTGCCATCGCCCCGCAGGTTCGACCCGGCTATTTTAATAACGCTGATGGGGGTTTTAAACTCATGCGTCAGGTTATTAATGAAATCATATTGAAGCTTGAACAGCTTCATATTCACGTTCAGGTTGCGGTAGATGAGCCAACCGATCAATATCAGGAAAATGTAGATCAACAATACCATCGCTGCGATCGGCATAAACCGGCGATTGGTTTCGGCAGTCAGGTATTCCAGCGGCGAACTGAAATATAATTTATAATCGGCAAACCCACCCGTCAGGGGCACTTCTGTAGTGATCTTATTAACAGAATTATCCAGCGGATCATACACTACAGGCCGCAGGTAAATGTTTTTATATAATTCCGGGTGTGTATTTACCACCTTAAGCGCATGCTCGTTCAAAATAAATGTCAGCATATTTTGCTTGTATTCTGATGGCTGAGCATCGCCCTTTTGTATTTCCCGGTATCGTTTAACCTCCTCGCGGCGTGGGATATTGAGATAGGTTATTTTTTCCGGCTGGATGTCATAAAAGGTTCTGAATTTTTCATCCTGTGTAGGCTCCCTGGTCGTATCTGCAAAGGCAACAAAACTATTCAGCTTAGCAGACATGGAAGTAAAATCTACATGGCTTTCGGGTATAGGCTTTTTCGCACCAACCATAACACCGTTTTTGTTCCGCCAGTATTCATATATCGAATTGATGTTTACACCTAGCCCTTTTTGCGGCGGCGTTGTGCTGCCAATACTGACCCCATAAAATATAATGCGGCGCACAAATGGGTAGTCGTTAAAAACAGTGCCTGAATATTTTGCTGCCGAGGTTGAATCCAGATAACCCTGGTAATATGTAATTTCCGGAATGCGGTTCGAGAAGAAGTCGTTATAAGGTTTCATCGTTTGCTCCAGCACATCAATTTTCTTTGATGAAAACTCATTTTCAACGTAGGTAGAGGTCAGCCCGTAGGCAATAAAAAGCGCAACGATAAATGTCGCCGATATCAGGATCAGGAAAGCAATGATCAATGAGAAGTTTTTCCGGTAAACACTCTGCTGCGGGGCCATTACAAACGTATTTAGTTCTTTACATGCATATTAGCATCCAGGAACTTTTCTATTTCAGTATACATTTCCATACGGTTACGTTCATTTCTGAAAGGCTTACGTTCATTTGGTTTCAGGAAATAAGTTACGTTCACTCCTTGTTTTTTTAGCTCGCGCACAAACTGGTTCATCTCCGATATATTCGCAGATTCATCCTTTGCCCCCTGGAAGATCAACAAAGGCGCCTTGATCTTATCCGTATGGAAAACGGGAGAAATGGCCCTCAGTTGTTCTGCATCTGTCTCCGGGTTGCCTATCATCTCATACATCATCTGCAAGCGGGGTTTCACATAAGGCGGAACATCCTTTATATAGGTAAAAAAGTTGATCAGTCCATATTGCACAACCGCACAGTTATATAATTCGTGATGATTGGCAACGCCATATAATCCGCAAAAGCCACCGAAACCGCCTCCTAATATAGCTATTTTTTTAGGGTCTGCTGTGCCGCGTTTAATCAGCCAGTTAACCCCATCCGTAATATCATCCTGCATTTTTCCGCCGGCCTGTTTAAATCCGGCCCTATAAAATTCCTTCCCATACCCGGATGACCCTCTATAGTTCACCTGGAACACGGCGTATCCCCTATTGGCCAGGAACTGCACCTCATCACTATACCGCCAGTTGTCCCTGTTGCGCCATGGGCCGTCGTGCGGCAATACCACCACGGGCAAGTCGGTAGTTTTACTTCTTTTAGGCAAAGTAAGATAACCGTTGATCGCCAGTCCATCCCTTGCTGTGAAACTAATTGGCTCCATCGTGCAAAGGTCCTCCGGCTTAATAGACGAGTTAATATTTCCCAGGCTGGTTATTTTACCGTTATCCCGTTGATACAAGTAGTAAGTGCCCGGATTTCTATCGGTATAACTAAAGAAGACGAATTTATTTCCTGAACTGTCCCGGCTCACTATATCTATCTGCGTGCCATGCAGGTGTTGAGATAATGTATCATAAATAAGTTTCATGCCCGAGTCCAGGAAATGCTTTTTGGGCTTTTCCTCTTCGCAGCCCACAATCTCTAACCGGTGCTGATCCTTTGAATAATCAACCCTGGCAATATCAGTTTTATCACAGGAGAACACTACCCTTTGCTCTTTGCCCGTATTTGCATCAATCTCTACCAAAGCTGATTTATCCCGCTCCACATTTGACAGGGCATAAAAATTACTTTTTTCGCCTGTAAATGCGACAGGCTGTACCCTGTTAACAAAGTTGCTCTTGATGATGGGTTTAAATGGCATATTGTCGTTTGCCCTATAAAGGATGGTTTCATCTACCCCGTCTGATGATTTTACCAACCGTATTTTGCCGTCATCATCCGGGAACCATTCTGTGATGTTACCGGGGTTAACCAGGTAAGGCTTCAGTTCTCCGGTTTTTACATTCAGTTGGTAGATATCGAAGTTAGCCGGATCGCGTTTGTTCATGCTGATGGTAACTACATCAGGCTCGCCTTTATTGCGATTGTTCAGGATGTTTATCCGGCCTTTTTCAAGCGTCAGGATATCACGCAATTGCATATCCGGCACATCCAGCGAGTACATTTTATATTGATCGAGCGAGATCACGTCCTGAGTAACGACGATCTGGTTATTGTAGGTCCAGGAGTAGTTGCGTACCGAATAATCACTGAAAGAAGTGGCCATTTGCTCCTTCCCGTCAGCCAATGATTGTATAAAAAGATTTTGTCGCCCCTGGTAAGGTTTCAGGTACGAAACATATTTGCCATCAGGCGATAACCTGAAATAACTCTTCTCAGCAGTTTTGAAAAAATCGCTAATAGGTATTTGCTTTATATGCTCTTCCTTACAAGCTGCAAGTAAGCATATAATGACAACAGTTAATAAAATTCGCAGCCTGGTCAGCATCATCAACAATAAATTCGGAATCCTATATTAGGTTAAACTTAGTTAAATTACTCAATCGTTTCAAAATGTCACTACAATTTTACCGCATTGTAACGTTTAAGTAGGTAACGGCTTTGCCTGCCATAAAATTGGCTTTATTTGATTATTTTTGATTTAATGAAGAGGGTTTTCGTCATATTTTTCTTTCTTTTTGCCTGTGGATCAATCGCCTTTGCGCAAGGGAATGACCTGCAATTAGCGAGGCAATATTCGGCCAATGGCGAAACTCAGAAAGCCTTAGACATTTATCAGAAACTGTACAAACAGGATAATGAGGCCTATTTTGTTTATTACCTGAACGGTTTACTGGGTGTGAAAAAATTTGATGAGGCAGAGTCTGTCGCAAAGAAAATGCTGCGTAAACACCCTGCTGAATACCAGTATAGTATATGGCTTGGAAAGGTATATACGCAAAAGGGGGATAACGATAAAGCGAACGCCATTTATGACGATCTGATCAAAAATCTGCCTGCGGATGCCGGAGCGATCAATAATTTGGCTACGCAATTTTATCAGGCCGAAAATGTGGATTATGCTGTCAAAATATTCCAACAAGGGCGCAAACTATTGCATAACGATAACCTTTATTCGTTTGAATTGATCAACCTGTACCGGTTTAAAAGGGACAAGGCTGCACTTACCGAAGAGTATTTGAACTTCCTGCCAACTAACCCGGCATTTATTACCCAGGCGGAAAATACACTTTCGTCGGTGTATGATGGTGAGGATGATTATAATATGCTTAAGGTTGCCCTGTTCAAGCGCATTCAGAAAGATCCGCAGCAGATCGTATATATCAACCTGCTTACCTGGCAATTTTTGCAACAGAAGCAATTTGACCAGGCTTTAGACCAGGCGCTGGCATTAAGCCGGAGACAAAACGATGATGGCAACAGCATTTTTGAGTTGTGCCAAACGCTGATCTCTAACGATGCTTATGATGCTGCCATTCGCGGATATCAATATATTATCACCAAAGGGCGCGACAATCCGCTTTATATTCCTTCGAAGATCGAGCAGATCAATACCAAAAACTTATTGGTTACAGCGGGTAAATACACACAGGCTGATTTGATAGGATTAGAGAAAGACTACCTCGATCTGATAGGCGAGTTCGGCAAAAATAGTAACACCGCTTTTGCTATGCAAAAGCTGGCCAACCTGCAAGCCTTTAAGCTTCACAAACTGGACGATGCCCAAAAGCTGCTCGAAGAAACTATAAAGATACCCGGATTAAAAGCCAATCTGCTAAGTAGTTGCAAACTTGATTTAGGCGACGTATACCTGATGAATAAACAACAGTGGGAAGCCACCTTATTGTACAGCCAGGTAGAAACTGCTTATCCCAATACTTCTATCGGCCAGGATGCAAAATTCAGGAATGCGAAGCTGGCTTATTATACCGGAGACCTGGACTTTGCAAAAAGGGAATTGGATGTGCTGAAGGCTGCGACCTCGCAGCTGATAGCTAATGATGCTTTGAATTTATCTCTGTTAATTACTGATAATCTATTTGCCGACACCTCTGGCAAGGCCCTGAAAATGTATGCCCGCGCCGATTTACAGATATTTGCTGAGCAACCCGAAAAAGCAGTGGCAGTGCTGGACAGCATCGACGTAAAATACCCCGGCAACAACCTGAGCGATGATATCCTGATGGCCAAGGCCCGCATCCTGATCCAGCAGAAAAACTTTAACGATGCCGTTGCCCCATTAAAAAAAATCATTGAAAATCACCCTAATAACCTCTGGGCCGATGACGCAGTTTTTATGCTTGGCGATCTGTATGAGAATCACCTCAACAACAAAGAACAGGCAAAAACCTTCTATCAAAAAGTAATTACCGATTATCCCGGCAGCTTGTGGATCAACGAGGCCAGGAAGCGGTTCAGGATATTAAGAGGTGACAAACCGGACGCATCTTGAGAGAACAGAACCAAGATGCAAGAACCAAGAGTCAAGACAGAGTTTTATAATATATCTTGGTTCTTCTTTCTATCTTAATTCTTGACTCTTTGTTCTTGATTCTTGACTCTTGGCTCCTGATTCTTCCGTTTATCTTGGTTCTTGACTCTTGTATCTTGATTCTATTACCTACTTTTACCGCATGTTAGTTTACAACGAGACCTTTATTGTCGACGATGCCATTATAACCGAATGGATCGAATGGATAAAAACCAATCATATACCTGCTATAATGGCTACCGGTGCTTTCAATAGTTTTAAAGCTTTAACCGTGTTGGATTCGCCCAATGAGGGCATCACTTACTGCATCCAGTATCAGGGTGATTCTATAGAACGCTACAGCGATTTCTACTACAAGCACATGGAAGATATCCACAAAGCGCACAATGCACAGTTTGAAGAGCGCTTTGCGTTGTTCCATACTTTGATGGAAGAGATTGATTTGTAGTCCGAAAGTCGGGAAGACCGAAAGTCAGAAAGCAGATTTCTTATAAATTGCAATCTTTCTGACTTTCCGACTTATGCGGACTTCCGGACTAATCTATCCTCAACTCCTTCGGCATCCTTCCATACAATAAATACTTCGCCCATTTCTCGTTACCGTTTTTACGGGCTGCTTCTGAAGCTTTATGCCAATCGTATGCGCAAAGAACCTGTTCTATGCTGATGTTCCCTCCATCGGCAGTTACAATAGCATACTTGGCATGGGGCGTCATAGATTCCATGGCAAAACGATGTTCGCCTGTGCCGAGGTAGGCTGGTAAACCTACGCTACCCGGATTGAGAATAATTTTATCATTCGACAAATAGATCACCCTGTTTACATGCGAATGCCCGCAAAGGATAATTCGCTCTTTTATATTGGATGTTTTAGGTATTAGTTCCTCATCGTTATAAACAAATACGCCATGTTGTGTTACTTTCTCCAGCATGTATTCATCATCACTTTCCGGCGTTCCGTGGCAAACGAAAAATAGGTCGTCACAGGTTGAAATCTTTGGTAAAGTACGCAACCATTGTACGCTTTGATCTGAGAGATCCGCTTTTACTCTATCCATACCATCTTTGGTGAAGCTGCCATCAATGGCTTGTAGTATTTCACGGTCGGTATTACCGCTGATACAGAGCATCGGGTTGGCACGCATCATCTCAGCAACTTTCTCAGGCTCTAGTGCGCCAAAGAAGTAGTCGCCCAGGTTAATGATAGTTTCGATCCCACGCGATCTGATGTCTTTTAAAACAGCTTCAAAAGCGAGGGAGTTGCCGTGTATATCGGATATGATGGCGTATGTTTTCATAGTGATTTTAACAAAAAAAGAAAGCCCCTTGTTCAGGGGCTCTGTATTATTGTTTGATCAAATTATACAACTCATCCAGTTTTGGCGTCAGGACAATTTCTATGCGCCTGTTCTTTGCCAAAGCATCTGGCGTTGTACCCGGATCGATTGGCTGATACTGGCTTTTGCCTGTAGCAGTCAGTCTCTTTGGATCGATCTTTTCTACTTCGGTCAGGTAACGGGTTACAGAGGTGGCACGCAGTACGCTCAGGTCCCAGTTATCTTTTATCTGCCCCAGGTTAATTACCTTCTTAACGTCGGTATGTCCCTCTACAGCTACATTGATCTCGGTCTCTTTATTCAGCACTTCGGCCAATTGGTTTAGCGCCAGTTTACCATGCTCATCAATCACAATACTGCCTGACGGGAAAAGCAACTTATCAGCTAATGATACATATACCTTTCCGTCGCGGATATCCACGGTTAATCCACTGTTCTGGAATCCCAGCAACGCCTGTTGCAACTTATCTTTCAATGCGTTGGCAGCCTCATCACGTTTGCGCAACGCTTCTTCTACTTCTTTTAAACGGGCCTCACGTTTTTTCAGGTCGCCCGACAATTCGCTAACCTTACTCGAACTGCTGCTGTAGTTGTCGTTCAACTTATTATAGCTGCTGGTCAAATCGCTGTATTTACCCTGCAATTCCGCTATTTGGCGATGTAAGTGCATGGTATCCGCCTGCAGGCTCGAAACCTGTGACTCCAAACTGGTTGTACGGTTTTGCAGCGAATCGCGCTGAGCCAAGGCCATTTTGTACTTTTTGGTTGGCACGCATGAATGCAAGGTTGCGCATGCGATAAGGGCTAATAAATAATATTTGATCCTCATGGTGTGAATGGTTATTAAGAGTTAAGCAAGTGCATTTCTTAAAAATACGTTAAGCGGATATATTTTGCTGCATATTTCTGCTAATTGTTTAGGTGCGTCTTCCTTCATCAAAAACTTGTCCGTTACATTATACATCACGATAAAGCTTTTGAGCCGCAGCAGGTCGATATTTTCGTTGTCGGCAGCATATCCCTGTGGTGCAGTTTTCAGTTGTTCCTGATCGCGGAAGTTCCCAAACATCTTCCTGAACTCAGGCTCATCGATGATCTTCCTTAGGTCGGCGGCGTTATAATCAATCTCCTGGCGTATCTTCTTTAACAGATCGCCCTCCGGCATCCAGTATCCGCCGGCGATCATTGACTTACCCGGCTGAATATGAAAATAATACTCCACGCCTCCTGGCTTTGAACTCATGGTAGGCAAGCTTACGCCAAAATTGTTTTTGTATGGGGTTTTGTCCTGCCTGAAACGGATATCGCGGTATATCCTCAGGACGCATTTTTTAGGATCAGCCTCTTCGTTTACCAACGGGTCAACTTTGTGTATTTGTTTTAGCAACTCAGCGGTAAAATCGATTACGTTTTGACGGGCTGCGTCATGCTGATCTTTGTGTTCCTGGAACCATTCGCGGTTGTTATTTTGTACCAGATTTTTTAAAAAACCGAATGTTTCAGGGTTGATCCTCATAGTTTAAAGAAGCTAGACAGGGTTGATGGAATAACAAAAGAATCTGATGTGAATATCTGCAATTTATTCACGAAGGCAAAAGCCAGGTGAGTCTTAGTTCAAATTTAATTTCTCGTAACGAATGTTCATCTCGATATTTTTGCGGCGGTATTTTTTATACCAGACGTAGCCGGCAATGCCTGCAATCAGGTAGGGTGCAACTAATAAATAAAGGATCCCATCATTAAGGCCGTTAGTAACGGTACTCCCGCTTTTATTATTTGACTCGACAGCACTAGCACAGGTTGCGCACTGGGCCTTCACACTGGCAGCATCGCCTAAAAGTATTAGGCTAAAAACAATTAATACCAGAAAAATGCGAATCCCTTTCATCAGATAAATAGAGATAACAAACCAATTATTTCGCTTCAGCAGCGTCTACCAAATGCGATCCTGTGTTTTGAAGTAGCGCATGTGCAGAATCTTCCGTCAAAGGTCCAGTTAAGAACGGGACGGCCAGATTAACATTTCTGCTACGATATTTTTTATACCAGATGAAGCCAACGACAGCCACTGCAAGATAAGGCGCAGCCAGTAAATACATGATACCGTTATTGAGCCCGTGAGTAGCATTGCTTCCGCTTTTGTTGTTTGATTCCACCGCAGTGGTACACATAGCACACTGGGCCTTCACACCAACAGAGCCTAAGATCATCAGGCTAAAAGCAACTGAAACCAGGAAAATTCTAATGCTTTTCATTACCACAAAATTACCTATTATATTCTGAATTATGAGACAAAATTTATCTAAAAGGATAATACGGAGCGATCATAAAGTAAACGATCACGCCGGTAACAGTAACATAAAGCCAAATCGGGAAAGTCCACCTTACAAGCTTTTTGTGTTTCTCAACCTGCATTTGTAATCCGCGGTAAAAACTTAACAGTATCAGCGGTAAAACTCCAGCAGCCAGTATGATATGTGAGGTTAATATCACATAATATACATACCGGATATTCCCCACGGCAGCTTTTTCTTCGGGTGATAAAATACCATCACCATTTATGTCGCCAAACCGTGTTTCAGGATTCAGGTAATGGAACAGAATATAAGAAACAAGGAAAAGCGACGATAAACAAAAAGTGAGAATATTGATCCTTTTGTGAACCGTGATATTTCCCTGTTTGATAAAGTAAAACGATGTCAGTAGCAACACACTGCAAGTGCCATTCAATATCGCGTTCAGCTTAGGCAGGTAAACAATAAATGACGGGATAGTTGCCGGTCCGGGTATCAAATGCCGGTTTAAAATAACCACTACCAAAAACACAAATACGGAAACGGCTGCAACGAAACGAAATATAAATTTATCAGTCATGTCTTTTTAATTAGTGAGTTAGTGAATGAGTGAATTAGTGAATGATACATTATTAAATCACTCATTCACTAACTCGCTCATTCACTCATTAATACAGTGGCGTGTCTTTCGCCAGTAATTCTTCTGAGATAAGCACTTTGATCTCATCATTCAGCCGGAGTACATCAGGCATAGACGCGCCGGAATAATATCCTCTTATTCTCTTGTGTGAATCGATCAGTATAAGTTTATCCGAATAGATGAAATTATCTTTATCGACCTTTAACGCATTTACCAAAAATCCGGTACGGGCCAGCGGATAAATTGTGCTGGTATCCCCTGTCAGGAAAAACCATTTTGCCGAACCAGGGAACTTTGTCGAATACTCCTTCAATACCGGGGCCGTGTCCCTATCCGGATCGACAGTTATCGAGGCAAAATAGACCATCTTATTTTTCACCCATGCTCTTGACAAACTGTCCATATTGGCATTCATCGTGGTGCAAATATTGGGGCAATTGGTATAAAAGAAATTGGCTATAAATATCTTGTCGTCGAATGCTTTCGACGTAACCTGCTTGCCATCCTGGTCAGTCAATTTAAAATCGTTCAGGGTATGATATACGGTATCCGGAATGTCTTTCCCTTTAACACGGCGGGTTGTTTTCGCTATCTCCTTCGGACCGAATTTGGCCAGGGGATGATAACGGTTTTTACCCTTTACGGTTAGTAAATAATATAAAAATCCCGGTAGAGCTAAGATCAATACCAGGATTAATATTTTTTTTATTAAGCTTAATTTGCTCATTACATTCTCAGATCGATCCAGTGGTGGCTTTCATTTGTAAGCACCAGGATCAAACCGATGATAAACAAAACAGGGACTATAATTGCAAACACTAAACCTATTCTCTCGAATTTTAAGTGCATAAAATAAGCTACTATAAAGAATGCCTTAAACAATGTAAGCACAATATAAATCGGGTTGGCTGCGCTAACCGGAATATGGTGCTGAGGCACAAGCCACAGTGCTATAATGAACTCAACTACTGTTATGCCCAGTAAGATGAAAAATACATTCCAAATTCTTTTTTTGGTCATGGTGTCATGCTCGGCATGATCATCATGATGTTCTGTATGGATAGTTTCTGATGACATACAATAATAATTTAAACTAGGTAAAAGAACGTAAATACGAATACCCAAACCAGGTCTACAAAGTGCCAGTAAAGGCCAACTTTCTCTACCATCAGGTAGCTACCACGTTTTTCGTAAGTACCTTTCAACACGTTGATAGTAATAATGATATTGATTACCACACCGCTAAATACGTGGAAACCGTGGAAACCCGTTATGGTAAAGAATAAATTTGCAAATTGATGCGCATAAGTAGTAGATGGCGATCCGTGGAAAAGCTCTTCCAGCGTCTTCAAATCCGGTATCGCGCCCCACCAAAAGCCTTCATGATGCAGGTGAGTCCATTCCAGCGCCTGGCAACCCAGGAACATTAAGCCACCGATAATGGTTCCGATCATCCACCAGATCACCTCTTTTTTCGCGTTACGGTGACCGGCTTCAACCGCCAATACCATTGTAACAGAGCTCATGATCAGGATAAAGGTCATTAAACCCACAAACACAAGCGGTGCGCCATGCTCAATACCTGTTAATGGAACTGATTGAAAAACCAGGTCCGGTGCAGGCCATGCATTAGAACTGAAACGTAACGCTCCGTAAGAGATCAATAATGAAGAAAAAGTAAAGGCATCTGATAGAAGGAAAAACCACATCATCATTTTGCCGTACTCTACTGCGAACGGCGATCTGCCACCCGCCCAGGGCGTTGTTTTAACTTCGTCTATTTGTGATACTGTTGTACTCATTTGTACTTAATTGTTGGGTTATTAATGTTGGTTCAAAAGTAAAAAAACATATAGATATATCCATATAATATCAAGAAAATGCCAAAATATTGAGGATATTTCCATTCGGTATAGGTTTATTGCCTGTGGCTTATTGCGATAGCTTGTGATCAATGCTCCCAGCAGGAACATCAAACCCGCAAATATGTGCAAAATATGCACGCCGGTCAGGATATATATAAATGAACGCGCTGCATTCGGATTAACAAAATAGATCCCCATTTTGCTAGTCAGGATATACCAGCCGTCAAACTGTATAGCGCAAAACGCAATGCCCAGGGCAAACGTTAACCACAAAAAAAGGCGTTGTTTTCCAAATTCCAACCTTTTTGCAGCTCTCGACGCTAAAAATAATGTTATACTGCTGATGATAATTACCGCCGTGCTATATTTAAACACATCTGGTAATATCACATTTATTCCGTGCCCGCCTTTGCCGCCAACGTATACGATGAAACCGCTGGTAAATGCAGCGAATATCATGAACGAAGCAAACACAAACAGCCACATTACAAATTTTTTCGGTGCCAGGTTCAACCTGTCTTTCTCTTGTTGTATCTGAGCCATCATCTCACTTTCCTAAAAAATCAAACAAAAACATTAATTGTACTATCGGTAGATAAAAAAACGATCCAAACATCAGTCTTTGTGCCGATTTGATGTCGCGCTTAATTAAAAGCATAAAACCGAGGTACAAAAATACTAAACTACAGGCTAATGACACGCCAAAAACCCAATATCCCCCGTAGCCATAAATGGTTGGCAGCAAACTAACCGGTAACATGATCACCGTACTAATAAATGTTATGATAGCGCTGCCCAGGTCACGTTTACCAGTAGGCAATAGTCTGAAGCCCGCCAGCTTATAATCATCATCCAATACCCATGCAATAGCCCAGAAATGCGGAAACTGCCAAACAAACTGGATACCAAAAACGATCAATGCGATCTGATCTACAGTTCCATAACCCGCTACATAACCTATAAATGGTGCCAAAGCTCCGGGGATAGCCCCAACGAACACAGCTATGGGCGAAACGCGTTTTAATGGTGTATATGCAAAAGCATAAAATAATATCGAAAAAACTGACAGCAAGCCAGTCGGCAAATTTAAGCTCCCTAATAAGTAAGTACCGGCTATTGCCATGCCCAAACCGAGGATCAGAGCTTGCCCGGTAGTCATATGACCGGCTGGGATAGGGCGATCTTTGGTGCGCTTCATCAGCTTATCATAGTCTTTCTCTATGATCTCGTTGACACAGTTGGCAGCAGCGGTTACCAGGAAGCCCCCTACGATCAGCATAGCCCAGTGCATCCAATTGATATGCCCGTGGTTTTCCGCGTTGGCTTTACTGCCGATCAGGAACGTAATCGATGCAGAGAAGACTACGAGAAATGTCAGCCTGAATTTGATCAGCTTTGAAAAATCTTTCCACTTCATCTGCTTACCCCCTGTCCGTTAGCCGACCTGTATAGGTTCAGCATTAAATAAAACTGTGCGCCAAACATTAAGCTGGCCAACAAAATGTGTGACGCCTGTGCAAATGGCGGCAGCGACAGGTATGAAAGAATGATACCCGTTACTATCTGCAGCATAATGATCAGGAAGCTAAAGCTCATTAACTGCTGCTGAACCGAATGCCTGCTGAAATGACGGCGTATCAATGCATAAAGCATGATGTTAACTACCAATACCAATAGGGCGATATCACGGTGTTGAGAGAATATCTGCCCGGCACTGTTCACCCAGCCATCGCGATAGCCGCGCATGCGGGTTGATACGGCGTCAATCTTCTCTCTTACCTCAGTACCAAACATGATCTGCGCTACAGATATAATTATCGCGATCAACATAATGATATGGATAATTGGCGAGGTATTTAATCTTGATTTTCCATTGGTTTTAGCCATGTGATAAGTCAATATAGATATTGCCAATATTGCCAATGCCAGCATCATGTGCACAGTAATTGTCCATGCCACCAAATTTGTAGCCACTACGATAGAGCCAAACCATGCCTGGAAACCTACCAGTATTACGTTGAAAATGCTGAGCACTACGATTGTTTTACTTACTTTTCTGTAGCTGAATGCATAGATAGCTGTGACCAATAAAGCCATACCTGTAATCTCGCCCAGCAACCTGTTGATGTACTCCACCCAGGTTTTGGCGGCGTTGAATTCTTCAGGTACTAATATAGATTTGTCCTGGCGTAAGCGTGTAGCAAGATCGCTAAACCCAAATACATCCAGTGTTTTAGCAAAACGTTGATTTTTTGCTATTCGCCCGGCAAGATATTTCTGTTTGTAATCTTTGGGAAGCTGTGAAACGTTTGTTGGTGGTATTACACATCCGAAACATTTCGGCCAGTCGGGGCAACCCATTCCTGAGCCTGTGCTTCGTACAACTCCTCCGGCAAGTATCAATACAAAAAGCAGAACAATTGTGATAAGATTGATCTTTTGGAACCTTTTTTGGGATACTGCTATATTCATCTATATATTCTAAAAATTTAGGGTACCTGTTTGGAACATAATTCCGCCACAGATACCCTAAAAGATCAGATCGTGGTTAGTTAATTAGTTAACTAGTTAATCAGTGATTGGTTAATTGCGGTCTACTCACCATTCACTACTCGCCACTCACTATTTTACTTCTTCGCTTGATCTTTGCGTCTTTGTCCATTCGTTATACTGAGAAAGCCCGGCAGGATTATCTTCGAAATCATGAGGTAAGTTTGAGCTCATGGTCTCTGATAATGGAACAGTCTGCTGAATAAAGTCTGCGTCATGACCTGGCTTGCTGTAGTCATATGGCCAACGATAAACAGTTGGTATTTCACCAGGCCAGTTACCGTGGATATGTTCTACCGGAGCAGTCCACTCAAGGGTAGTAGCATTCCAGGGGTTCTGGGTAGTTTTCTTACCCCAGAAAATGGAATGTATAAAATTGTACAGGAATGCAATTTGTGCCAAACCTGCGGTGATAGCCGCCCAGGTAATAAAGGTGTTAACAGACAGCCAGCGGTTAAATGCAGGGAACTCAGTCATTGCATAATAACGACGTGGCACACCATCAAGACCCATAAAGTGCATTGGGAAGAATACCAGGTAAGCGCAAATAAATGTCAACCAGAAGTGCAGGTAACCTAATTTTTCGTCCATCAAACGGCCGAACATTTTAGGGAACCAGTGGTACACACCCGCAAGCATACCAAATATTGCCGCCGAACCCATTACCAGGTGGAAGTGAGCTACAACAAAGTAAGTATCGTGCAGGTTGATGTCCAGCGCAGCATTACCCAGGAATATACCTGTGATACCACCTGAGATGAAGAATGACACCAAACCGATAGCGAACAGCATAGCCGGGGTGAAACGGATATTACCGCGCCACAGTGTAGCCAGCCAGTTGAATGTTTTTACTGCTGATGGCACCGCGATGATCAATGTCGTGATCATGAACACACCGCCCAAGAACGGGTTCATACCTGTTACGAACATGTGGTGACCCCATACGATGAACGACAGTGTAGTGATACCGATAAGTGAGTAAACCATCGCGTGATAACCGAAGATCGGTTTACGTGAGTTTACCGCAATAACTTCCGACGATATACCCATCGCCGGCATAATTACGATATATACTTCCGGGTGACCCAGGAACCAGAATAAGTGCTGGAACAGGATTGGGCTACCACCTTCATACGGCATAATTTTACCGTTCAGAATAATATCTGATAGATAGAAACTGGTACCGAAGCTGCGGTCGAATATCAATAATACCACACCTGCAACCAATACCGGGAATGATAACACACCAAGAATAGCAGTCAGGAAGAAAGCCCAAACTGTTAATGGCATTTTCCAGAGGTCCATACCTTTGGTACGCATGTTCAACACAGTACTTACGTAGTTGATACCACCCATCAGTGATGATGCGATGAAACACACCATACTGATCAGCCACAGCGTCATACCTAGTTCGGAACCGCCCATTGCTTTTGGTAAAGCCGATAACGGAGGATATATAGTCCAGCCGCCGCCTGCAGGTCCTTTCTGAACAAAGAATGATGACAACATGATCACGCTGGCTGCAAAAAAGAACCAGTATGAAAGCATATTGATAAAAGGAGATGCCATGTCTCGTGCACCAACCTGTAATGGAATCAACAGGTTACTGAAAGTACCGCTCAAGCCGGCTGTTAACACGAAGAATACCATGATGGTACCGTGGATAGTCACTAACGATAAGTAGAACTGAGGGTCTAAACGACCGTTTGGTGCAAAGCGACCCAATAAAGTTTCCAGTAAAGGGAAGCTTTTATCAGGATATGCCAGCTGGATCCTGAAAAGGATAGATAACAGCATCGCAATAACCGCCATAGTAATCCCTGTGATCAGGAATTGCTTAGCGATCATTTTGTGATCCTGGCTAAAAACGTATTTGGTTATAAATGTATCATGATGATGATGTTCGTGGTCGTGATCGTGACCCGCTACTCCATGATCGTGAACTGCTAATGTTGACATAATCGCTATTCTTGATTAATTATTTAATGCTATCCTGTTCTCTGCTGCCTTGCTTGGCTGTGATGCATCCGCAAGATGCAATTCTTTCTTTATCTGATCAGATAAGTAAGGCTTTTGCCTTGCTATCCAATTTTCATACTCACCTTCGCTAACAACGCGAACCACTTTCTGCATGTTGTAGTGACCGCCACCGCAAATCTTGTTGCAATACAGCAAGTATTCAAATTTTGGATCATCCAGCCTGTTGCGCATATCGGCAGTAGTGATGGTCGGTGTAAATTTGAAGAAAGTTGGCAAGCCCGGTACAGCGTTCATCTGAACACGGAAATGCGGCATGTACACACTATGGATCACATCCTGAGCGTGGATATTGATACGGATTTCTCTGTTCACAGGCAATACCAAGGTATCAGCCTTTTGATCGTCGAAGCTGTTTCTGTCTTTGAAGTTTACACCCAGAATATTATTCGGAGTGTATAATTGATAGTTAACCTGGCCCAACTTGCCATCTTTACCAGGATAACGGATCTCCCAGGCGAACTGGTGACCAGTTACATCGATATTAATGTCACCTTTTAGGTTATCAGTATTTGTAACTGATCTCCATGTGAAGAAACCGAATACTACCAGGATAGTTAATACGATAGCAGGGATGATGGTCCATACCTTTTCAATCGTATTGTTGTGCGGATAAAAGTATCCTTTGCGTTTGTCTGATCCACGGTATTTGAAAAGGAAGCCAAACAACAATATCTGCGTGATAAAGAATACAAACATGGTGATCACCGTGGTGGTCCAGAACATAAAGTCGATCTTACCACCGTGAGCTGAAGCTGACTCAGGAAGGATCATGTTGCCCTGAACGGTAAATGACCAGTAAACGCCGTACATACTTACCAGCAGGAATATGATACAGATAACACCAATAATGTTATTCCAGTTCATTCCTTTTTTGCCCTGCATCTGAAGGCTAAGGTCATATACTTTTAAGACTTTGCCTATCACTGCTACGACAACGCAAGCAAGTAATACCAATAGCACATAATATCCTACGCCAAGCCACATGTCGGCTTTTGACGTTGAATCTGCAGCTTTCGGGTCTGCACCGGTACTTTGCGCCAACAGTACATTCGTGCCAAACAGCATAAATGCAGCAACCAGCGAAAGAGCTTTATTAGAGTTTATAAATTTTTTGAATCCCATTTTAATATTCTGTTTGGTATTCTATATCCGTTGTAAAATTAGCAATTATATATGATGGTGCAGGCTCTCTTCCAGGAATGGGTGCTTCTTAGGAATAAGTGATTTGAACTTACTCAATGAAGTCATTACACAGAAAGTGAACAATCCGGCAAAACCGATGAAGATACCTGGTTCAAGCAGACTGAACTCTGTATACCAGTGTTCCTTAGGACCGATAGTACCCGGCATGATCATCTGCCAGTAATCTAACCAGTGACCGATAATGATGATGATACACATAATTTTGATAGTGCCTTCGTAACGTTTTGAGTCGCGGGACATTAACACTAATAAAGGTGTAGCAAAGTTGATCACGATATTCAGCCAGAACCAAGGCATAAACTGTGGTTCCCATCTTCTGAAGAAGTAAGCCGACTCCTCAGGAATGTTAGCATAGTAAGTTAACAGGAACTGGGCAAACCAGGTATAAGTCCAGAAGATAGAGAATGCGAACATGAACAAGCCCAGGTTATGAATATGATCTGTAGTGATCCATGACATGTAACCTTGTTTTCTCAGGGTAAGGATGATCAATGCCATAGCTGCGATACCGCTTACCCATAAGCCAGCCAGGTTGTACCAGCCAAACATGGTTGAGAACCAGCGGGCTTCCAGAGACATGATAGTATCGAAAGCAAAAATCGGAATGCTAAAGCCAAATAAAACCAGGAATACAGCAGATATCGTGAAACTCTTGTTATAAAATTTCATTCCGCCCAAATCATCCTCGCTATTTGAGTATTTAGATAACATGTAGCCAAATATGCTATAGCAAATAATCATAGCAGCGATACGGCAAAGGAAATACGGTTTATTTAAATAACCTTCTTTAGCGGCGATCACGTGATCATATATGCCGCTGTCTTTAATATGCAGGTCAGGGGTTGCCCAACGAGCATATAAGTAAGGTTGAATGTGATCTTTACCATCGATATTAACGGTATGGGTCATTGACAAACCAGCGATGATGATAATCAATAAGATCACCCCTGCAATTGGCAATACTCTACCAAAGGCCTGTGGTACACGTAATATTGCCGCTGACCAACCTGCCTGTGCGGCATATTGTATAGCGCAGAACATTACACCTGCTGCACAAACACAAGTAAAATAGTAACCAACCAGCAATAGGTTGTCAAATGTCTGCTCGGCATGGTTTGTCAGAAACCCTGCTATGATGGTTATAACACCTATAACAATAGCAATCAAACTCCCGGTTTTTAGCTTCCCGGTAAATTGATATTGTTCGTCAAAACTGTTATGAGTCTTCATCTAAATAATAATTCTTATAAAGTTTGTAAATGGTGTACGTACATAATTACTTTCCAACGCTCTTCAGGCGAAAGCTGCGAAGCGTAGGAACCCATTGCGTTTACACCATAAGTGATTGTATGGTAAATTTTACCGTCGCTCAGGTCTTTCATAGCACCACCGCGTGATGATTGTCCGGTTGAATAAGATGGCGGCGGTGGGAACCCATGAGCAACAACTAATCCGTCACCCAGTCCTTTCTCACCGTGGCATGGCGAGCAAAAATGCTCAAACAATACCTTACCGTCTTCAAAGTTAGCCTGAGTTTGTGTCAGCGGGTTTTTCACCTCGGTGCCAGCCAGTTCATAACCATCTTTGGTATTTGGATAATCAAAAGTTACAAATCCAACAGGAATAGTTCCCTGAGGTGGTTTTTGTGCCGTCTTGCCGTCCTTAAAGTTAGGGTTAGGCTGATCGGGATCATACGCAATATGCTCATACATATTGGGGGCGTATTCCCATCCGGTGCTTCTTTTGTCTTTGCACGATGAAATTACAACCGTAGTGGCAACAGCTACTGCCGCAATGCCCAATATCTTTATTTTATTCATAGCTAACATATTTTCTGTCGTTATGCTTAATTTCTACTGCCCCTGCTTCTTTTAAAATGTTGGTGATGTCTTCGTGAGGGATATTTCCTTTAGCATCAATTGCAATTACAAAGCGGTCATCAGTTGCTCTGAAATCCATTACCCTTGGCGCGCGGCCCGGGAAAAGGTGCGTTGCAAAAAAGAAGGTAATTGTCATACCGAATGCGGTAAACAATACGGTCCATTCGAAGGTTACAGGGATAAAATCCGGCACTGCGAAAGCTGGCTTACCACCGATGTTCATCGGCCAGTCGTGTACCAGGAAGTAATAAACCAAACTGAAGATGGTAGTACCACCCAAACATCCAAACATAAAGGCGGCAAAACCTAAGCGTGATGGCTTAATTCCCAATTTAGCTTCTATACCGTGGATAGGCATAGGTGTATACACGTCGTAAATAGGAACGCTGTTCTTTTGTAATTTGTCAATCCCGTGCATCATTACATCAGGATCATCAAAAAGACCTAGTATAAATTTAGTACTGCTCATTATTATGCTTTTTCATATTGAGACAGTTCAACACTGTCAAATTTGGTTAATGACTCTTTATAGAATTCAGCATGGCTTGGATCAACATGGCCTTCATCCATCAGTTTCTTCTTAGCCTGCTCGCTTGAGCTCTTCAATAACAATTTCACTTCGGCCATTGCAATTGACGGAGCAACACGGATGAACAACAGGAACAAGGTGAAGAACACACCGATCGAGCCGATGAACACGCTCATATCAACCCAGGTTGGATAGAACATTGCCCAGCTTGAGGGGATGAAGTCACGGTGTAGTGATACTACGATGATCACGAAACGTTCGAACCACATACCGATGTTTACTACGATTGACAGTACCCATGAGATCGGAATGTTTGTTCTTACTTTCTTGAACCACATCATCTGCGTCATCAGTACGTTACAGCCGTACATCATACAGCCTGCCCACCAATACGGACCAACGAAACGGTTTAAGAATGTATATTGCTCATACTCGCCACCTGAATAGTAAGCGATAAAGAACTCAGTTAAATAAGCCACACCTACTATCGAACCGGTTACAAGAATGATCTTGTTCATTGATTCGATATGGAACATGGTGATGTAGTTCTCCAGGCCCAATACTTTACGCAACACTAATAACAGTGTTTGTACCATTGCGAAACCAGAGAAGATTGCACCGGCAACGAAGTATGGCGGGAAGATGGTAGTATGCCAGCCCGGCTCAAGTGAGGTTGCAAAGTCCATGGATACAATGGTGTGTACCGAAAGTACCAGTGGAGTTGATATACCTGCCAGGATCAGCGATACAGTTTCAAAACGCTGCCAGGTTTTTACTGAGCCTGTCCAGCCGAATGAAAGTACTGAATATATTCTGCGACGGATACCGGTTGCACGGTCACGGATAGATGCCATATCCGGCAATAAACCTGTGTACCAGAACACTAATGATACCGAGAAATATGTCGAGATCGCAAATACGTCCCAAATAAGCGGTGAGTTGAAGTTAACCCAAAGTGAACCGTACTGGTTAGGGAACGGCAGTGAGTAAACAGCCATCCACGGGCGGCCCATGTGCGCTACAATGTATGTAGCGGCGCAGATTACCGCGAAGATCGTCATCGCTTCTGCAGAACGGTTGATCGAGTTACGCCAGTTTTGACGGAACAATAAGAGGATCGCCGAGATCAGGGTTCCGGCGTGACCAATACCTACCCACCACACGAAACCGGTGATGTCCCAGGCCCAGCCAACTGTTTTATTTAAACCCCACGAACCGATACCGTACCAAAATGTCCAGCTCACTGCAAACACCCAAAGGCAGGCAGCCAATGACGCTACAGCGAAACCAATCCACCATGCTTTGGTAGGCATATTTTCTACCGGTTTCAATACATCATTCGTAATTTTTGCATACGTGATGTCGTTACCGGTAATTAACGGTTCCCTTATTATTGATTCATTATGAGATGCCATATTCTATATCTCTTATCTTATTATTAAGCTTCTAACTCAGTATTAGTATTTCTAACTTTTACCTGGTAACCAATACCTGGCTGTACGTTCAATTCTTCAAGCACATAATATGTTCTTTCACTCTTCAGTGCTTTTGAAACTTCTGAGTTAGGATCATTTCTGTTACCGAACACGATAGCGTTGGTTGGACAGGTTTGCTGACAAGCCATTTTAACTTCGCCGTCTTTCAAAGGACGTTTCTCGATCTTAGCATTCAGCTTACCAGCCTGGATACGTTGGATACACATTGAACATTTCTCCATCACACCACGGAAACGGGTAACCACATCAGGGTTAAGTACCAGGTGCGTATGCTCGTTGATCAGGTAGTTATCGAAACGGGCGTCGTTCCAGTAGTTGAACCAGTTGAAACGGCGAACTTTGAACGGACAGTTGTTTGCGCAATAACGGGTACCTACACAACGGTTATAAGCCATGTGGTTGATACCTTCTGAAGAGTGAACAGTAGCTAATACCGGGCAAACTGTTTCGCAAGGTGCGTGATCGCAGTGCTGGCACAGCATTGGTTGGTAAACCACCTGTACATTGTCCAGGTCTTTCAGTTCTGAAATTTCCTGCTCTTCTGTTATCTCTTTACCTTCTTCAACGAAGCTGTAGTAACGGTCGATACGGATCCAGTGCATTTCACGACGGCGGCGAACCTCGTCACGACCTACAACAGGAACGTTGTTTTCAGCATTACAAGCTACCACGCAGGCACCGCAACCGGTACAAGCGTTCAGGTCAATCGCCATAACCCAATCATAAGCAGGGCGCTCATAAGCATCCCACAGATCTTCGTATGGTTTATGTTTTCTTTCTTCACCGCTGCTTGATGAAGGGTCTTTTTTGTATTCTTTGAATGTAGTATCGCGGATAACACTGCGACCTTCAATTGAATGGTGCGTTTGTGTTTGTGCGAAGATGATCGAATCACCGGTTTTGGTCAGAGATGCTGTAGATGTTCCCTGGAAAGTTCCATTAAGGAATGTTTGGAAAGGGAACGCGTTCTTACCTACCCCATCAGCTACAGGGCCACCCATTGTACGACCGTAACCAACAGCTACAGAGATAGTTCCCTGGGCCTGGCCTGGCTGTAACAATATTGGTAATGCAACAGAATAACCATGAGCTTCAATAGTTACGATATCGCCCTGAACATAACCTAATTTCTTCATGTCGGTTGGCGACATAGCAGCGAAGTTATCCCAGGTAACTTTTGATACCGGCTCAGGCATTTCCTGTAACCAGGGGTTGTTTGCACGCTTACCATCGCGGATGGCAATGTTCTGGTATAATTCCAGTTCAAACTTACCATCGCCTGCTGCAGTGCGGCCGCTTTGGTTCAATATAGTTTGAGCCACACCGTTCAGGTCGCGGCTGAAAGAATATGTTCCGGCAGATTTAGCGGCTGCTTTTACAAAGCCTGCCTGCAATACTGCTTCCCAACCTTTCAGGCCTGATGCTAAACCACCTTTTGCCTGTAATTCTTTATCCCAGTTATTTCTTACAAAAGTATAGTAATCTTTAACCGCGTTGTCAGACCATAATAATAATGACTGCTCAGCCTGGCGTGTATCATATACCGGGTTAATAGTCGGCTGAATTACGGTGTAATATCCTTCAATTGCATTTCCATCACCCCATGACTCTAAGTAATAGTGGTTTGGAGCAATAACGGTACAAAGTGATGAAGTCTCGTCATTACGTTCTGAGAACGATACAGACAGACGTACTTTCTTCAATGCTGTTTTGAAAGCATCGGCATTATAGTAATCGTAAGCAGGGTTTGTATTCAGGAAGAATACAGCGTCAACTTCGCCGCGGCCCATTTCTGCTACAAATTCCACAAACTCAGCATCGTTGCCTTTGTATTGATTTGAATAGTTATCCAGATCGATAGTTGTTCCGTAGCTGCCTAATTGTGAGTTGATGGCATTCACCAACACCTGGGTAGCTACATCATTTGATCCGCATACTACCAAAGCTTTGCCTTTTGCAGCTTTTAATTCAGCAGCAGCTAGTTTGATCGCTTTGGCAGCGTTAGTATTTCCTAATGCTTTGGTTCCCGGCAAAGTAGTACCTGCGATTTCGTTATACAGGTTTACCAGCGCCACACCCTGTTCTGACGGTTTGATCAGGATACGGGTATCGGCATTTGAACCGGTGTTGCTCATACCAGATTCAAACTGGATATGACGCGACATCTTTTTATTTTGAAGTGATTTGTTGTTACGGTTCTGAACATACTGGCTCTGGAACTCCACCGGAGATAACCAGGTACCTAAAAAGTCAGCGCCGAAGCTTACGATCACATCAGCTTTATCAAAATTATAGTGAGGCACTACTGCTTTACCAAAGCTGTTCTGGTTAGCCTGGATGATACCGGTATAAGAAACCGCATCATAAGTAACGTGTTTTGCAGTTGGATAAGCAGCTATAAAATCAGCAATTACAGCTAAAGTAGAAGGGCTGTGAATAGTTGATGAAACGATCTTTATCTTTTTACCACCAGCTTTAACGGCAGTCAGTTCATTTTTAATAAAACCGTCCAGCTGATCCCAGGTAGTATCGCTACCACCACGGATTGGGTTCTTTAAGCGGTTGTAATCATACAGGTCAAGTACTGAAGCTTGTGCCTGTGCATTCAAACCACCTTTTGACAGCAAGTCGTTAGGGTTACCTTCAACCTTGATTGGGCGACCTTCGCGGGTTTTTACCAAAATCGCATGTCCTTCATAAGAAGATACATAGTAGTTAGGTACACCCGGGGTAATTTCCTCTGGTTTAATCAGGTAAGGGATAGATTTGTGTACAGGAACTTTCTGACAAGCTGCCAGCGTAACTGCACCAACACCAAATCCAAGTGCCTTTAAAAAGTCGCGGCGTGGGGTTTTGCCTGACAAACCACCGCTGCTAAGAACGTCCTCGATCGGAATAGGCTCGGCAAATTCGTGTTTATTTTTCTCAACAAATTCCGGGTCGTTGTTTAGCTCTTCTAAACCTTTCCAGTATTTTTTATTGCTGTCCATTTAAGCTATATAAACTGTAATGTTTCTCAAATTATTTATTAATAGTGGCACTTGCCGCACTCTATACCGCCCATCATGGCCTCGGTTACTTTTCCGCCTTTTCTGATCAGCTCGTGCACCTGCTCCATCTTTTCGTAGTAAGCGTTGCCTTTGATGTTGATCTCAGTACGTTTGTGGCACTGGATACACCATTTCATAGTAACCGGAGAATATTGATAAACTTCTTTCATGGTTTCAACCGGACCGTGGCAAGTCTGGCATTTTAAGCCTTGAACTTTTACGTGTTGTGAGTGGTTGAAGTAAGCCAGGTCAGGCAGGTTGTGAACACGTACCCACTGGATAGGATGCATTTTGGTGCTATCGTATTTAGAAGTGGCAGGATCATAACCCAAAGCATCATATATTTTAGCAATCTCGCTCGAAGGGGTTTTACTTGTTGAAAGCCTGTCAATTGTTTTGTGGCAATTCATACAAATATTCAGTGACGGGATAGTAGCATTCTTTGATTTGTATGCACCAGAGTGGCAGTATTGACAATCGATTTTCATTACACCAGCATGCAAATCGTGAGGGAATTTGATAGGCTGAACCGGTTGGTAACCTGTGTGAACGTTAGTGTTCCACAAAGTAACCCATCCCCAACTGGCGAAGAAGATAGTTCCGCAAATACAAACGAAGAATACAAATTTCTTATTCTTAACCAGCATCTTAGCTAAAAGAACACCTTTTGAAGGGCCTTCTTCAGCAACTGCTACTTCTTCAGGAGCAAGTGCTGGTCTGTTAGCAACCAATTTCTCTAAGGTGCTGATTACCTTATTTAATACCAGGATTACAATAAAGGCAATGATGATCACACCGATCAGACCGAAAACAACGATGTTGCTTGGGCCCGTTTCTTGCACAACGGCAGCGCCGGCAGCAGGAGCAGCTTCTTTTGTCTTTTTGTACTCGGTACGTATGTAAGCGATCACATTTGCAACGTCACCGTCAGACAGGTCGCCAAAAACGGTCATCGATGCCTGGTTGTACTCGTTGTAGACCTTAAGAGCTTTAGGATCTTTAGCCGCGATCAACGCCTGGTTGTTCTGGATCCATTTGGTGAGCCACTTATCATCGGTTTCAGTCTCCAGTGCAGGGCCAAGGGCCGGACCGATCACACGTTGATCCAGTTTATGACAGGCTGTACATTTGGCTTTGAAGATGGCCTCGCCTTTAGAAGCATCTCCCTGAGCGTAGGCTGTGAGTCCACAAATAGCAAGACCTGCTATTAAGATAACCTGCCTTGAAAATTGTTTTAAAATCAATGAGATACTTCTCATAAAGCGTATTTGTGCTAAATAGTTTTGTAGTTAATATATGAAAATAGACAAATCAAGTATGTTTTAACCCGCTTTTTCAGGCACAAAAGTAAAATTTATTACAGTATGGCTGACAAATTAATGACAGTAATATCTAATTTATAATCGTTCTAAATAAATGAGAAAATTAGCTTTTAGATTGAGATTTGGCTGTTTTTACTTATGTGAAATCAACTAGGTTTGTTAATACAATATTACCTTTTTTTTATAATAAAACTATTGTTTTAATATCCAGGCAAATATAAGCGGTGCAACAATGGTTGCATCAGATTCGACTATAAACTTAGGTGTATGGATATCCAGCTTACCCCAGGTTATCTTCTCATTAGGCACCGCACCTGAGTACGAACCGTATGATGTAGTAGAGTCAGATATCTGGCAGAAATAGCTCCAGAATGGTATATTTTCCATTTCCATATCCTGGTAAAGCATCGGCACAACGCATATCGGGAAGTCGCCGGCAATACCACCGCCTATCTGGAAAAAGCCAATTCCTTTGCCTTCCGAGTTCTTTACATACCAGTCGGCCAGCCATGCCATATATTCGATACCGCTCTTCATGGTGGTAGGTTTTATCTGGCCTTTGATCACGTATGAAGCAAAGATATTACCCATGGTGGAGTCTTCCCATCCCGGTACAACAATTGGCAGGTTCTTTTCTGCAGCAGCCAGCATCCACGAGTTTTTTGGGTCGATCTCATAGTATTGCTCCAACTCGCCGCTCAGCAATATTTTGTACATGAACTCGTGCGGGAAATAGCGCTCACCATTATCGTCTGCATCTTTCCATATTTTATGGATATGTTTTTGCAAACGGCGGAAAGCTTCTTCCTCAGGGATACAAGTATCGGTTACGCGGTTGTAGTGGTTTTCCAAAAGATCCCACTCGTCTTGCGGGCTCAGGTCGCGGTAGTTCGGAACGCGTTTGTAATGTGAGTGGGCCACCAGGTTCATGATATCCTCTTCCAGGTTGGCGCCTGTGCAGGAAATGATAGCGATCTTATCCTGGCGGATCATTTCAGCAAGCGAGATGCCCAGTTCGGCAGTACTCATTGCACCTGCCAGTGTCACCATCATTTTGCCGCCTTCGGCCAGGTGGGTTTCATATCCTTTAGCTGCGTCCATTAATGCCGCGGCATTAAAATGCAGGTAATTTTTTTCAATAAACTGAGAGATTGGTCCTCGTGTGTTGCTCATGGTTCAGCTGTAATGTGTGGGCGCAAAATTAGAGATTTTGTTTAATCTGGCTGTTAAATTTCAAAATTACCTTTCGGGGTAAACAACTATGCCGAATTTGAGTTTTATCTTCGCGCCGTTGCAGCCTATGAAAAAACTATTTACCGTACTTATATTTTCCCTTGGCGTATTTAGCGCAAACGCACAGATAAAATGGCTGCCAAAGTTTATCAATAAGATGTATTTTGATAACGATAGCACCAAACACAGCAGCTTTGTGGTGTTGCCTGTGCTATCATCAGCCCCTGAAACGGGAGTAGAAATTGGCGGGGCTGGCCTCTACTCCTACTATAGTGACACCAGCCGGAAAAGCTTTACTAAAGTTTCCAATATATATGGATACGCGACGGTCACTACCAAAGGGCAAAGCCGTTTCAGTTTAAGCACTACCTATTTCTCGCCTGCTAATGAATGGCATGTTTACTCTGCGGTAAGCTATATCCATTTTCCATTCAATTTTTATGGCATAGGCAACAACACCAGCAAGGCTAATGGCGAACTGATAGATGAAAAACGTTTTAAATTCAATGTTGACGCAGAGAAATTGATCACCAAGCAATTGTACGCCGGTATAGTAGCCGGAGGGTTTAATTATAAGTACGCCAACGCCGATACGGCAAGTTCATTTTTTGAAACTGACCCTCAGGTACAGGATAGGTCAGGCGGTGCGAGTATTTTTATTGGGCCAAGTCTGATATTCGACAGCCGCGACAATAATACCTACACTACCAAAGGCGCTATCATTACTGCATATTATAACCTGATGCATGGTATTTTAAGCAACAATAATTATGTGGGCGGATTTTTGAATATCGAGTATTCTCAATTTTTCAAGCTGAGCAAAAAGCTCATACTCGGATTGGATATCCAGGAGCAAAGTCTTACCGGCGGACAATCACCGTTCTACCTGCTTCCAACGTTAGGCAGCGATGAAATGATGCGCGGTTACTACAACGGCCGTTACCGCGACCGCAACTTTATTGCCGGGCAAACCGAGCTACGCTATCGCATCACCGACCGTATCGGCATCGTAGGTTTTTTAGGAACCGGCGAGGTGGCGCATGGCGATTTCTCTATCCATTCATTAAAACCAAATTACGGCGGCGGCCTCCGTTATTTCTTCGATACAGAAAAAGGGCTAAGTATTCGTGCCGATTATGGTGTTGGCGAAAAAGTAGCTGGCGAGGCAAGGCAGAGCGGTTTTTATATTGGACTGGGACAAGCGTTTTGATGTGCAGATTAGTAGATGTGCAGATGATTTTAATTTGATTTGTTTTCATTTGCACATCTGCATATTTGCACATCTGCACATTCAAATCTTAATCAAAAAATCCTCCTTCGTCTGTCCTTTTTTAAAATAAACCAGCCCTATCCAAAACAGATCAATGGTTACTGTAACCTGCGGATGCGCTTTGATCTGTGCCCAGGCTTCCTTCATACCTTCGCTCCAATAAATATCATCGAATATCAGCAGGGTATTTTCGTGTACTTTGGGCAGGCACCATTCAAAATATTTCAGCGTGGCATCTTTTTGGTGATTACCATCTACAAAAACAAAATCGAGTTGATCCAGACTATCAATCACTCCTTTCAGCGTGTCATCAAAATTGCCGATTACCTGTTTTATGCCCTGAATGTTCGATCTTTCAAAAACCTTTTTGGCGACATTGCCAGTTTGCGGACAGCCTTCTAAGGTATAAAGCTCAGCTGAGGGTGCGGCGCTTTTCAGGTATAATGAAGTAGTGCCCAAACAAGTCCCCAACTCGATCATATTTTTAGGTTGCTGATCTTTTACCAGCCGATAAAGCAGTTGTGCCAATTGGGGTGGTTTTAAAGCATTTTTGGCGATCTCGCTGATTTTCTTTTGTTTGTTGTTGTTTACCAGCGATCCTGCGCCCAGGTCGGTTACGGTTATCATCCTGGTGTCAGAAAGCAGTTGGGCGCGAATGCTTTCAATATCATTATAAATATCTTTGCGTTTATAGTCGTAAATAACCTCATCTAACAGCCTGTAAACAAAAGGCGAATGTGTTCCGTGCCTGTTTTTACCCACTAAACGATGCCACAGGTAATCCTTCGCGAACCTAAAATTTAACATGGCCGTAAAAATAGACAAAGGTTTACTATTTTAGCTTATACAGAAATATGATAGACCCCAAAGAGATCAATTCCTTAATAAAACTGCTTGACGACCCCGACCGGGAAATATATGAGCATATCCACGATAAGATCCTTTCCTATGGCGGCGAGGTGATTGAATACCTTGAATCGGCCTGGGAACAAGCATTTGATCCGATACAACAGGAGCGTATTGCCGATCTGGTGCACGAGATACAATTCAGACTGGTAAAGGAAGAACTAAAATTATGGTATCAAGGCGGTGCTTTTGATCTGCTGCAGGGTGCACTTATTATCAATAAATACCAATACCCTGACCTGGATGAGCAAAAAGTGATCAACCAGATAGAGGCTATTAAGCGCGACATCTGGCTGCAGATGATCTACGACAGTAGTCCTGCAGAGCAGGTGAAGCTCATTAACCACGTTTTTTATAATATTCATGGCTTCAGCGGCAATACCGCCAATCACCAGGATCCGCAGAACAGTTACCTGAACCAGGTGCTGGAAACCAAGAAAGGCAACCAGATATCTTTAGCCATTATTTATTCCATCATCGCCCAAAAGCTGGATATACCTGTTTATGGTGTCAACCTTCCGCAGCACTTTATCCTGGCTTATGTGGACGAAACGATGGAAACCGAATTTGAAGGCGGGGTGCTATTCTATATCAATGCCTTTAATAAAGGATTCATCTTCGGTCGCAGGGATGTGGATATGTTCCTGAAACAGCTCAACCTAAAAGCTGAAAAGCAATTTTATGAGCCTTGCTCCAATGCTGATATAGTCCGTAGGATTTTGCGCAACCTCATCAGCGCTTATGAGAATTTGGGATCGACTGAGAAGGTGGCAGAGTTGAATGAGTTGCTGGAGATAGTGAGTCAGTGATCGGTTAACCGGTGATCAGAGATCAGTTAATCAGTGAAATCACATTCAAATCGGTGTAATCGTGTAATTAAAAAAGACCCACTATAAATAGTGAGCCTTCTGAAATTTAATTTAACCCCTGTTTATTATTTTACCGCACCCGGGGATGTGTAAGGTAATTTTTGAGGATCGTAATTAGCCCAGCCGGCAGACCAGTCTGTTGATCCGAATGCGCCTAAATAGGTAGCTGTTTTATCAAAAAATGCGTCGCCCGTAAATTTCGCGCTGGTATATACTGAAGCGGTGGTAGCAGCAACACTACCGGCTTTAACAGTAAAGTCTGGCGTACCGAAGTTTGCATTGCTTGAAGCTTTAAAATCTGAACCATATTTTAAAGGATCTGTCATCACGTCGGCTGCGCCTTTAGTATTATCAAAAGTGTTTGCTGCTCTTAAGGCTGTTTCAAATAAAGCCTTATTCTGTCCCTTTACTTCATTGCTTTTTGAATTACATGCGAATACCAGGTTATTTGCCACTACGCTTCTTCCCGCTAAGTAGTTTGCAGATGCATTAACGCTTGAACCTGCAGGTAATCCATCATCATAATAAACACCTTCGGTATAGTTGGTCAAGACTGAATTGAATAAGCTTAAAGATGAATTACGGCGTATTTGTGCAGCATGCTGAAAGTTTGCATTGATACCTGAAGTAGTTGTTGGTGACAACAGCGGGCCAACAATGGTCATATTTGAAAATATAGCACTTGTTTGAGGTGTGTTATTTGAACCTACGGCGTCATTGTCAGACTCAAAGCCATTCGAACCGGAGAAGTCTGCAATAACCTGTGCACGCTGTGCTAACCCAAATTGAACTTTTCCTGAAAAGCCAAAGTCAGTATCAAAGTCGTCGTCCTGCGCACCGATTGAAATTAAGTGCTTTGCATTGACCGTTCCGCCAAACCACTCAAATGAATCATCGCCAGATTTATAAACTTCGATATAATCTAGAGTAGTACCTGCGCCCACGCCGCCCATTGTCAGACCGTTAATTTCATTATCTGGTGAAAAAGGAATACCGGCATACTCGATACGCACATATTTAAGTGTACCTGAGTTGTCATTGGCATCTGCGCCACCATATTGAATATACTTTGCAGCATCGCCTTTTGGATCCAGGCCACCTTCAATATTTGGAGTGCTGGCTGGATTTACAGGTGCCTTGCCCAATAAGATAATTCCACCCCAATCGCCGCTTGAACGGCCGCCGGCACCCAGGTTTGATGTGAAAACAATTGGCTTATCTGCGGCACCTGCTGCTTCAATTTTACTGCCCCGGGTAATTACTAAAGTTCCTTTGGTTGCTTTGTCGCCTTTTACAATCGTACCAGGCTCAATAGTCAAAGTTGCCGCATCGGTAACATAAACAAATCCTTTTAACAGGTAAATTTTGTCTGCTTTCCAGGTTGTGTTGGTTTTGATATCACCGCTAACCTCTACTACGTCGCTTGTTGGGGTAACCACAGGTGGCACTGTAGTAGTATTTTCCTTTTTTGAACATGCTGCAAATAGCATTGTTGCAAATAGTAGTAATAATGTACTCTTTTTCATTCTGCGCTTTTTTTTAAAATTTATGTGTGATTTTATTTTATGCCTGGTAATAATGTGCTATGTCAGTTGCTGCGGACTACCTGAAAGAATAAGTGAATGCAAGCGAAAAGCTTGTGCCTTGCCGGTAACGGCTGAATATCCTGTCTCCGCTTGAAAACTTGCCATTCTGGTCATAATCGAGAAAAAACAGGTAATTGTTATTCAATAGGTCGGCCGCGTTTAGCTTAAACTCTCCACGGGATTTGAAGACCTTATACCCCATCTGAAAATCGACCACGTTACGCGATTGCTCATAGATATTAGGGAAATTTGCTCCACGGGATTTAAATATTCTTTCTCCTATGCGGTTATACAGTAAGTTAAAACTTAGCTTATTCTCCAATGCCGTGTGTAAAATACCAGCGTTAATTACATAGGGAGATTGACCAACCATAGGCCGCTTATTGCCTATAAGGGCTGTATCTTTTACTTCTGATTTTACGAGTGACAGATTTGTATACAACGTTGTATTTTTAAGCCACTGCTGGTCGCCAATAAAACTCAATTGTTTTCTTATTTCGAGCTCGGCTCCATAAGTCGTTGCTTTCTTAACATTCAGGTAACTTATTTCGGGTGTTGATGCGTTGACATCATTAATATTTGATTCAATAGCATTATTGAATTTTTTGTAAAAAGCCGATATGGATATGATCTGTCCTGCCGATGGATAGAATTCATATCTTATATCAGCATTATCAATAAGAGCGCGTTTTAAATCAGGATTACCTGTCTGGAGCGCGAGCAACTCATAATCATAATATGCTGTCTGCGCAAGCTCTCTGAATTCCGGGCGGGCAAGCGTGCGATAGTAAGCTGCCCTGAAATTAGCTTTAGGGGTAACGCTGTATGTAAAGTTAACCGACGGCAACACATCCACATTATTTTGTTTGATGACAGGTACCGATGGACTGATCGCTGTCAGGTTCAAATTAAAATATTCAACACGCGCACCCCAAACCAGTCTAAAGTGCTCACCCAGCTTATTATCAAGCATCATGTAGCCCGAACTTATATTTGAATTGGCGTTGTATGAATCAGCATCCCCATTGATCTCCTTGAGATCATATTTCCCGGCATTGATCAGATCTGTACCAAAAAGTGTCGACAACGGCCTTTGTGCGATCGCGTTCCTTTCATCCCCATCCAATACCCTGTCGCTGATCAGCATACCCAAAAACCTTACATCAAAGTTTCGTTTCCGGTATTGTGAGCCCAGGCCTGCTTTGAAAGTTGCCGCCTGTTTGAACATGGTTAGAGGCAACGAATAATTTATATCCCCTGAATAAATATTTTCATTCAAATTGGAAAATAGCCGCGCATTCTCTTTCCCTATTGTGCCCTGTACATTGGCCGTATAAGGAACCGAAGGATCATTACGATATATTGAGTTACGCGAATAAGTAGTTTTGCGCTGGTCAGGCTGATCATTAATAATATTACTGTAACCTGCTGTCCATTTTATTTTTGAGTTTCTTTCTCCAAACGCATGTTCGCCTTCGAGGGTAGATTTGAGCAGGGCCTTTTGGATCAGGTCAAATGTATAGTACCGTATATCGCTTGAAATGGCCGAATTCTCACCTGTACGGTACAGGAACTGATCGTCAAAAATGCGGTTGTAAACATTCTTAAAACTGATCTTATTTTTACCGTAGGAGTAGGCAAAATTCGCCAGGGCGCCAATGTTGGTCGAAAATTTATATTGTGCGTCTGTATAATTGAACGTATAAAAGTTCCTGGTTATCTCAGGGTTAATCTGCTGGGAATTGCGATAAGTTAAGGCAAATATGGTCCCCAGCCTGCTGCCATTTTCTCCTATGGATTTAACCCGGCCCAGCGATAGCTGGTAATTTTGCCCCGGAAGAGCATTAGCATGATAAATATTATAGTCAGGATTCAATGAGTTTAATGCAGCAATATTCTGCTGCGCAGATAGAGAAGAACTAACCACCTGCTGCGTTGTTGGGAAGTTGTTCGGCAGTTTTCTTGACCCATTGTCAAAAGCAAAGTAATCAGAGGCATTGCGATAGCCGCTTCTGAAATCCTTGAACGTAGTTTGGGTATTATAGCTGTAACCCAAATTAAGCGTAGTAAAATTTGCATCAGGAATGTCCCTGGTGTTGATCTGCACGGCACCGCCGGCAAAATCGCCCGGAAGGTTTGGAGTACCCGTTTTATTGATGATAATATTATCCACCAGGTTTGAGGGCACTATATCAAAAGAAAATGCCTTGCGATTGGGCTCCGTGCTGGGCAATGGTGTATTATCCAGCAAAGCGGTGTTATAACGGTCGCTTAAGCCTCTTATGATCACAAACTTATTTTCCTGCACGGTAGCGCCGCTCACGCGCTTTAATACTTCAGAAGTATTTTTATCAGGTGTGTTTTTTATATTTTCCGACGATATGCCATCGGTGATAGCAACATTATTCTTTTGTGCGGCATACAGCGAACTTGTAGATTCTTTTCTGTAGGATGAGACGATATTAACCTGATTAAGCGACCGTTTCTTGTCCGGGCTAAGCACAATATTCAATGTCGTGACAGTCCCGGGTGTTACTTCAACGTCAGTTATTTCTTTGGTCTGATAACCAAGATATTTTACGACCAGGGTATACTTGCCTTTAGCTGCAACACTCAACATATAGCGGCCATCAATATTAGTGGCTGTGGCTGCTCCGCCCAGTATGGAAACTGTCGTACCTATTAATGTTTCGCCAGAAGCCTCATCTGTTACTTTCCCGGAAATAGTTCCTCTTGGTTCAGCGAAACAATGCGTTGAATTGGTTATTAAAAGAATAAATAAGACGAATGATAAAGCTATTTTCTTCACGTTACAATAATTGCTGCAAAGCTATTTTGAGCAATACTTTTAAAAGAATTATAGCAATTATGATTGCATCAACATTTCCTTAACAACCAGTTAACAATGGTTCAATTTTACAACTACTTTTAGTAGCCATACGCTGATACCGTTATAAGACCGCCTTATTCTCCAATTCTATGGCTTTCATATCGCCCAGATTGGCAAGGTTTTCATTGATCTTTTTTAGCACATGCAAAAAGTTGTGCATTTCCTGCCAGGATATATCTCTCGATACATTATCATGCAACAGGTTGAATGCATGCATAAATGTCGAGATCAGCTCTTTTGCTTTGTGAGTGCTGACGATCATTTTCCCGCGCCGGTCGCGGTAGTTCATTTCGCGGGTGACGTAGCCTTTCTTTTCAAAGAGGTCGACAATGGCCACCATATTGGATTTCTCTATATGCAGATTATCACACAATACCTTTTGTGTGGTTTTACCGCCCAAACGGTTGATAAGAAGCAGCACCTGGTAGTGGTGGTGGATATCAATATCTTCCAATATTTTAAATAGATGCTGATGATATGTTTTATTAGCCAGCATGATCAGCAGGCTAAGATGTTCTCCGTAATTCATGATTAATCCAAAACAATACCAGCAAAAACCGATGGCTTTTACTGATGCCTGAAAAGATTTGTTAAAAACTCAGAATAATCGATATCGGGCCGATCGACCCAACAGTGGTATTATAAAATACCTGTGGAGATTTGGATCAGATAGTTAGTTGACCGAATAATAAATATTTCGGGTGTTTGGGAGTGTTTTTTGCACGTAAAAAGCGGTAGTAACCCGGAGGGAAGTCGGCACAAAGCTTTAAATAACCAACAAAGAAGGAGGTAAGAACAATACAACACCATAACAACGCTTTTAAGCGCTGATTCACTGGTGGAAAATGGCTTCGGTGCTTGTCTGCAATATTAAGGATGTGTGCGTGATCATGATCACTAACTACCTGCGTAAGCTTTGTATAAGTGTGTTTGTGATTTTTATGGGTAAAATGTAAGGATAAGGTTGGAGCAATTATTTGAAAACAAATAACAGACAACAATAAAAATTGAAAAAAGGATTTCCTGCTCACTCGGCTAATCAATAAGTCCCTCAAATGTAACTAAAGCATTACAGTCGGGTTAATTGAATAGATTCGTTAACCAAATGATAATATTTACTTAAAGTTGGGTTTGAGTTAACCAATGATTGGTGATCAGTTAATCAGTGACCGGTTAATCAGTGGATCTCACTTCATAATCAGTGTAATCGTGCAATTAAAAGCCGTTCTCTGCCATCCAATTTGCTCCCCACTCAAACCATTTGCCTTTGTTTTTAGGGTTGGTCATACCGAAACCATGGCCGCCTTCCTGGAAAAGATGCATCTCGGCCTTAACCTTGTTGTTTATTAAACCGTCGTAAAACAGCAAGGCATTTTGAACAGGTACGGTGTCGTCATTTTCGGCATGTATTATAAAGCATGGTGGGGTATCCGCGTCTATTTGCTTTTCATTAGAGTACAGGTCGATCAATTCCTGCGATGGGTTCTTACCGATCAGGTTATCGCGCGACCCTGTATGAGCCCAATCCCCAAAGGTTATTACCGGGTAGATCAGCATCGCGAAATCAGGACGTAAGCTGATATTCTTTTCATTGGGAATTACAGCCTTCTTAAAATGTGTTGCAAGGGTCGACGCCAGGTGACCGCCTGCTGAAAAACCGATAATGCCGATCTTATCAGGCTTAATACCCCATTCGGCGGCACGTTCTCTTACTAGTTGTATTGATCTTTGCGCATCCTGCAGTGGGCCAATGGTTTTATCAACCATGATCTCATCACTTGGCAAACGGTATTTTACAACGAAAGCGGTAACACCAATTTTATTAAACTCTCTTGCGATATCTTCTCCTTCATAGGTCACCGTCAGGTTAATATATCCGCCGCCCGGAAACACAATAACTGCTGTACCATTAGCTTTGCCTTTTTCAGGAAAATAGGGTGTAATGGTTGGATCTGTTACATGGTTAATACTGTACCCTTCCCTTTTCTCGAAATAATCAGCCGGTGCCTTTTTTGAATTAGGCACGCCGTTAGGATAAAGTGGAATAGGTTTTTCCTGTGCGTTAGAACTTAGAGAAAATAACATAGCAGCGCCAAGCAATAAGCAGATGTTTTTTAGCATAGTTAATGTATAATGGACAGTTAATCGGTTACGACCAAATATAACCAACTATTTCGAACCGCCAAATTCCATCAAGTAAGCTTTCAGGAAATCATTCAGATCACCATCTAATACTGCTTGAGCGTTGGATGTTTCATGATCTGTACGTAAATCCTTCACCAGTTTATATGGATGCAATACGTAGTTCCTGATCTGCGACCCCCATTCGATTTTCTTCTTGTTGCCTTCAATAGCATTGGTGGTCTCCTGGCGTTTGCGCATCTCTATCTCATACAATTGCGATTTAAGTAACCGCATAGCATTATCCTTGTTCTGCAATTGTGAGCGCGATTCCTGGTTCTTGATGATGATACCCGACGGCTTGTGATATAAACGTACGGCAGTTTCTACCTTGTTCACGTTCTGTCCGCCCGCACCGCCTGAGCGGAATGTCTCAAACTCTACATCTGCGGGGTTTATTTCTATTTCTATCGTATCATCCACCAAAGGATAAACATATACCGAGGCAAACGAAGTATGGCGTTTAGCATTGGCATCAAACGGCGATATACGTACCAGGCGGTGTACGCCGTTCTCCCCTTTCAGATAGCCATAGGCAAAGTCACCCTCAAACTGCAGTGTAACGGTTTTTACTCCGGCCACGTCACCTTCCTGGAAGTCCTGCTCGGTAACTTTATAACCGTTCTTTTCGCCCCACATAATATACATACGCATCAGCATACCGGCCCAGTCGCAGCTTTCGGTACCACCGGCACCCGCTGTGATCTGCAATACGGCATTCAGCTGATCTTCCTCGGCCGATAGCATATTTTTGAATTCCAGTTCTTCAACAGCTTTTATGGCCGCGTTATACTGCTCCTGCATTTCCGCTTCCGAAGCATCGCCTGCCTGGTAAAATTCAAGCAGTACGCCTGTATCTTCAACGGTTGATTCTACCTGCTGAAAAGCGTCAGTCCAAACTTTTTTGGTTTTGATGGAAGCCAGAACCTTTTCGGCTTCCTTAGGGCTGTCCCAGAAATTGGGGCCAACGGTTATTTCCTGTTCTTTTTGTAGTGCATCGAGTTTAGTATCGATGTCAAAGATGCCTCCTCAGGGAAGTTACTCTATCCCTTAAATCCTGGATCTGTTCTTTAGTCATGCGGCAAATATAATATTTTTGATGTGCAGATGAGTAGATGTGCAAATATGCAGATATGTAAATGTGCAGATCATTTTGAGATTGAAAATCAACTTTCCAACTTTTCAACCTTGCAACTTTACAACGTGGGGTTGGCCCTCGTCGGGGCCTAAAAACGTCAAAGGGGTTGTAAATTAATACAGCCCCTCTGAACGTGCTTTTATAGGTAGTGTATCTTTAACCAACCATCAGCCTGTCTAACAGGGTGCTCAGGTCGGCGCGGTTGCCATTTAATTTGGTCAGGAAAGTAGTTAATGTAAATTCCTTATTCTTTTCGCCTTTGGTTTGCTCGATCAGATCAAGCATTACCGTCGGTATTAATTCTTTAGAAATGTTTAACGCCGAAGCAGGACTGATATTGTAATACCGGTTCAGCTTATTCGCGAATTTATTGATCACACTCGTGGTTAGAGGACTCTTGTAGATTTCCGGGAATTGAAAATACTTTACAAGGTCTTTCAGCCTACCCGATTCCATCTGTCCCTTAAAAACCTCGATAATAGAACTTGAAGCGTCGTTGATCACGGCTTCGCGGTCTTTTTCCAGTATTTCCGGATTGTCAATAACAGCCGTCCCGGCGTTATTTTTGACTATCAAAAAGAGTCTTTCAAACATAAAAAATCCCTCAATTTTCAAATTAACATTTTGGTGACAAATGTGTTTTTTATTTATCAACCACACAAAGGTATGACTTAAATTTTTATAAAATCAAAAGAATTGTCAAAATAATTTAAGATTTTCACAATTTTTCAGTGTACATTAAACACTATGTAAGGTGTGTTGTTTTAACACCCAAAAGAGGTGTGTTTTTGACACCGAAAACAGGTGTAAATCCGACACAAAATCTGGTTTCGAGGTCATTGAAAAAACACCAAATTTATTTGTCATTCACCTGAATTTTTAATTCTATTTTTGTGTAAAACCATTCAAACATGCTGCCAAATATTGATTTCACCACCACCCAGGCTTATAAATACTTAGCCGACCATTACATTGATATCACCTCTAAGAACCTAAAAGACCTTTTTAAGGCTGATAATCAAAGATTTGAGAAGTTTTCGTTAAAATTTAATGACATCCTGCTCGACTACTCCAAGAACCGTATTGATGATGAGACCGTTGCTTTATTGATACAGTTGGCAAAAGAATGTAGGGTAAAAGATGCAGCCGAAGCCATGTTTTCCGGCGAAAGGATCAACGCTACGGAGAACCGCCCGGTGCTGCATATCGCACTGAGAAACAGGAGCAACAGTCCGATATTTGTTGACGGACAGGACGTGATGCAGGACGTAAACCGCGTGCTCGACCAGATGAAAAACTTTAGCGAAGCGATCATCTCCGGCTCATGGAAAGGTTACACCGGAAAAACCATTACCGATGTAGTGAATATCGGCATTGGCGGTTCAGACCTTGGCCCGGTAATGGTAACCGAGGCTTTAAAGTCTTATAAAAATCACCTGAATATGCATTTTGTATCCAACGTGGATGCAACCCATATAGTAGAAGCACTGAAACCGCTTAACCCGGAAACCACTTTATTCCTGATCGCTTCAAAAACTTTCACTACCCAGGAGACAATGGCCAACGCGCATAGTGCGCGCGATTGGTTTATTGCAGGCGGCGGAAAAGATGGTGATGTGGCTAAACACTTTGCCGCTTTATCTACCAATGCCGATGCTGTTTCTAAATTCGGCATCGATACCAAAAACATGTTTGAGTTTTGGGATTGGGTTGGCGGCCGCTACTCATTATGGAGCGCAATCGGTCTATCTATTTCCCTGAGCATCGGTTTTGAAAACTTTACCGAACTGCTTACCGGTGCCCACCAGATGGATCAGCATTTTAAAAACACAGAGCTGGAACAAAACCTGCCGGTGATATTAGCCTTAGTAGGCATTTGGTATAATAACTTCTTTGAGTCTGAAACAGAAGCGATACTACCTTATGACCAATATATGCACCGCTTTGCTGCCTATTTCCAGCAGGGAGATATGGAAAGTAACGGCAAACACGTTGACCGTAACGGCAATACAGTAGATCACTCTACCGGACCAATTATTTGGGGTGAACCAGGCACTAATGGTCAGCATGCGTTTTATCAATTGATACACCAGGGAACTAAACTGATCCCTTGCGACTTTATAGCACCTGCAATATCACATAATCCGTTGGGAGAGCATCACCAGATGTTGATGTCTAACTTCTTCGCCCAGACAGAAGCGTTGATGAACGGCAAAACCCGCGAGGAAGTAGTTGCTGAATTAAAAGCATCAGGCAAAAGTGATGCCGAGATAGAAAAATTGGCACCGTTTAAAGAGTTTGATGGTAACCGTCCGACCAACTCTATTTTGGTTAAGAAGATCACCCCGCGCACACTGGGTTCGCTGATCGCCATGTATGAGCATAAGATATTTGTTCAGGGTATTATCTGGAACATCTACAGTTTTGACCAATGGGGTGTCGAATTAGGCAAGCAATTAGCCGGTAAGATCCTTCCTGAATTAAGAACTAACGATGAAGTGAGCAGCCATGATTCATCCACTAATGGATTGATCAATCAATATAAAAACTGGAGATAGGGTTCAGTTTGCAGTTATTAGTTGGCAGTTTGCAGGGATTTGAAAGACCAGCAAACTGCCATTGTTTTTTAATACTCTTTGCTACTTCTCCTTTGGATCAGGTAATCCAATGATAAAGTTCCTGATCCCATTATAATAAGTGCTATCAGGCCTGCGATATATAACAGGTCGACCTCATATCCCGGCGGGCCGAACAGCGGGCCATTTTCGGACAAGCCAATTGTTTTTACTGCGCTGAATCCATACTTGAGATGAACAGTAAATATTGCCGTTAACATCACAAAGATCATTGGTATAGCGGTAATACGGATAAACAACCCGACAAGGATCGCAAAACCGCATACCAATTCAGTTAACGGCACTACCCATGCCATCACGTGCGGAAATGGAACATGAAGAAATAGCAATAACTTTTCGAACCCGCCAACCCCGCGACTTAATTTGGCCCAACCATGAGCCATTGATCCATAACCGATAATAAGGCGCAAAGCGAGAGGCGCCAGTTGATGATATTTTTTTGACATGATATTTTTCTAAGCAGTTGTATGGCTTAGTCGGATTCATATCAAAAAGCTTACAGGGAATTTTTAATTTTTCACCCGCTCGAAGTATTGGCCAGTGAATTTGTAGGTTATATAATTCCCGTTTGCTTTACCATTATCTAAGACTACAGGTATTTTTAAAATTGCAGATTTTTCATCGTAAAGTATTTCTGCTCCGTCATTCCCTTGGTAGTCCTCCACATAGCTAAATTCCAGCATGTTATGCAATCCGGTACTGGTTTTGATAAGTTTTACATTGTCATTTAGGCTATTATTTTGGATTGTGAAAACCTGCACACCACTTGAATACTCCTGAGAGCTAATCCTAGCAGTAAAAATAGCCAGATAATATGTTCCAGCGTCTTTTTTTAAAGTGTAAATTCTATCATATGCAAAGGAGCCGTCAACGTCAATTGAATTTGTTTTCACACCCATCTTATATTGAACTATATTCCTATAATTGATTTGTGTACCACCCATGTTGGTATCCCAAAAATAGATTCTTAAACGTCCATCTACTGAACTGGCTATCCCTAATCCGACATCATGAAGGGATTGAAATTTCTGTGTAAGTGTTGAAGGAAATTTCCCTGCACAATTTTCAAGCTTCTTTGCAAAAACATCATTTGCTTTCGCCAGTGAATCTTCGACTTTGATAATATCAAATGTTGTATCGTTTCTTTTAGAAACCAATAATCTATCTTCTTAAATGATTTTAGCAAATCGGACTCTATTTGCTTCGGTGTTTGAGCATGCAATAAAAGACCTATCAGTGAAAAAAATATAGTAAGATAGCTGTTTAGCATTTTCATAATCAGGACTTTTCTTTAATTCTTCACCCGCTCAAAATATTGGTCGGTGAATTTGTAGAGGATGCGTTTGTTCGTTACGCGGTCTTTAATTACCACTGGCAATGAAATGGTTTTACTAACAGGATCGAACCTTATGTCGTCTTTCTTTTCCCCATTAAACCGATACTCATAATATAATTGGCTATGAAGCCCTGACGCCGTTTTGATAATTTTTACGTCGTCATTTAATTTACCGTTTTCGATTACAAAAACCTGCATGCCCTGCCCCCAGCATGTCGAACAATAAACACCTTCATATATCCCCAAATAATAGGTTTTATTGTTTGCTTTGAAGCTATAAATGTTGGTATAATACGGAACATATTTATCCTGCCGTCCTACTGCAGTATCCCGAACCCAAATTGAATGAGTTCTTTCTCTATATCTGTACTGCATCACATTTTCAAACTCATGCATTGTTCCATCTCCTTCTGTATCCCATGAATAAATTCTGAATAACCCATCGGTAGAAGTACAAATATTCAGGTATTCTTTTTTTAATAAAGCAAAAGGATAAATAATAGTGGAGGTATACTTTTCACTATAGTTCTGTAATTTCTGCCCAAACTCGTTATTGGCGTTATAAAGAGAATCACCGGCATTAACGGAAGTGTCTCGCAGCCTCTCATCCCAATATTTGATCTTTTTAAACGACTTCAAAAGATCCGTTTCAATTTGCCTCGGTGTTTGTGCGAAAAGAGCCGGCGATAATAGGCAACTCAAAAACATCAAGAACAGGTTCAGGTATTTCATAAAATAAAAATAGGGATAATCTCTCAATCATCCCTATTCTATATTAACGACCAGGTTAAACTCAATCAACCCAATCAACTTATTCTAACTTAATCAACTCAAGCTTCTACTGTCTGCCCTATCAAATGATTAGCAACCAAATATTCAGCAATCTGCACCGCGTTGGTAGCAGCACCTTTGCGCAGGTTGTCTGATACGATCCAGCAGTTAAGCGTATTCGGGTTGCTTTCGTCGCGACGGATGCGGCCCACAAATACTTCGTCTTTTTCGTGTGCGTCAAGCGGCATCGGGTATTTCAGGTTGGCTACGTCGTCAACAACAACTACACCCGGAGATTTTGACAAAAGGTCGCGTACTTCATCCAGGTCAAAATCGTTCTCAAACTCGATGTTCACCGACTCAGAGTGACCGCCGATAACCGGGATACGAACAGTAGTAGCCGTAACACGGATGCTGTCGTCGCCCATGATCTTGCGGGTTTCTTTGATCATCTTCATTTCTTCTTTAGTGTAACCGTTGTCGGTAAACACATCGATATGAGGGATCACATTCAGGTCGATAGGATAAGTATATGCCCTTGGCCCATCGGTAATACCTTTACGTTCGTTGAAAAGCTGGTCAACAGCCTTTACGCCCGTACCGGTTACCGACTGGTAAGTAGAAACCACAATTCTTTTGATCTTATATTTATCATGCAACGGCTTAATGGCTACTACCATTTGTATGGTTGAGCAATTAGGGTTGGCAATGATCTTGTCTTCTGCTGTCAATACATTAGCGTTTACTTCAGGTACTACCAGTTTCTTGGTAGGATCCATGCGCCATGCTGATGAATTATCTACCACGGTCGTACCTGCTTCGGCAAACAAAGGTGCCTGGGCCAGTGAAGTGCTCCCGCCAGCTGAAAATAAAGCCAGGTCGGGCTTCTGTTTTATCGCATCCTCGGCAGAAACCACCTTATACTGCTTACCCTTGAATGTTACTTCTTTACCAACACTCTTTTCTGAAGCTACGGGGATCAATTCTGTTACCGGGAAGTTGCGTTCTGCCAGAACCTGCAACATTTTAGTGCCCACTAATCCTGTGGCACCTACTACTGCGACTTTCATTTCTTTAAATTGTTAACGATATAAAAATTAAATAATTGAACCCCAAATATCCGAATTATTCTGCGCTAATCATGCAATATCGATTTGGAATTATTTGAATCTTAATTTATTCGGTTAAAACGAAGTCGATATTTAATTAATTGTAAAAAGAGCGCTATTAAATTTAAATTTTTCAAATTACTGAAATCTGCCAATTTGGGTTCAGGCAAAAAAATCTACCTTTGCGCATCAATAATTAACTTCATGAGCGAAAAGATTTTAGTGATCGGCGCTAATGGCCAGATTGGGACAGAACTGGTCACCGCATTGCGCGATAAATATGGCGCCGAACAGGTAATCGCATCCGATATTAACAGCCCAACCTATGCTATCCGCCACAGCGGCCCGTTCGAATTTGTGAACGTGCTGGATAAGGACAATCTGCATCACATTTTTACCAAACATCAGCCAACACAGGTGTATTTGCTGGCAGCTATTCTATCTGCCGTTGGCGAACAAAAACCCAAAATGGCCTGGGACCTTAACATGACCGGCCTGATCCAGATACTGGATTATGCAGTAGAATTTGGGGTAAAGAAAGTATTCTGGCCAAGCTCCATAGCTGTTTTCGGCCCGCATTCGCCACAGGAAAATACGCCGCAATATTGTGTAATGGATCCGAACACTGTTTATGGCTTTAGCAAATTGGCGGGAGAGCGTTGGTGTGAATATTATTATGAAAAACATGGACTGGATGTTCGCAGCTTGCGTTATCCCGGCCTGATCGGCTGGCGTGCAAACCCGGGCGGCGGAACTACTGATTATGCAGTGCATATCTTTCATGAGGCATTGAAAAAAGGCAGCTACCAAAGCTTTTTATCCGCTAATACCGCTTTACCGATGATGTATATGGATGACGCCATCCGCGCTACTATCACCCTAATGGATGCTCCTGCCGAACAGGTTACTATCCGTTCATCCTACAATCTTGCAGGCATCAGTTTTACTCCTACCCAACTGGCTGATGAGATCAAAAAATTGATCCCTGATTTTGAGATAAGTTATGCTGAAAGTGATCCGCGTCAGGCTATTGCTGATAGCTGGCCAAAATCAATCGATGACAGCTTCGCCCAAAAAGACTGGGGCTGGAAACTGGAATACGATCTGAAAGCGATGACGGAGGATATGCTGAAGAATTTGAAAAGCGTCATATTGGCTTAAAGCTGAAAGCATAGAGGTTAAAGCTTTAGACAAAATAGTTATATTTACCACCTGCTTTTAAGGCAGAAGGTTCTGGATTGAATACCCCTATGATCTATGAACCATCAACTATGAACTAAAATAAAAATGGGAAGAGCATTTGAATTCCGTAAAGAAAGAAAGCTGAAGCGCTGGTCGAAAATGGCGGTGCAGTTTACACGCCTTGGTAAAGAAATTGTAATGGCAGTTAAAGCTGGTGGTGGCGATCCAAATACCAATTCACGCTTACGTACTGCTGTGCAAAATGCCAAAGCAGTAAATATGCCGAAAGACCGTGTAGAGGCCGCTATAAAAAGAGCAACCAGCCGCGACGAAAAAGACTACGAAGAAATTGTTTACGAAGGATATGCGCCGCATGGCGTAGCTATTTTGGTAGAAACGGCAACAGATAACATCAATCGCACTGTCGCTAACGTTCGCAGCTACTTTACTAAAGTGGGTGGAACGCTGGGTAAAACAGGCTCACTGGATTTTATATTCACCCGCAAATCGGTATTCACCTTTGTTCCTGGTGAGCGCGATCTGGAAGAACTGGAATTTGAACTGATCGACGCCGGTTTGGAGGAACTATTTATCGAGGCTGATGAAGAGGGTAACGATATTGCCGTTATTCATACTGCTTTTGAAGATTTCGGTAAAATGCAGAAGACATTGGAAGGTATTGGCATCGAAACCAAATCAGCCAAGTTAGAGCGTATCCCGCAATCTTTCCACGAAGTAAACGAAGAGCAGGTTGCTGACGTTATGAAATTAATAGATAGACTGGAAGAGGACGATGATGTTCAGGCGGTTTATCATAATATGGCGGAGTGAGTTAGAGATTAGTTAATCAGTGATTAGAGATTAGCGATCTTGTAAATCTCATAAATCCCAAAATCGTGTCATATGCCGTTATTCACATCACGAAGGCAGGAGAAGAAAGTTAAAGTGACCTTTAGCAATGGCTTGCTTTTTGTTGAAAAGGAAGATGGTAAATCGGAGGCGTTTCCGCTGGAATTTTTTCCAAAGTTGATGAATGCTACCGATGAGCAACGCGAGGATTGGACGCAGACGGATAAAGGGATACATTTTAATCAGTTGGATTTAGACGTTAATTTATGAAGATATTATTATCAATAGCCATAAGTTTAGCGACGTTAACAAGTTACAGCCAGCAAAAGATACAAGGCGCATTATATGACTACAAAACTGGTCTACCAATAAAAGTCTCTAAAATTGATACTACCTGGGTATATTTAAGCGGTGACAAAACCTTTAAGTATGCGCTTGATCAAAATGGGCATTTTAATGTCCAGGAAAAGGACATAGAAAAACTGGGGGAAAACTTTTCCTTTGTTATAGATAATCCTAATCCTATTGATGTTGATAATACTTTTGCGAGTATGGACATTCAACATATTCCAACAGATAAACTCAACTTATTTCTTTCAAAGATATTGGTAGCAAAGGCCTACTGGAAGAGATATAAAGATGACCCACGAGTAATTATCATGCAAAAAAACAGGTTTGTTACCGATAACAAAAAAACATTTGCAGATAGTGCCTTTGTGGCCGACAATGGTTCAATCAAATACAGGCTACATGTAAAGCATTCGAACGTCCAATCACCCGCCATGTACGACATGTATGTTTCTGATTTTAGAACTGACCTTGTAAAATGAGGTTAATATTATGATGGTTTTTGAAGAATTTTTTAAAAAGAAAAAGATAAACCTGGTGGCTTTAGAAAATGCTGAACCTGCGCTTTTTTCTGAATTTAGAATTCATTTCGAAAAAATGGGCGAAAAAAGCTTCGACCATACCAAAAAATATTGGTTTAATAAATTAAGGCTACGCTTCCCTGCACCACCGGAACCCAAGGTGGAAAAGGTTGTTATTGAAAATCCGTTGGCTGAGCAAACTGTTACCGAAACTTTAGCGGAGAAACCAGCACAGCCTGCCCCTAAAGTAGGCTTCACCCCACGATTTAAAGCAGGTGCAACTAAACCTGCGGAAACTGCACCCATACCAGAGGCAAAACCTGAGGTCGAAAAATCTGAAGAAGCAGAAAAACCTGCTGCACCCGTTGGCTTTAAGCCGAGATTTAAAGCGGGAGTTACAAAACCTGCTGAGCCTGTTGCTAATACAGAACCGACACCGGAACCTGAGAAGTCTGCGGAGGAAGAAAAACCGGCATCCGCGCCTGTTGGATTTAAACCGAGATTCAAGGCTGGAGTAACCAAGCCTGCCCCAGCTGGGCCCAACGCTAATCCTGAGCCAGCACCAGAACCTGAAAAACCTATTGAAAGTGAAAAATCTTCATCAGCACCTGTTGGTTTCAAACCGAGATTTAAAGCGGGGGTTACAAAACCTGCCACACCGGTTGAGCCACCTGAAAACATAGAAGCCCCTAAACCGGAATCAGAGAAGCCTGCTGAAGAAGAAAAGCTAGCAACGCTTGGGTTTAAGCCGAGATTCAAAGCTGGGGTTACAAAACCCGCTGGGCAATCTTCTGAGCAGAACGATAAGCCTAAATCTGAGGGCGATAACTAGTAAATTAAGCTATGTCAAATGCCTATTCCTTTATTTGTCAATGCTGTGGCAAGATTTACAATGAGGTGCCTTTATGTTTTGGCACAGATTATCCATATTTCTATTATTCAGTGCCACTTGATGAAATAGGTGCCAGGGTCGAGCTTACAGAAAGCCTATGTGTAATCGATGAAAAGCACTTTTTCCAAAGAGGCAGAATTACTATTCCTATCGTAGATTATCATGAAGATTTGATCTTTAATGTTTGGACAACTATCAGCGAAGGAAACTTTAGATTAAGAAATGAAGTATGGCAGGATGATGACAGGACAAAACACGGCCCATATTTCGGCTGGTTACAAACCATTGTTCCAACATACGACCAAACAATAAATATCAAAACGATGGCGTATGAAAACGAGGCTGGTTTAATCCCAACAATAAAAGTAGTAGAAGACCTTCATCCATTAAAAACAGACCAGGAACAAGGAATTACTTTTAAAGAAGCTCTCGAAAAAGTTCAAATCATAATGGCCGATTCACACAAGAAGTAAGTCTAATTACTTCTTATGCGCAAACAACCACGGGATCAACTGCGGCTCTTTAAACGCATCATCCCAGCTGTTGTGGTCGTCATTGGGATAAACAGTGAACTTAGGGTCACCGCCTTCAGCTTTGATGGCAGCCACCATAATCGATGAGTGATCGAACGGTACTACACTATCTTTCTGTCCGTGGAATAGCCACATCGGAACTTTTTTGGCGTAGACCTTCGCATTCAGCGTATTATCACCACCGCAAATTGAGAATGCAGCGGCGAACCATTCAGGTTTACGACGCAATAATTCAAATGTACCCATACCTCCCATCGATAAGCCGCCCACGTATACGTGATGTTTGTCAACAAAAGGTTTATCTAACCATTGGTCGATCAATCCTAATAATCCTGTCATTGCCGTAGTGGGGTCACCACCCTGAACAAAGGTCCAGGTCAATTTTCCTGAGGCATCGTTTCCCATCTTTACATTGCTCCAGAAACTGTTTGCCGGGCATTGCGGGAAGATCACTATCGCCGGGTATTTTGCACGGATAGTATCATTCAAAAAAAGCTGTGTGCCATACTTTAATTGAGACTCGTTATTGTTGCCACGCTCACCTGCCCCGTGCAATATAATGATCATCGCATACTTTTTGGTAGGATCAAAATTCTGCGGGAAGATGAAACGATACGGAATCGTGTCGCTTTTATTAATATAACTACCGCGATCAAATCTTGAGGCGTCAGTCGACTGGGCAAAAACAGGAAATGCCAGGCAAAGGCCCAGCATTTCGGTTAAAAATATTTTTATAGCTTTCATTATTACGTTCAGATGTTTTCTACAGGCTTCAGAACGTAAATAACGAATTTTTAATCAATTCCTTGCAAAGGCAGGACTTTGGAAACCAATTTTCTTCAATCCGTGCTGTATTTCAGGGCAGCTCATGAATAATTTCCACAGCAAGCCGCTGCGATAATTTTCGATCATTACTACCTCTGGTCCCTGGTCAATTGCAAGGTATGATTTGGCATACCAGTTATGCGATTCGCTGAAAGCATCTACAAAACCGTATTCGCCCCAAATCTTATCGCCCAGGTCATAATAGAAATGACGCAATGCCTTCATAGAATATTCTGGTGTGTATGGGAAAGCCGATAATGCTGCGGTCGGTGAAATCACCCCTAAATCATTTGTTGGTGAGTGGGCATTATAGCCTTCGTAGTTATCACTGGCTGTTAATCCCCAGCAATCTTCGCCATAACCTTTGTAATGTTTAGGATTATCCACACAGTAAGCATGATTGATAAGCGTATGGTTTTTATTTTGCTCCCAGTAATCGGCATACTGATCTTTTAACCCGCGGGGATCAAGCCCCATAAATGAATAGTGAGAGAAGAAGAGCGGGCCACCATAATCAAATCCTAATGGCAACTTGAAACCATAAAACGTTTTACCGTTTTTAAAGAAGTCACTCTGCGCCCATCCTCTGTCATATATCTCAGCTTTTACCGGGTAACGCTCGGCTGACTCAGCCAGGATATAAGCGATCAGGCATTCGTTAAATCCACGGATAGGGAAATTCATCACCCAGCCATTGTTAGGCGACCAGTGCCAGTACAAATTGTCTCTCCCATCTTGCGTGTACCAGCTCCATTCCATTTCGCCCCACATCCAATTGATCACATCTCTTATATGTTGCTCTTTTGAATTGTTCCCCGTAAAATATTGGCGTGCACAAAGCAGTCCTTCAAACAAATAGGCGGTTTCGACAATATCGCCGCCATCATCTTTACGACCGAAACGGATCACTTTGCCCGTTTCACCATTCATCCAATGTGGGAAAGCGCCATGGAACTCATCCGCCTTATTTAGAAAGTTCACGATTTTCAGCATTCTGTCAACAGCCTGTTCATGGGTGATAAATTTGCGATGATCGGCCACGATCAAAGCCATAATGCCAAAGCCAGAGCCGCCGGTGGTTACTACCTCGTCGCCATAATCAAACGATGTATTGCTGCGCTCGCGGGCCAGGCCACTTACCGGGTGACCGAAGTCCCAGAAATAACGGAACGTCTGGCGTTGAACCACATCAAGCAGGGCGCTGTCGGACAATCCTTTGATAATGCCGACAGGTTTAATGCCATCATCAGCTTTTTTTGATTTATTTTGAGAGAAGCCCAATAAGGTGACTGAGCTTAATACAATTGCGATAAAAAAAGATTTCATCTGCTGTTAGTTTTTAGTTTTATAAGTTCGGACTTTGAAAGCCGAGATTCTTCATGCCGGTTTTTACTTCGGGGCAGCTCATAAATAAATTCCAGAGCAAACCGCTGCGATAGTTTTCTATCATATCGATGATCGGTCCCTGATCTATGGCTAATGTTGAATTGGCAAACCAAACATCATTTAAATTGAAAGCATCATAAAAGCCGTATTGCCCCCACATTTTATCGCCCATTTTGTAATAAAAATATCGTAAGGCAGCCATAGACTGTGTCGGTGTATAAGGCAACGATGATATAGCCGCAGTTGGCGCAATCACCCCGACATCATTTGTTGGCGAACTGGCTATATAACCATTTTCAATATCGCTTGCAGTAAGTCCCCAGCAATTGGTGCCGTAGCCGCTGTTGCCCTGTGGATTTGCTACGCAATAGTTATAATTGATCATGCCGTGCGCTTTATTCTGAACATCGTAGCTTGCATAGGCATCAGACAACCCATTGGGATTAATCCCCAGGAATGAATAATGCGCAAAGAACAACGGCCCACCCTCTGCCGGGCCCAAAGGCAACTTGACACCCAAATAAGTATTGCCATTCTTCATGGCGCCGTTAATTGCCCAGCCATTATCGTAAACTGCTTTGGTTATCGGATGAGTGGTTGATGCGGCTGCCATCACGTAAGTAATCAGCGCTTCATCCCAGCCATTCACCTGCATATTGGTGGACCATGCGTAGTTAGGGCTCCAATGCCAGTAAAGGGTATTTTGCCCGTTCTGTGTGAACCAATCCCATTCTACCGCATTCCACAAAGTATTGATATCATTCCGCAAAGTAGTCTCAGCTACGCCGGGATCATTGAAGTATTGACGTGCGGTTAGTAAGCCCTGCATCAGGTACGAAGTCTCTACCAAATCGGCGCCATCATCCTGCTGACTAAATGGGACCACAACACCTGTCGCACCATTCATCCAATGCGGGAAGGCACCATGAAAAGTTTGAGCAGTTTTTAGGAAGCCGACGATCTTTTGCATACGCGTTAACCCCTCAGCTCTACTAATAAATTGCCTGTTGATAGCCGCTACGATAGCCATAATACCAAACCCGGAACCACCGGTTGTTACCACATCGCCCGAAGTATTACGTTCACGAGCCAGGCCGCTTATTGGGTGACCGAAATCCCAGAAATATTTAAAGGTCTGCTTTTGCACCAAATCGAGCAAGGCATCATCTGATATGATCGGGAATTTATTTGTAGTATCTACAGCTGTTATCAACTTAACAGTAACAGGCGTTTGCAAACCACCATCCGAAGATGATTTGAGCGAAGTAGAAACAGCGAGCGTATACTGTGTAATGGCCTGCAATGCCGATGGCGTTATCACGATAGTACTGTCATGATTATCATACGTCGTTGTAAAGGCAACTGCCGTTCCGCTTTTGCTGTTAAATGTCACACTACTACCGGTTGAAGTATGATTGATAGCCGCCGAAAAAGATATCCGGATAACAGGTTGGGTATTAACATTTTTGTATACCGACGAATTATTGGAAACGCCATTTACCTTTAAGCTTTCAAAGCTGAATGAAGATGGCGGTGCGGGCGTTGGTGCTACTTTTTTATCTTTCGAACATCCCAAAACCACCAAAAGTAAAATCATGCTCCAGCTAAGTTTTATACCTTTCATTCGCCTTTTATTCCTGTTATAATTTACAAATCGGCATTAAAAAAGGCTGTAGTCCGCCAAGTTGACGGACGTACAACCTCAACCTAAATCAATCAACTGTTATCTTCCTAATTTTTCAAGATTATATAAAGCCGAAACCTCATCCGATGTTAAAGCCTTATTATATATTCTGAAATTGTCCAATAATCCCGTATAACTTTCGGCCCATGTTTGAGCGGTAGCCGAACTTGTTAAACTTGGGTTTGTTTGAAACTGCCAGGTACCTAATACTGCGGCGGTTGACGGGAGTTTCAAAGAGCCGTATGGTGTCACCGGGTTTACAGCCGGATCAGAACCTGGTATTGCCGGTCCTACCACAAAACCGCTAGTTCCGGCTACACCGGCAATGCCAATAGCAGTAGCATTTTGATAGAAATTAATTACAGACGTTGCAGCATCATAAGTTACCACCATATGAGTCCAAACATTAATCGCTTTTGGTACTTTAGATTGAAGGAAATAACCAGCAAACGGAACTCCATTTGTATTGGTCATGTGCACCCTGAATATTAAAGTATCGCCTTGCGGATCCGATGGAGGTGGATTATCTAAATAGATATCCAGGCCGCCCCAAAAATCAGTTGGGTTATTTAAAGAGAAAATGCCTCTTGCCAGCCCGGCAGTTTTTGGGCTGTTCATCCAGAATGATATCGTATAGCTATGCAAATCTTTAGCCGGACCAGGGTCATTAAAAACCAGGTAAGAATTTACGGCTCCCTGGTATGCTTTGCCACTCACCCCGGTTCCAAAACCCAAAGTGCCCGAACCTGTACCGTTTAAGTTTCCGATACTGTCAGCATTTGAGCCATTAAACGGGAAGTAATCTATCAAACTGGTAGGCTCGATTTCCTTTGAGCTGTTATACCCATTAAACGATGGCAACGGTTTTGCTGGCGCATAGGATTTGGGGTCGAAGCTTTTTTGACAGGATGACAGTGTCAGACCTAAGGCTGCGCCAGCCAGCGCCAAAGCTAATGTTATATGTTTTAGTGTTTTCATTTTGTCTCGATCTAATGATTAATAACCAGGATTTTGCGTTAATACACCGGCACTCAAATCAATTTCATTTTGCGGGATAGGCCAAACCTCGTTTTTGTTTGCTTTCCAGCCTCTTCCTCCAAATATTGCAGCAGCCCTACCCTGACGGATCACGTCAAAATAACGGTCAAACTCCATGGCTAATTCTACATGGCGTTCGTTCCAGATGGCTAATTGCAGAGCCGTCTTGTCCGTAGTAGTTACCGCCGGAAGGATAGCGATATTGCCTGCTCTTGCCCTGGCCCGAACCAATTCGAGTGAAGCTAGCGCTGCGGCAGCATTGCCAAGCTCGTTGTTAGCTTCTGCATTCATTAACAATACATCTGCATAACGCAAAACGATCTTGTTCTGTTGACACCCTTCATTAAATCCGGATACATACAAACTGAAAGGGACGTATGATTTTTGGTTATACATTGGATTATCGCCTGATGCAGGTATAGCGTCGCCTTCGGGAGTTATTTCTCCGCGGAAAATAATCGTAGCATCACGACGCGGGTCGCCTGTTTCAAAAGCTGCTGCTAAGGCATCACTCGGTACATTGAAGCCCCAGCCACCCCCGGTTGAGCCACGAACGCCCTGTACTTGCGAGTACTGTGAGTTTGATGCAGTAGGATTATTCGGTACCAGCATACACTGGATCTCAAAAATCGATTCAGAATTGTTTTTGTTGTTCGTTCTGAACATCTGCTCATAATTAGGAAATAAAGTATAACCCAAACCCATCACCTGGTTGGTATAGTTCAATACATCATTCCATTTAGCGGGGTTTGACGCAGTTTGATACATGGCAACTTTGGCATGTAAAGCAAGTGCAGCACCTTTTGTAACGCGGCCAATATCGGTAGCGCTATAAGATTGCGGCAACACCGCGGCAGCGTCGGTAAGGTCAGTTTCGATAGCAGCCCATACCTGTGCTTTTGGTGTTCTTGGCAGATTATATTCTGTAGCTGATTTAGGTACATGTAAACGAAGTGGCACGTCACCAAACGCTCTTACTAATCTGAAGTAGGCATAAGCGCGTATAAATTTAGCTTCTCCCAGGTACCTGTTCTTTAAAGTAGCATCCATATTGATGGCCGGTACGTTATCCAATATCTGATTGGCCAGGTTGATGGTCTTATATTCCCCACCCCAGAAATCTGATATTTGCCCTTCGCCGGAATTTGCGCTAAAATTGTGAAAGTCGTTCATAAACGATGCATCAGTAGGCGTGCTACCTTTTTCTACATCGTCTGAACCCATGCTTTCAACTGCGATAGGAGCAAAAGCGATATTGGTCCACTCGTGTAAGTTGGCATACATACCATTTACTGCGTCAGTTGCATCCTGCTGGTTTTGCCAGAATTGCGTCGCCGAAACGGTTCCGGCGGCTTTTACATCCAGAAAGCTTTTTTTACAGCTCTGGACTACGATCAATAATGCAGGGATACTAATTATAAGTGCTCTCTGCAAAAATTTCTTATTGTTCTTCATCTCTTTTTCTCAATTAAAAAGTAACGTTTACACCAAAGTTGTAAGTTGCATATAGTGGATATACGTTAGCATCTATACCACGATTTCCAACCGTGCCGTCGGCAGAGCCAACTTCAGGGTTGAATCCTTTATATCCAAAAATGTTTAATGCGTTTTGGGCATTTGCAAATATTCTCAGCTTTTTGATACCATAACGGGTCAAAGATTTGGCATCAAAAGTATAGCCTAGCTGAGCGTTACGCACCCTGAAATAGGCACCGCTTTCTACATAGAATGAGTTTGGTGCCGCATTAGCATTTGAACCTACGTTAACGGATGGATACGTGTTTGATGTTCCCGGGCCATGCCAGCGGTGAGTGAAGAAATCTTCTGTGAAGTTTTCATTACCGTAGCGGTATGCGATGTCAGCGTTATAAATATCCACTCCGGCAACGCCTTGCATATCCAATTCTAGATCGAAGTTTTTGTAGGTGAATGAAGTATTAATACCGTAAGCATATTTAGGGTTAGGGTTACCTAATACTACTTTGTCGCGTGTGTCAACCGTTCCGTCGTGATTAGTATCCTGGTATATAAAATCACCGGCTTTGGCCGTTGGTTGCGCGCCTGAAGACTGATTCTGCTGGAAAATACCAGTTACTTTATATCCATAGAACTCTCCTATTGGCTGACCTTCAACAATACGTGTTGCCAAAGCACCGTTTGCGATACCGTTGCCACCTGTATAAATTGGGTTTTGGCCCGTCTGAACGTCTAATACAATATTGTTGTTGATACCCAGGTTGGCGCTTACAGAGTAAGAGAAATCAGTAGAAGGCTTGTCTTTCCAGCTCACTAAAAATTCAGTACCGCGGTTTCTGATCTTAGCCTGGTTGCCTTCGATGTTATTGCCTGCCGCACCTACTGATGCAGGAATAGGAATAGCAAAAATGGCGTTTTGAGTTATCCTGTTATAATAGTCGGCTTCAAAAGACAATTTGTTGTGTAAAAATGCAGCCTCCAAACCAAAATCGGTAGATTCTGCTTTTTCCCATACAGTTATCGGAGGAGCGACTGTGTTGATTACCCTACCCTGGTATGATACCTGCGGATTACCAAATACTGCCGTTAAATAACTTGCATCATTAGTAACAGCCACGTTTGACAGGTTGATCGGCACGTTTGCATTACCTACCTGGCCCCAGCTACCCCTTAGCTTTAAGTTATCAAAGAAATGCTGGTTTTTCATGAAAGGCTCATTGCTAACTACCCAGCCTGCACCAACTGATGGAAACCAGCCAAATGCCTGCGCACCGGTTTTACCATAAAATGCTGATGAGCCGTCGTAACGTGCAGATGCATTTAATAAGTAAGTATCCCTGTATGAATAGTTGATACGTCCGAATTCTGACAATGAGCGGGTATGCGGCTGCCTGTCAGGAGTAACTGGCTGCAGAACATTTTTGGCAGTATCCGGGAATGAATTGCGAATACTTCCGCTGGCTACATAAGGAACATCCTTAGCAAAGCCGCTGGCGTAGAATGTAGTATAATCCTGGGCGCCATATCCTAACAAAGCTGTGATCCTATGATCTTTGATCTGCTTCTCATAGGTAAGCGTGTTTTCCCATATCCAGTTGCGTGTTTGGGTATGGTCGACAGTCTGTGAAGAAGAAGTGCTTTGCTGTGCCTGTGTTGCAAAATATACAGGAGTATATGCCCTTAATTCGGCCAGACCTAAATCACCACCAAAGCTGGTTCTGAATTTCAGGTCTTTGATAATTTTCCACTCGCCGTATACATTGCCCGTAAAGCGTTTATTTTTTGAGTGCTGATTGAAGAAATCAATGGTAGCCTCCGGGTTGTAATTGTTACCATCGCCTGTATGATAGTCGGCAGGGTCACCATAAGCTCCTGTTTTGTAAAATACAGGCAGCGTAGGCGCTGCACCATACAATTCGTGAAAAATACCACCGTCGATATCTCTTGATTTACTTGATAAACCTGTAGCGGTGAAGCCGACAGTTATCGCATCTGTGATCTTAAGGTCATTAGATAAGTGGAAGGTGAAACGCTGATAGTTGTTTGTTTTTACCAGACCGTCCTGATCAAGATATCCGAATGAGTAATTGTAACGGTATTTATCGGTACCGCCATTCAACGATATTTCATGATTTGTTGTAAATGCATTGCGTAATATCTGGTTGTACCAGTTGGTTCCTTTTCCAAAACTCGCAGGATCAGAAAACAGCGGAGGAGTTATATTATTGTATTGGTATAGTTCATTAATAGCCGTCGCATATTGTGTTGCATCAGCCATTGGCACCAGGTTGGTTGCTTTTTGCCATCCCACGTATCCGTTATAGTTAATAACAACTCCGCCCTTCGCACCGCGCTTAGTGGTGATCACAATTACGCCGTTTGCTGCACGGACACCATAGATAGCAGTACTTGACGCATCCTTCAATACAGAAACGTTTTCTATGTCTGCCGTGTTCAGGAAAGTAATGTCATCATACCACACACCATCAACAACATACAATGGGTTTGTAGCACCTTCAATAGAGCCCAAACCACGGATAGTTACCTGTGGTGAAGCTCCCGGCGAACCGCTATTGGTAATGTTTACACCTGCCACCTTACCCTGTAAAGAAGCTAACGCATTTTCAGAAGATTGCTTTGCGATATCGGCGCCCTTTACACTGGCTACGGATCCGGTATTATCAACTTTCCTTTGCGTACCGTAACCAATTACTATAACCTGTTGTAACTGGCTTGCAGCAGCCAGCATTTTTATAGTTATGGTTGAGGCATTACCTACGTTGACCTGCTGTTCGGCATATCCGAGATAGGTAACAACTAAAGTGGCATTTGGAGAAACGCTAAGAGTAAATGCACCGCTTGCGTCTGTTTGGGTTCCTGTAGTGCTACCTTTTATAATCACGCTTACGCCTATCAGGCTCTCGCCGGTGGCTGCATCAGTAACCTTACCCTTTAAGGTAGTATTCTGCGCATAAGCAAATGTGAAAAAAAAGGAACACAACAGTACCAACCCTGAAATAGTAAAGATTCTTTTCATGTGGTTTCTTGAAATTAATTTAGGAATTGATATTAATTGGTTCGAATTAACTACGAATTTGGAGAGATAATACATTTTTAACAAAAAATGGCACTCTACATTAATACATCATTTAAAAAGTAGTTTCTCAAACTGCTTTTTAAAAAATATACAAGTAATTTATAATTAAATATTTAACATCACAAAAGTGTATACCTAACATACTACATTTAAGAAGTATGACATACTACATAAGAAGAGGGCTATGAGAGGTAATGATGTAGTGTTAAAGCTCCATGAGAAACTCCACGAGATTTTTGTCATGTTCCAGGTTGAGCTTCTTACGCAGCCTGTAACGCCTGATTTCGACGCCTCGTAAGGAAATGTTGAGGAGTGAGGCCATTTCTTTACTGTTCATATTCATGCGCAGGTAAGCGCAAAGTTTAAGGTCGTTTGGTACAAGATCAGGGTGCTGCGCCTTTAATTTCTTAAAGAAACTTTCATGCGCTTCGTTAAAGCTGCTTTCAAAAAGGTTCCAGTCACGCTCATCGCTCATGCCATCATCAATTACTTTTTGAATCTTTCTGAGCTGATCATCTGAAAGCCGTTTACCAGAGCTATCCTTCAGTTGCGTCATCTCGTGACTGATCTTTTGCAACAGTTCATTCTTATACACAATATTCATTGCCGAGTTAGCCAGTTCGCGGCTTTTGCTCGACAAGTCAGCCTGCAACTGTTCATTTCTTACTTTGGCAATACGTTGCTCGTTTGCGATCGATTCCTGCTTCAGATACTCATCGTGTTCTTTTTTCATCCGCTCCTGGATGTGGTGCTGATGCCGTTGTAATTTTATGCGGTAATACTTTCTTACCAGGAAATAAGCCAGTATAAGCAGCAATATATAGCAAACAACCGCTACGCGCCCTGCATACCATGGAGCCAGTACAGTAAAGGTTAAAACGGTTTCAGGCGATACATTTTGCTCATTTATTTTAGCCCTGACCCTGAAATGATAAGTCCCCTGGTCGAGATTCGTGAACTCTTTCTGACTTTGTGTGCTCCAGTCGGACCATTGATGCGAGTACCCCTCCAGGTAATACTGGAACCTTATTTTCTCCTGGCGGTAAAATGGCAGCGAGTAAGATATCCTGATGTTATTTTCAGAATGCGGTATCTCTATCTCTCCCTGGCTTCTATTGTTGGCTATTGTTGTGATCTTATCGGTAATATTTTCTACCCGTCTGATCAACACATAAGGTAGTTTTAGGTCACTCTGCCTTAGGGCATCCTCATCGTTCATGATCACAAAGCCGTCATCAACACTGATCAGGTAAATAGAACTATTGATACGGCTGATGTTCTCATAGTTCTGCACCATGCGTCCTTCAAGAATACTGAACCGGTTTGAATCGATACTCATTTTGCCCGGTACAGAAAAGTCAGCCAATGAAACATGCCCGTGGTTAATAAACCAGTATTTTTTGCCCAAAGCAGGTATGATCTTGTTCGACCGTGCAAACGAGCCCAGCTTTTTGTTCAATTCCTGGTATTTTGAGAAGCGGTCGCTGATATCGTCATACACGTAAAATCCCGAATCGGATGCGAAAACTATCCGGTTGTCCAGGTTGAATACGTTGATATTAAAGCTGCCGGGCAAGCCATACTGCTTATCATAATATTTAACCGAAGTGGCTTTTTTCAAATCACTGCTAAGGGTCACCTTATAAATCCCTTTATAGGCATGGCTAACCCATAATTGCCCCTTATTATCCTGCTCCACATAGCGGGAGGGTTCGCCAAAGCCATCTACCTTATGATCGAAAACCCAGTTGCCTGAGTTATCTTTTTTATAAATGATCAAGCCGGTATAAGTACCCTGGATGAGCTGATTGGCGTTGAGCTTTTTTATTGTCCAGCCGCCACTTATGGTGGTGATCTTCGAAATGGCGTCACCGTTCACCTGGAACGTGCCGGTATTATGCCCGCAAAGCAGCTTGCCATCCTGCAACGACAGTTCCCAAACCTGCCCCTGCGAACCGGGGATCAATTTAAAATCGAATGATTGAAAGAGCCTTTTATTACCGTTCTCTATCCAGTCGCTATAAAACAAACCCTGGTTGGTACCAAGGTAGACCTTATTATTAAAAATGATACTGGAATAAACTGTACCAAAATGGCCCGTTTTATCAAAATAAAAGTAAAGCGGCGAGTTGATCTCGATACGATCGATCCCATTATCCAACCCTGCCCAAAGGTTTTGCTCATTATCGATATAAAGACTCAACACGGTATTATTCTGTAAACCACTTGATTTATTGATCTGCTGTATTACATTGCCTGTTGTGTCAATAATAATGATCCCATTAAGGATAGTACCATAGGCTACATATTTACCTATCCGCGCACCATTGTTTAACTGATAATTTTTTAAAAAATCGCTGGCCTGCGTGTTCCATGGCTTTATCTGGCCATTATCATAAATGAACAAACCATTACGCGCCGTACCGATCAGGTACCGGTTGACCGACAGCTGCAAAATGGATAGCACACCGCTATTACCCATAATATTGCTGCCGTTTATGTATTCAAGCTTACTGCCTTTTAATTCGTACAAACCGGAGTTAACCTGTTCTACAAAATAACGATTGCCGGTCTGGAATAAAAAAAGGAATGGTTGGGGTCCCTTTACCACATTGATTTTACCATCTTTATAAATATAAATGGAGCCGAACGACTGGAAAATCACCTGGTTTTGGTCGACATATATTTTCCAGATCTCTTCGTTTATGGGCTGATATTTTTTGGGGACAAGCTGATTGAGTGAGTGGTATGTAAGCTGCCCGTTCTTATTATTCTCCCAATAACCTAGCTCGCCAAAGCCTCCTGAATATATCTTTCCGTTACCATTGGCAGCCACGGCACGAACGATCAATCCATTAGGCATGCGGTACGATTGCCAGTATTTGCCGTCAAAAGTGAGCAAACCCTCTGAGTTTCCAAAGTACATGATGCCGTGCTCATCGCGTGTTACCGACCAGTTTTGGTTACCCGATTGATAAATAGCTTTGGTGTAATTCTGAACATAAGGCACCCCAATGCTTTTTATATCGGTTCCCGCCGCGCGCAATGAAGCAAGCAGCAAAAAATATAAAATGATCCGAATGGGTTTACGCATAATTTAGTTTAGTCACGACCTGAGGTAGGCGAAGACGAAAATACAACATGGAAAGGACAAAATGGAAAGAGACGCGATGCATCGCGTCTCTACGTTATTCGGTTAGTATCTTGATTCCCTTTTTAACATTCACCGGTTGAGGAACCTTCACATAGTACCCAGTTCCATCGTACACTCTTTTCCGCGGATGCTCTTTACAGGCGTCGCTGCAGCAACCGTCCATTGTCGTGCCGCATTCATCGCATTGTGTAAAATGCTCGTTGCACTCAGGATTGGCACAATTGATCATCTTGTCCGTTTGCTTTCCGCAATTAAAACAGGTTGATATCACAACCGGATTAACAGAATTAACATCGACAGCAAGACGGTTATCGAACACATAGCATTTACCCTCAAAATCTTCGCCACCTGCTTCTTTACCGTATTTAATGATGCCGCCATGTAACTGGTATACATCTGTAAAGCCTTCGTGAAGTAATAAAGCTGATGCTTTCTCGCACTTAATACCACCGGTGCAATAGGTCAGTATCTTCTTGTTTTTGTATTGGGCAAGCTCATTTATTTTCGAAGGGAAATCCCTGAAGTTCTCGATATCGAGCGTTACGGCGTTTTTGAATTTACCTAATGAATGCTCGTAGTTGGAACGCACATCCAGTATCACCACATCATCCCTGTCCTTCATTTCCAGGAAATCCTTAGGTTCAAGGTGTTTCCCTGTTTGCTTGTTTGGGTTGATGATATGCGGATCGCGCAAACCAGAATGAACGATCTCTGATTTATAGCGTACATGCATTTTTACAAATGACGGCTCGTCAACTTCGTCGATCTTAAACTCAGCAGCTGAAAAACGCGGATCGGCATGAACAGTATCCATATAGGCTTTGCAAGCATCAACTGCGCCTGAAACCGTACCGTTGAGACCTTCCTCAGCTACGATAATACGCCCAACCAAACCTAATGATTTGCAAAATTTCAGATGATCGGCAGCAAATTGCTCCGCATCTTCTATTGCCGAATAGCAATAATAGAGTAGTGTGTTATACTTTGTCATAAACATCGATACTGCTGCAAACAGCGTTAAATGAGCCGCAAATGTACTATTTTTAATAATATTCTGAAAACTGGCCTGCCGCGTTGTTTAAATGAGCTTTATAATTAATTACTGCACAATTAATTATTTAATGGCTAAAAATTTTGCTTTTAAAACAACTTTTATATCTTTGCAGCACCCTAATTAATTCTTTATACCTGAAATCCCTTGCCGTACCGGCAGGGGATTTCTACTTTATACACTGTCTATCAGGAACTTAGGCAGAAACTATTTGATACCGTAGAATATCCTGAAGCCCTGTAAAGTCTTGTGATTCCCTTCGAAAACGAACCCATAATCTACCCGGAAGATCAATCGTTGTATACCGAAATAGAATTCTGAGTAGTTGTGATTGTTGTTCTCGCTCAGGTAGTTGACACCAATTATTTCGTCCAGTTTCAATCTTCTTAAACCGGGTATATTGTTAAACAGGTAACCCGTGAAGTTATGTTCGAAATGTGCCTCGACATACCCCTGATTGGCGCTGTAAGTATAAAATGGCAGGAAGTGGAAGCTGCCCGGCGTCGGGTCGAAAGTAGTACCCTGGTTGCCCTGGAAATGGTTATAGTCCATAAAGTACAACTTGTTGCGGTTGAAAAAATCACCCGCTGCAAATTTGAATGACGAAAAACCGGCCATGCCTGTATTCAGATGCTCCTGGAACACCTCTACCGATGCAAAATCATAATTAACATCTGAACCCAGAAGGCCGTTTATTCCTTTCCGGTAGTTCACCCTGATCTGCGGATAAGTAGACGGTTCATAAACCCTGCCTGTTGGCCTGGTATCATATTGCTGATCAAATGTAAAAGTTAAAGATGTAGACAACGTCAGCGCCTGGTTTTGCGGAAAAAGCACGGAGCGGTCTGTGGCAGCACTATCTGGTGCTAATGGGTTGTTCGATGTAAACCTCCGGCCTTTATAAGTACTTATAGCATAGTAAGAGTTGTTATACAATTGGGTACGGTTAGCATAGGATAAATCAGCTTTTAGCAATATACCATTGGCGATATCCCGCTGATAACCGATTTGACCATATTCTGAACGGTAGAACTTTACAAAGTTCTGCTCACTCAGCAGCGTACTCAATGTATTGAAATAAAGTGAGCGTGTTCCTACATTGCTCAAGTCGAGTATCGCACTCCCGCCTCCAAAAATGATCTTCCCTTTATGATTCGGATCGAAATCATATTCACCTTTCAATTGAGCATTAAACTGCTTACTGGAGTAGCCATACCTGATATCAGGAGTAAGCCGGTAGTTTCGCAACAGATCAAGATAATGCACATAAGTTCCGCTCAGATTAACACCCACTCCTTCTACTGTATTATAAAACACGGTTTGTATAAAAGGATCGACATAAATAGAGTCTTTATTGTTGTTGTAGGTAGCTTTATACCCAAAAGGAATATAGGGCAGAGGTAGGAACGCATTTACACTTCGCTGGTCAGGTGCATATTTTGCAATTGCCTTGTCCAGTTCGGCTTTAAATTCTTTTTTAGTGTAATCGCTTTCCTCCTGCCTTGTTAATGGCACCGGGCGCACCTTGTTCCAATAGGCCGTATCCCTGCTATTTTCGATGGTGTCCACCCGCATACGTTCGCCATTAAAATAATGATCGGCAAAATCAGGGTTCAGGTTATAATGATTGTAAATATTCAGAAAATAACCTTCGAACTGGAAGCCAAGCACATTCCCCTTGAAGCTATACTGCGCTGCCAAAGGCATCCACACACTATCAGTGATAGGCACATATTCCTGGCTTACACGAATGGTATCCACCAGGTTAATGCCGTTATCTTTTTTAGTAAGCATCAGGTCGGCACTGTACAGACGCCAGTCGCCATCTACTATATAAATAAAGCCAGTAAAAACAGGGTCGAACCTATGCCTGGGTACTACCTTAATTTTATGTACGGACACACCATCCTCGACTTTTGTTCCGATCAACTCATACTTGTAATAACGCGGTGCATTAGATGCCAGCGGCGATATAAAACCGTGACTGCTAAGCCCTTGCACAAAAAAAATGTTCTTATAAAAATTTACTGCCAGATCCGATGCCTTATTGTAGCTGAATGCTGTATTACGGCCAAATGATTTGGAAGCGATCATCTCTTCCTTAACCTTATTGGGCAACTGAAAATTGTAGTTAGATAGCGATTCGGACTGATACAACATCCCTTTGCCCGTACTATCCACGCTCAGCGCGTCGGCTACGTTCGGGTTCATTAATGATTTAGGGATCTTATCCAGCTTCTGGACACCCTTTACATAAGCTACACACGAATATTTTTTAACCTGGTTCAGAAAGTACTCCCGTTTATCAATCACCTTTCGAACTATACCCATAGCTGAATCGCTGCTTAATTTTTGCAGCACATAATTTTCGTCGGTCAATTGCACATTGTGGTAAACATTCTGATCGCTGATGGTAATCTTTTCCGTTACTTCTTTATAGCCAACAAAACGGTAAACTACATTATAGGTTCCGGGAGCGAGTTTAAGCTGATACTTCCCTTCTTCGTTTGCGACCGTGCCATAGGTGGAATTTTTGATATAAACGGCAGCGTAGGAAATCGTCCGGTTACCCTGATCGCTAACCTTGCCCTTCAATAAATAGCTCTGAGCCTGAGCAGTCAGACTAATAATTATCGCAGAAAGAAGCAGTAAATATTTCCTCATTACGTTTTATAAAATCCTATATAGAACAGCGGACTTGCAAAATGTTTGTCAAAATAGGTATTTAAGTCATATTTCATTTGGCCAACTCGCAACTATTCATCATAAAAAAAGAGTTCGCAAAGGAACTCTTTTTTCTTTCATAGGTAGGTGGTAGTTTATGTAGATCAGGCAGCTTGTTTGGCCTGAAGTTGTTTTTGTCCTGAGTATTCGGCCTTAAAATTTTTAAGATCGGTTAACAAAAGCGCTTTCAATTCTAAATCGAGTGCTTTTAATATTACTGTGGTTTTATTTAAGTTTTTCATAGGTTGATGTTTTTGTTTTGTGCTGAAGTAAATACCAATTTTATGCCAAGCATGCAAAAGTTGCAAAACTTAATAAAAACGCACTTTTTGTGGATTTAAGCTTTTGAGAGGAGTATAAGCGGATATACAGGGATGTCTTATTTTGTATACAAAAATAGACACAATCAGGTTAGAAAATCTATCAGGAGCGTTTGCTTTGGATTTCGAAAAAACTGGAAAGTCTATAAAAGAAAAAATCTCTTGCCGCCCCCACGTCAAGAGATCTTAGTCAGATAATTGCTGTTAATGAAATAACAAATATGACTACTTATACGCCATCCACAATCCAAAGGTTACCTGAATTCACTTCAAATAGCATATTTTTTCTCGCTCATTTTCAGATACTTACATAAAACGACTAAAAATATAGTAGAATGAAAAAGGGATACCCCATCGGATATCCCCTGAAATTTAATTTAACCTCCTCCAGATTATGGAAAAGAACTTTGATTCTTATTGTTGCGTTTCGGATTGCTGATCGCCGCTATTATTGCTATCCTGGTTATCGGCAGTGCCGGCACCATCGATGCTTACGATCTTATAAGCTTTGTTACCATTGCCATCTTTAACTTCCTGGTAGTAGATCCCATCCTGAGATACATAATAAGTTGTGCCTGATAATTTCACTTTACGGCAATCTTGCGGCAACTGGTTTACGATATCACCAACATGCGGCGTAACTGAATTTGCGCCGGAAGCGTTTGTATTCAGCTGGCCGTCCTTACCAACCACCTCGTAAACTACGCTACCATCATCTTTGGTAACGGCCTGGTAGTATACACCATTCTTTTCATAATACTGCTCGCCATTTATCACAATAGATGAAGCACCGCTTGGCAAAGCATTTATAGCAGCGCCTACCGGAGGTTCAACCACAGTGTATTGATCGTTATTATAATTATAGAAGAAGCCATCGCTATAATAGTATGGATAACCTCCCCAATAGAATGAATAGTAGCCATAAGGCAGGAAGCCGAAGTTTAAACCCAACCATGGATAATATAGACTTCCGTAAAAGCCGCCATGATAAAAGTATCCCCCATGGTATCCCCAGCCATAAGAGCGACCGTAATAGCCTCCGTGACCATAATAGCCACCTCCAACTGAGCCGCGTACATAACCACGATGTGCAGTTACGCCCACTGCAGCGTTATTCCGGATAACACCATTGCGTGATGCAAAACCACCTCGTGATGCAACCACACCACTGCGGGACCCGGCAACGCTACCCGTACGTGGAGCAAAGCTACCACTGCGGGGGGTGAAGCTACTTCGCGGAGCTGCTACGCCTACCGATGAACGGCCTGCACTGGAAAAACCGCCACTGGAACGCCCGCCGGAGAAACCGCCTCCGCCACCACCACCTGAATGACCGCCGCCACCTCCTCCGCCACCGCCGCCTCTATGCTGGGCAGTAGCTGTTACAGCCATAAACAAACACATTACTGCGCTCAAGCCGGTAAGTGTTAAATATTTGAATATCCTTTTCATGATCTTATAAATTGATATGATAATTTTTTAGGTATTAGCAATATAACGTATATGTTTTTCAATAGTATCAATAGGGCCATAAAAATATGCTGTGCCCATCAAATACGCAATGTGCAATAACTGAGGTAAGCATATTGCCGCGACCGGTGGGATTTTACAGCCTTTGCTATAAATGGCATCAGTCGTTTCAACACTGCACTGCCCGCAATTATAAATACGGCGACAAGACCTATTTGTAACAGCTTACTGAATATTTCGCGTTTATTTTCTATGGTCGATTTGTAGGCCCGGTGTATCAGTACCAAAACATTGGCACCGGTGTTTTTAACCCTGTGAGAGGTTTTCACCACCAATTTAGATTTTGCCGGAATCAGATTGCTGGTGATCCTTAGCGGACTGAATTTTGGCAGATAAAGCAGGTAGGTTACCGCAATAAAAAGATAGAGGGTCGTCAATAATACGACGAGACTCTTTTTTACGATGGTATTCCCGGCTTTCATCACCTTTTATAAAGCAATACTAAATATACGCAAAATTACTAACTATGACATGTATACGAATGAAATGTTTAATCAGCATTAAAATTTAACACTTTTATTAGGCTGTAATGACAGAAAACAGTTTATCGGGACATTCCGCGGTACACAATCTTAAAAATATTCCACATTTATACCCTGTGAGTATAATGAACTGTGAATAACTTAATTCCCTTCCCTATAACCTAAACCAAAAAGCTTGCGTTTAACCACTTATGAAAATTGAAGGCGGACTGCTCATCAATATGAGCTCAGAATTATCAAACTATTTTAAAGGCAACCCGGCAGAATTACCTGCTACTGTTGATGTAAACTCTTTAGAAGTTAGAACCTCATCCTATTTGATCGAGCATATAGAAAACTATACCCAGAAACCATTTACTGACAAGTTCTTGTGGTGTGTGGTATTCCCGAAATCAAAAAACCCGCTGTTCGAGTATTTCTACTTTATTGATTACATGGCAATACATAAAGGAGAGCATGGCATTGTTTCGGCCAAACTGATGTACGAAAACAAGGATTATACTGCAGCCTGGTATTCGGCTAACTAATCAGAACTACTCCTGATCTGTTCTAAATAAATACCTGCAGAAGGTATCCCGCTATTCTCTTTCCTTTATTATCCCGCTCAAAAAACCGGGCTTTATACCTTATTATTCCTAGAGTTGCGAAGCATATAGCTCTGCTATATTGCCTGATTTATGTTCCCCACAAAATCATTTTGCCCCCATTGTCCGCAAAACAACTAATCTCTATTCTCTGATCACTAATCTCTATATTTATATAAATTATGAACCCTTCTTCCATTGTAGTTATCGGTAGCACCAATACCGATATGGTCATCATGTCCGATCATTTGCCTGCGCCGGGCGAAACCATCCTGGGCGGTAACTTTTTTATGAACCCCGGCGGCAAAGGAGCAAACCAGGCCGTGGCAGCTCAGCGGTTAGGCGGCAACGTCACTTTCATTGCCAAAACAGGCAACGATATTTTTGGCGAACGTTCTGTCCGGCTATTTAAAGAAGAAGGCATCAATACCGATTTTCTGCTTACCGATCCGGTTAACCCCTCTGGCGTAGCGCTCATCACTATTGATAAGAATGCCGAGAATACTATTGTGGTGGCTTCCGGTGCAAATGCAACACTAAGCTCTGCCGACATCGAACCGGCAACGGCTGTGATAAAAAACGCCGCGATAGTTTTGATGCAGCTGGAGATTCCCTTAGATACCGTTTTATACGCCGCTGAAATTGCTGCAACTAACGGCGCGAAAGTGATCCTGAACCCCGCTCCTGCCTGCCCGCTTCCTGATGCGCTGTTTCAGCATATCAGCATCATCACACCGAATGAAACCGAGGCCGAAATGCTGTCCGGTATCCGTGTTACAGATATAGAAAGCGCCAGAACTGCCGCAATGGCGTTAAGAAATAAAGGCGTTGATACGGTCATTATTACCCTGGGTGCAAAGGGTGCTTTTATCAGCAATGCGGATATGGAAATGCTAATGCCTTCGCCTGTTGTTAAAGCAGTGGATACTACCGCCGCCGGCGATGTATTTAACGGGGCATTGGCAGTCGCGTTGGCTGAGGGCTGGGCATTAGCCAATGCTGTAAATTTTGGATGCAGAGCAGCGGCCATCAGTGTAACCCGGCTGGGCGCACAGGCTGCCGCGCCGTACCGTCATGAAATTAAATAAACAAAAAAATAAAAACCCATCTCTCTCCCTAAACTTAGGCAGAGATGTCCAGCGTAGCGTGGACAGAATGGGTAAAGATTTGAACCAACCTAATTCCTGAAATATGTTTATAGTACACACTTACCCGCTGGCCGTTCTGTTTTGCATCGTCACTATGCTGTGCTGGGGCTCATGGGCCAACACGCAAAAACTGGCCGGCAAAACCCTCCGTTTCGAGTTGTTTTATTGGGACTATGTGATCGGCATCCTGCTATTCTCACTCATCTCGGCCTTTACTTTGGGCAGCATGGGCACCGAAGGGCGCGGTTTTACCACCGACCTGCAACAGGCCAGCAGTTCAAATATCCTGAGTGCTCTCATAGGTGGCGTGGTGTTCAATGCGGCCAATATCCTGTTCTCGGCGGCTATTGCCATTGCGGGCATGTCGGTGGCCTTCCCGGTGGGTATCGGGCTGGCGCTGATATTGGGTGTACTCGTCAATTATTTTGCTGAGCAGAAGGGCGACCCGGTGTTCCTGTTCATCGGTGTGGCTTTCGTGATGGTTGCCATTTTGTTGAATGCGCTGGCTTATTTGCGCACCAGTCGCGAGGGTAAAAAGGTGTCGGCACGCGGGGTATTGCTGTCGCTGGTGGCAGGACTGCTTATGTCATTCTTTTACCGCTTTATCGCCGCTGCCATGGATCTGCAGGACTTTGTTCACCCCGCTGCAGGAAAGATGACGCCCTATACCGCCGTATTTATTTTCTCGGTCGGCATTTTTATATCCAACTTCCTGTTCAATACCCTGCTGATGAAAAAGCCCATCGACGGGCCGCCGGTAAATTACAGGCAGTATTTTGCTACCCGGATGCCCACACACCTGGTAGGCGTTCTGGGCGGATTGATCTGGGGACTGGGTAACTCGCTCAACCTCATCGCCGCTGGCAAAGCAGGCCCGGCAATCTCCTACGGACTGGGGCAAGGTGCCACCCTAATCGCCGCGCTCTGGGGCGTATTCATCTGGCGCGAATTTGCCAAAGCGCCTAAGAGTATCAACCTCGCACTCTTTGCCATGTTTCTGTCTTTTGTGGCGGGGCTGGGGTGTATCATTTACGCCGGGAACCGTTGATTTGAATGATTAGGGGATTTCGTTGATTTATAACCGCACACAACAATGGGTGTCACACTGAGGCCCTCGAAGTGCGGCGCGAAGGGAATTATCCTACATATTATTTGAACCTGGAATTACGTAATAAAATGTGTCGCTTTCGTGAAAACAAATTAATGATCGGTATGTATTATTAATTGAAAACATTCACCCCTCCCCCATGGAAATCACTGACCTGCAAATAGATGTTATCCATCAAGTTTGCCCCAAAACTAACTTGCCGGTTTTTATAACCAGTACCGGAGAACACATAACCATCTTATGCTGTTGCAGTAGTTTCACCGAACACATGAAAAACGAACTAACCGGTGCTTTGGGCGAAGAAACTGTAAAGGATAATTTTCAGTTTCGCACGGGGTTTTTGGAGTATGTGTAATTGAGAGCTTAATTCATTTGGGCGTTCCCCGATGATAGAAGCGGGGTCAGGCTGTCCGTTCATACGCCTTCAGGCCTTAGGCGCAAGGCCGGTATCCACTCCCATCCTTAACGCGTTTGAACCATAATAAAAAGGGGGTCATGCTGAGGCACAAGCCTGTCCTGAGCTTGTCGAAGGGAAGTATGGTGCGCAAAGGACTTTACTGCACATTGTCTGAACCATGATTCGCTTGATTAAAGGATTACTATGATTTCTCTACAACAGTCTTTGCAAGAAGCAGAGGAAATTCATAGAAACATATTTGCCTTATTCACTCCAGTTTTTGATTAAGCCTCTAGTTTTGTTATTGGGTTCATGCTCATCATCAATTTTTCCAATGTCGACTACTACTGGGACTTGAGCAGACAGACCAGCCAGTATACATGTACCTGTTGGTAATATTGGTAAATATTCAAAAGATAATTTATCTAAGTAAGATATTGTTCTCTCAACAGCAAGGATATCATTATTATTAATAAGACGGTGCAAAAAATAATTATGAAGTTGAGAAATTATTGTGGAAGAAATATCAGATGGTCTTTGACTAGCAACAGTCAAAAACACCCCAAATTTCCTCCCTTCTTTAATGATTTCTTCAAAGGTTTCTAACCTATAATCTTTCCATTGTTCACTTTCTCTATCAGAATCTCTTGATAAAATATTATGTGCTTCATCAATTATTATATTTAGATAAGATGTATCATCGTTCCTTTCCTTTTGCTCATCATACAATTGCTTGCATAGTAACAACGGTAATATCTTCCTCATATGAATGTTTACATTTTTTAAAGAAACAATAGTGATGTTTTTATCTTCGTTAGTTTCATTACTTACTCGGATGACTTTTTTGATGTCTTCAAATCGCTTCTCCATTCTTTTTATTAATGGTGAAATATGTTCTCTATTTGCGTGTCCCTTTATTATATCATCATAATATTGAAATATGATTTGAAATTTTAATTTGTCCAGATCATTTAATACTTCATTTGATAAGGAAATTAAATTTAAATCATTTATAACGTGTTCCCGCATGTCATTATTCCAATAACGACGTCCATCGGGTGCTACGTAGGTGAATTCATTTTGCGTATTATAATAATCTAACCGTTCTCTTAAAGTGTCCCTAATAGTTCCAATATTTGAATTAGGGAAAAAGGCTTCAATGTTTTAACAATATCCCATTTTGCCTTAATCTCTTGAAGCTGTCTAAGATTAGAATAAATTATTTTTTCCTTGTCAGATTGCCAAGTTAATGAGCCGTGTACTTTTAATAGATTAAAAACTGGTATCTCAGAAGTATTATCATAGTGCAAACTTTTCTTGAACAATGATTTCTTGAAGTTCGTTAAACGGAAAATCGGATTAAATCTTCCATAAAATCCATCATTATACTCTAACTGAGTAACTTCTAAGGCCTTTTCAAAGAATACATCAATGTTTGTAGTAAATATATTTATTTGTTTATCTAGTATCGAACTTTTCCTTCTTAATACTATAGTATTGAGGGCTAATAAAAAATGTTTATAGTTCTCCAAAACCAAATCCTTATCTGCACTTGTAATAGCATCTGAAATTATGTCCGGATTTTTTGAAATTACAGTTTCGAAATATTTACCTAAGATTGAAACCCGAATAATTATCTTCTCCTCGCTATTAAGAGTTGTATTCTCATTCAGATCAGTTAGTAGTACTTCTATATTTGCTAAGGTTGAAAAAAAAGGCACTGATAAACCAGAACCCATTAAAAAATTAAGATTACAATCTTGAATTGTGTTTTTTAGTTTATCAACTTCCATTTCCAAAAAATTCTGTAATAGCAATAAATGTAACTTCTTTCTAAGGGAATAAAAATTAACCTGATATTTGGTTAACGAATTTATCGTAGCTATACTAAATCAGTAAGCTCATATCATCGCGGATGTGAATTTGAAGTTTTACTTTTGTTATTTCAACCCGTGAAAACACCCTATTTTATCACCTTCCAAATCTCACAATCATCTAAATCATGGTCAGACAATTTGCATAGTGACTCTGTATAGTTTGGAGAATGCTTCGTACCTCGCCAAGACGTGGTGGAGACAATCATGAAATCATGAAATCAAGCGAATCACAGTTCAGACAATATGCAGTTGAGGCCTCTGCGCACCGCACTTCGACTAAGCTCAGTGTGACACCCGTTTTTCAGTTTGCAGTGATAGTATTAGACCTGCATGGCGAAGAGACACAACCCTGCCCCTCTCGAGAGGGGAACTTTGTGGTTATATATCAAAACCTAAACGCCGCCCCTAACTCCGCGTGAAAATTATACACGGTATTATTAGGCACATAATATTGACTGGGAACATAATTATTCAATATCCATTCGTAGTTAAAGGATTTGATGGTTTGTAGTTTGGCGTTGAAGATGATGTTTTTGTAGGTCCAGCTGCCTTGCGCGCCTAGGGCAAAATCGACCCATTTGCGGCTGTTGCCGTTCATGTCGGGAAAATAATTTTGGTAAAAGTCGACATCGTGCTCATAGCGCTCTAGGGAGATGCCTAGTTTCTTTAATCCGGATATCCAGCTTATTTCTACCGATTGCAGGTTGCCCCCGGAGCCAGTTCCGGCGCCAAGCACTTGCCCCTGGTTGGTTTGGCCCTGCGTTACCTCGCTGTGGATATACCAGCCGTTGGCGTTGCGCACCAGCCTGTCGGGCGATTGGGAAAGCTGGGTGATCTCGGCGCTGAATAAAATATGCTGGTCGGGCGAGCCATTTACCGGGAACAGCTTCCGCAAACCAAATATATAAGCCCTTGAATGATCGGGCGAACCGACAAAATCGCGCAGGTTATATAAATTGTCGTTTAAACCGTATTCAAAATAGAGTTCGGCCTGTACTTTTTTAAACAGCCAGCGGGCATAAAATGAAGTATACTGGTCGCGCGGGAATGCATCGCCGGTGCCCCCGGCAGTAGCCGCTTTGGAGTAAGGCGTAAAGAAGGGGACATACCCGTTGAATCCTTTAATGTGGTTGTGATAAGCATCGAATGTACGGATAAGACCAAGCGTTAAGCCGGGGATCCATTTGGGATGATAGTTGATGTTGAGCCCGGTAAAATACCGCCAGCTCGGATCTTTGGGTGTAAAGAGATTTGTACCGTCGGACAGTCCGGTAACAGGAAGTGGCGGGTAGCTGGTACCATCCAAGCGGCCGGCTATAATTTGTCCCTCAAAATACCCGATAGGAGATTTTACCGGGCGCACGGTGTTAATGGTAAAATGCTTAAACCCCGGGGCATTATCACTCAATATTAAAGAGTTTCTGATTCCCGGCCCCCACCATAAGTTTTCATTGGACAACCCGACGGCAATTGATCCGAACGTTAAACTGATACTGCTTTGTCCCCAGAACATTTTACTGTAGGGACCGTTTCCAAAACGCTCAGGGTTGTCAATTAAATTATGATAGGTATAATATTGGGTCAGTTCGGCGTCTGAATGACCGGAGGCAAAGCCATTGAATGCCGGGTTAGCGGCATACACAAACTCGGGCTGAAATTGGATGCTTAGTTTACCGTACTTCAGATAAAAACCACCCGTGATAAGCGTTTGATAACCTTTGGCGGGGATCATGGCACCATCGTTCCAGCCATAAGGATGATTGGAGTTATACTGCTGCTGCCAGGTTAAAGGCAACAGGCTGAATTGCCCGCGGCCGTTGCCAAATACTACCGGCTTCGTTTTTACCCAACGGTCAGGCATCGATGCACTATCAGGATCAAAAATGCTTTTGGTTTTTAAAGCAACCGCAGACAGCGGGCGGACGGTAAAAGATATATTCGAATCAACCTTCCCGGCAAGCTGCATTGTCCTGTAATAATCATTCAGCACATGCGATGTTACCAGCAGCGACTGCGCTTTTACGTTCCCAGGGAAAGCATAAATTAATGCAGCTATGATGGTTAATAAAAATAGTATCCTCTTCATCAAAATAAAGTGGTTAAAATAAATAAGTGGCCCCGGCCTGTACCTGTAAATTAAACGCATCTACCCCATTCACAGTGACTGAGTTTGTTGGCTTTGTCGGATCAACCGGCAAATACCACTGATAATTGAATGATTTAATAGCCTGGATCTTAGCGTTAAAAATTAAATTTTTATAGTTCCATTCGCAGATGGCGGCCATGCTCAGGTCAACCCAATGCCTTCTGTAATCGCGGGTATTGGTGTAGGTCAGATAATACAGGTCGTTATTATGGGCATAGCGCTCCAATTGCAGCCCCAGTTTCTTCAGGCCTTTTACCCAGCTAACATCTACCGTTTGCAAATTACCTCCGGGACCAATCCCGGCCCCGAGTTCCTGTCCCTGGTAAGTATAGCCCTGCCTCACATAACGGTTGGTATACCATTGGTCGCCGGTGAGGATACTGGTGAAGGAGTTGGTCTGGAGCTGGGTAGCTTCGATGCCCAGCAGGATATTTTCGTCTTTTGACGAACCGAAGGGGAATAATTTCCTGATGCCAAAAACATAGGCGCGCTGGTCGTTGGGCGATAACGATTCCTGCAGAACGTCCGATGTATTGTTATACTGCCCCCATTCAAAATATATTTCGGCATGTTCCTGCGTCCAGAGCCAGCGCATAAAAACGGAAGTTAGCCGGATAGATCTGCCATCCGAAACATCTGAAGGGAACAGGGGAATGAAGTCATTAAAAACATCGAGGCTTTTTACATAATATACAGAACTATGATCTACCCCAAGGAATAAGCCCGGTATCCATTTGGGTTGCCATGTTGCAATTATTCCGTTGATATACCGCCAGTTATTAGGCTTCCGGAGGTCAAGATCGGCACCACGATAAATATAATCCTGTTGTAAAGGCGGGTATCCTGAGGCATCCAGGTTGCCGGCAATAACCTGCGCTTCAAAAGAACCAACAGGTGTTTGCAGGGGATGCCGGGTATTCAGCGTGAGGTGCGGAAAACCAGGGGCAGTGTTGCTCATCAATAGGGAATTCCGGATTCCGGGCCCCCACCAAAGGTTTTCGGTAGACAGGCCGAATGATACAGGCTTATAGTTTAACCGTACGCTGGATTGGCCCCAATATATTTTGGTATAAGGCCCGGTACCAAACCTGGCGGGCAGATCGATATTATTGTAAACGCTGTAGTAACGCACAAAGGCATTTGGCGATGAATTTTTATTGAAGGTATCGAACTCAGAATTTTGAGCGGTTACAAACTCCGGTTTTAATTGGATAGTTAACAGTCCGTAACGCATAAAAATGCCTGCACTGGCAAAGGCTTCCGGTCCTTTTGCGGGGATCATGGCGCCATCGTTCCAGCCGTAAGGGTGATGTGAGGTAAACTGGGTTTGAACCGAAAGTGGTAAAAGGCTTAACTGGAATTTCTTATCGCTGCTTTGATATAAGCTTTTTAAGCTGAGGAGTTTATACTTTCCGGGGAGGGTGTCAGAGCTGTCTTTTATATAGTTAGTATTAATTTGATTTGGAAAAAGCGGGCGAATGGTAAAGGAGACATTGGTATCTGCGGTTCCGGATAATTGTGCTCTTCTGAAATAATCCTCTATAGCGGTGGTACCAACAGGCAGCGACTGTGCACTGGCAGAAAATTGCACAAAAATCATCAACATACAAACAACCATGAGCCTTAGGGTTCTCATTGCGTTTTGTATCAGGGGAATACTACAAATCAGTTTTCTGCTTTGGACACGGATCAGTGGCATAGACGTTTCTGTACAATCCGGTAACTATCGGGAGGGGCACTTTGTTTGGGGGAATGTATGATGTATTTTTTTTAGATAAATGGCGACCAGAGCTTTTCATCGTACCCAAAAATTGCAATCAGTTGGTTTTTAGTCGCTAATAAGTGTTCACGAGCGTTCACGGCGTTGTGAACGTGAACGCAAGCGTTTGCGCACCCTGCTAAATATTGCAACACAAATGCTTAATTTTACAGCCTCAATAATTTACACACTATGTACACTACCCTGAAACCTGTGTTAGAGCAGGAACTCGCCGCAATTGAAGAAGCCGGATTGTATAAAAGAGAACGCATTATAACCTCGCCGCAGGGTGCCGATATTTCGGTGCAGGGCGGTAAGTCCGAATGGAACCCTACGGGTGAAGTGATCAACTTTTGTGCAAACAATTATCTGGGCTTATCCAGTCACCCTAAAGTGATACAGGCTGCTAAGGAAACATTGGACACGCATGGTTATGGCATGTCGTCGGTGCGGTTTATCTGCGGTACGCAGGATATACATAAGCAGCTGGAAGCTAAAATCGCTGATTTTTTGGGGACAGAAGATACCATTCTCTATGCTGCAGCTTTTGATGCCAATGGTGGTGTATTCGAGCCACTGTTTAATGAGCAGGATGCAATCATATCGGATGAATTGAACCATGCCTCGATCATCGACGGGGTACGTTTATGCAAAGCCCAACGTCAGCGCTACAAGCATGATGACATGGCCGACCTGGAAGAAAAATTGAAAGCTACACAAAGCTGCCGTCACCGTATCATTGTGACCGACGGCGCATTCAGTATGGACGGTACTATTGCGCAGTTGGATAAAATATGTGAGCTGGCTGAAAAATATAATTCGCTGGTGATGATTGATGAGAGCCATTGCTCGGGCTTTATGGGCAAAACCGGTCGCGGTACGCATGAGCATCACAATGTAATGGGTAAGATCGATATTATCACCGGTACTTTAGGTAAAGCGCTGGGCGGTGCATCGGGTGGGTTTACTTCGGGTCGTAAAGAAATCATCGATATGCTGAGACAGCGTTCAAGACCATATTTGTTCTCGAATACTTTAGCGCCTTCAATTACCGGGGCGTCTATCGCCGTATTGAATTTATTGAGTGAGACTACAGAACTACGCGATAAACTGGAAAGAAACACCCAATATTTCCGCAGTAAAATGACTGAAGCAGGCTTCGATATCAGACCAGGCGTACACCCAATTGTGCCTGTAATGCTGTATGATGCCAAATTATCCCAGGATTTTGCCGCAAAAATGCTGGAAGAAGGCATTTATGTGATCGGGTTCTATTACCCGGTTGTTCCGCAAGGGAAGGCACGTATCAGGGTGCAGATATCAGCAGCGCATGAGCAAGAGCATTTGGATAAAGCTATAACCGCATTTACCAAAGTGGGCAAAGAATTGGGAGTAATAAAGTAAATTTGCAAAGCGCCGGATTGTTGGCGCAATAAGAATAAGCATTAATGCAGGAACAAATAGATCAATATACAGCCGAGATCAACACTTTTTCACCGGCCAATGCTGCGGAACTGGAAACTTTCCGTATTAAATTTTTAGGAACCAAAGGCATTATTAAAGACCTGTTCGACCAGTTTAAAAATGTCGGACCGGAAGAAAAGCGTACTTACGGCAAAGTGTTGAACCAGTTCAAACAACTGGCCGAGACAAAATATACTGAGCTAAAAGAATCTTTCGAGTCGGGAGATAAGACTCATGGCTCAGAACTTGACTTAACGCTTCCAGGTGAAGGCTTTGAAGTTGGCTCACGCCATCCACTATCATTAACCAGGATCGAGATCATCGATATTTTCAAACGCCTTGGTTTCGTAGTTGCTGAAGGACCGGAAATAGAAGACGACTGGCATAACTTCTCGGCATTAAACTTTCCTGAAGAACACCCGGCGCGCGATATGCAGGACACATTCTTCATCAAAAAGAACAATGGGAAGGATGATATTGCCCTGCGTACACATACTTCATCTGTACAGGTAAGAATGATGGAAAATGGCAAACCGCCGTTCCGCGCTATCATGCCGGGCCGCGTTTACCGTAACGAGGCTATATCGGCGCGTGCCCATTGCTTCTTTCACCAGGTAGAAGGTTTGTATATAGATGAGAATGTATCTTTTGCCGATCTGAAGCAGACCTTATATCACTTTGTACAGGAATTATATGGCGAAGGGACCAAAGTACGCTTCAGGCCATCTTACTTCCCGTTCACCGAACCATCGGCTGAGATGGATATCAGCTGTACTATTTGCGGTGGCTCTGGCTGCAATATGTGCAAGTACACAGGTTGGGTAGAAATTTTGGGCTGCGGCATGGTTGACCCTAACGTTTTGGAGAATTGCAACATTGACAGTAAAAAATATACCGGCTTTGCTTTTGGAATGGGGATAGAAAGAATCACTAACTTAAAATATGTGATACGCGATTTACGTTTATTCTCTGAAAACGACGTTCGCTTCCTTAAACAATTCCAAACAGAGATCATATGATCCGTAAATTTTGCCTGCTGGCTGTCATTACTTTAAGTTTTTTATCATGCGGAAAAAGTGGTGACCTGGTTCCCAGTGTTGCTGTAAATTTCCAGGCAGATATCGATAACCCGAGCCTGGCCCCATTGAAAAGTCCGGGTGGCGCTGTAATTATAAAGGGCTATGGTGTAGCAGGATTAATCATTTATCGTGAGCCAGATCTAACCTATGCGGCTTATGACGCCTGCAGCAGCTATCAACCTGAAAAAAGATGTGCCGTAACCCTTGATGGCAACTCACTCACTTGCACCGATCCATGCAGCGGGTCGAAATTCTCACTGGCTGACGGTACACCTGCAAAAGCTCCGGCAACAAGAGCATTGCGTGCCTATAATGTAAATGTGAGTAATTTTGAGATATTTGTATCTAATTGATACATGGAAGCTGATAAAATAAAAGAAAGCATAAAAAGGGCGGCACAGGAGTTATTCCGAAAATTCGGTTATCACAAAACCAGTGTCAACGAAATAGCCAAAAAGGCCAAGATAGCCAAAGCCACTATTTACAAGTATTTTGATAGTAAAGAGGCTGTTTTGCACGTGCTGCTGATGGACTATATCAAATCCAGCGTAGATGAGCTGATCATCAGCAATACCCCGGAGATTGATGAGGAAACGCACCTGAGCAACCTTATCATGAAAACCTGCCGCCTTTCCTACACCGTTTGCAACGAGTTTATCGGCTGGGACTTTATCCGCGAATCAGCCAACTCACAGGATTTTCTAAAAAATCTTTCAAACGAACTGGAAGAAATGCTGGTTAGCTCCTTTATGCAATTGAGCGGTATCCGCAAACTGGAAAATTCCATGCAACGCATCCGCTTCCTTATCAAATGCAGTAAGAATATCGTGTTCAGCTTTGCATTCACCTCGGTAAGCGATTCCGATGTTCGCAAAAACTTCGTTTCCTTTCAAAAAGAGATATTGCCTTATTTGGTAAAGGCGGCGTTAACTGTATAGAAACTGGTCGTTACAGCAAACCCTAACGACCAGCCCTTAAATTCATTTGAAATTTTATTAAAAAGGCTTATCCTGTTTCCATAAGCCGGTAATCTTACTTACTTCCTGGTAATTATTCAGGTTAATATGATGTTGTTGCATAAATGTTCCTGTTTGTCCTGTGATGGTCACTATTTTAAATTTACGGACTTCGTCATTATAAGTTGACAAAGTAGGTAACGTAGCGGTTGTGCTTGTTTGAATAAAGAAATAGTGCAACGTCACCTGGCCCAGCGCGGTTACATAAACATAATTGTATGTAAATCCAAATGAGGAATCGAATTGGTATGGCAACGGCGCCCATTGATTTGGATTGTTGAGAGGGCTCGGTGTAAAATAAACCAATACCAATCCATTATCCAGCACATCCTGTGTTATTGTATTGTTGGTTCGTGTATAGTACCTGGTGAAATATTCTGTATAGCTTCCTGGAGATGTTTCGAACATATATTGCGAGTTCCATAGCCATTGTGAGCCGCCGACACTAAAAGTATCAACTTTTACGTTGGCATTCCCCATAGGGCCTTGCGGTCCTTGCAAATTAACAGGAACACCCCAACCAGAGGCTGTCTTTGGGCCATAAAGCAAATAATTGGTTTTATCCAGGTAATAATCGCCCGTGGTACCAATTGTTGTCGCAGGGACACCGCTGCCATTATAAATTTTTGAACCAGCTGCACCCGAGGCTCCGGTTGCACCCTTTAATGAGAACCCGGCACCCCATCCAGACGCCGTCTTTGGGCCATATAAAAAGCCAGTGGCCAAATCAATATAAAAATCGCCTGTCTTACCAACGGTACTGGCCGGTGTTGTGGTACCACTGTAAATAACACTTCCATTTTGTCCGTTGGTTCCTGCAGGCCCTGCTGCACCTACGGCGCCTTGAGAACCTGTTGCTCCTGTAGCTCCCTGAGGGCCTACAGCGCCATCTTTGCCACATGCGACAACTAAAATTGCGACTGATACTAATAGAACAAATAAATAGTTAAGCTTTTTCATGAATTTAATTTTTAAGGGGTATGATTTTTTAAATAATAAATTGGCAGATAACTAATTTCTGATAGACAAAATTTTAAAAACGCCCATTAAATATTATCATGGTTTCTACGTGATGCGCTGCGTGTTTTTACCTGAATTCATTTACTTAGGAATAGAATCATGAATGTGAACAAGTGCGGCAAATTTTTTCAAGCACTTGCACAATTAAATTATTTTTATTTACTTTGAATTACAAAGTGCTTTTCAATGGAAGAAAAAGACATTCAAAACGAGCTGGCGTCCATACGCAGCATTATGGAACGCTCCTCCAAATTCATTTCTCTGAGTGGATTATCGGGAATATTGGCCGGTATTTATGCACTAATAGGATCCGGAATAGCATACTATATATTATATAATGGTGAACGAAGGGACACTTATAATCCTAAGTACTATTCTCTGGAATATTTTATGGATTCCGATATAGGTCATCTGCTTATCCTAGCAATATGTATTTTAGTTGCATCTATTTTAACTGCTTACGTTTTAAGTAGTCGCCAATCGAAGCGAAAAGGTCAGCCTATATGGAGTCCTGCGAGCAAATCACTATTATTCTATATGGCTACGCCGCTTATCACAGGTGGTATATTAACATTAATCCTTTTGCATAGAGGGTATTATGGCATAGTCTCTCCCTCTTGCTTAATTTTCTATGGCCTAGCCCTAACAAGCGCCAGCAATTTCACTTTTAGTGATGTAAAATACCTGGGCATATTGGAAATTATACTTGGGTTAATTGCTGCTTGTTTACCCGGATACGGATTACTATTTTGGGCCCTTGGTTTTGGAGTGCTGCATATCATTTACGGCAGCATGATGTACTTAAAATACGATAAGTGAAGATATCCTTCGATAAACTTGATAAAGCATTTGAGAACCGGGTAAGGTTACAGATCATGAGCGTACTGGCGGCCAATGAGCGCTACGATTTTAACTCGCTCAAAGATCTGCTCAACATTACCGACGGTAACCTGGCCTCGCATTTAAAAGCGTTGGAGAAGGAGGAATATATAGTGGTATACAAAAGTTTCCTTGGACGGAAACCCAATACCAATTATGAAGCCACTGCCAAAGGCAAACAGGCATTCAAAGACCATTTAAACACATTAGAACAACTGATAAAACAGCAAAAACTCACATAAATTTTTTTTATCCATAAGCTTTGAAATACAAAGTACTTTTATTTAAATACGATGATAACCGAACAACCACAACCGCAGGGATTTTTATACTGGCTCAAGGAGTCGGTAACTGTAAAGCTGGCCTTTATTGGTCTGCTGATAATTTTATTGCTGATACCATCAGCATTGGTGCAAAACCTGATACAGGAACGGTCGCAACGGCAGGATGAAACCGAAAAACAGGTATCAGATCAATACTCAGGAGAACAGTTGATACAAGGCCCCGTTCTCGTTATACCTTATAAAAAGCAATTAAAGGAAACTGACAACACAGGGAAGGATGTAACGAAAGAGGTTATCAATAACCTGTTCGTACTTCCAAATGAGCTCGACTATAATGCAAACGTTAGCCCTGATATCCTGCACCGTGGCATATTCGAGGTGGTAGTTTATAACGGCACGGTCAAGGTGTCTGGAAATTTTATCAAAGCTGACCTTGGTTCGCTATCAATTACTGCCGACCAGCTAATGCCGGAGAAAGCCAAATTGATCTTCAGTATAAGCGATCTTAAAGGACTGAAGACTAATCCGCAGTTAAAAATAGCTGGTCAAACTGCAACCGCTGAGCCCGCTTTTGGCGACACTGTATTTTCCAATGGATTGCAGGTAGCAGTCAACTTAAGCGGAATGATGGATAAAACTATCCCATTTGAATTCAATTTGGATCTGAAAGGAAGCGAGGAACTGAGCTTCCTGCACCTGGGCAAAACCACCGACGTGATCGTGAAAGGCAATTGGGGTAGTCCAAGCTTTGATGGCCGGTATCTGCCAGATACACGGAATATCGATACCAAAGCCAACACCTTTGATGCCAAATGGCGAATGCTGTATTATAACCGCCCGTTCCCGCAGCAATGGGTGGATGACCTGAATGTATTAAAGACTAAAAAGGCTGATGACGCCACATTTGGCGTAAAACTGCGCCTGCCCGTCGATCAATACCAGAAAACAACCCGAAGCAGCAAATATGCCATCCTGATCATCATGCTCACATTCATCTCACTGTTCCTGACCGAGATGATCAGCAAACACCGCATTCATGTATTTAACTACGTGCTCATTGGCGCAGCCATGATCGTCTATTATACCCTGCTGCTCTCATTTTCTGAGCAAGTGGGCTTCACACTCGCCTACCTTATCGCTTCGGCAGCAACCGTAATTCTGGTTGCTGCCTTTTTAAGATCCCTCATCAAAAACCTCAAAACCACAGGCCTGTTCGCCCTAATCCTCAGCTTGTTTTATGCATTTATATATGTAATAATCCAACTGGAAGACCTGGCTCTGCTTGTCGGCAGTGTGGCGCTATTCCTGGTGGTAGCAATACTGATGTACTTCTCAAGAAAGATCAACTGGCAATAAAGAACGAATTAAGCTTTGACAACTTTTAAAAAGTTGTCAAAGCTTCTTATAAACCAAATCAATCATGAAAAACAGCAATTACTGGATAGGGCATTTCAAAGCAAATGCCCTTGAAAAAAGGATCAACTGGAATTTGAAACCAAACATCACTCCTGCAGAAATGTGTACCATTCTGCCATCGCTACAAGCATGGCAACTAGGTGAAACATCCGAAGGCAAACACCTGATAGCAGCGTCAACTAAATATGCCCATGCCATCGGCGACTTGCCTTATATCGAAGCCGTGAAACTTTTTATAAAAGAAGAACAAAAGCACGGCAACAACCTGGGCATGTATTTGGATCGGATCGGTCAGCCGCGGGTGACTAAGAATTGGGGAGACAGTTTATTCCGCCGGGTAAGATATTTCAACACCAATATGGAGACATGGACTCTGGCCGTGGTCGTGGTTGAAAGTACAGCGCAGATATTTTACCAGTCGCTGAAGGACGCCACCAATTGCGAACTGCTGAAACAAATCTGTAATGATATCCTGATCGACGAAGCTTATCACATCACTTTCCAAACCGAACGGCTGGCGATCATTTACGATAGTAAGAATAGCTTCTCAAAAGCATGGCGGCGCATCGTTTACAAATATTTCTTTTATATGACCGCTACATTGGTATGGATCGGACACAGGAAATTATTTAAAGCCGGTGGAAATAGTTTTGATTCTTATTCAAGAAAGATGGAGCATAAGTACATGCGAACTCTTAAAAAGATAACAGGGATGATGTCAACACAATTTGCTTAAACTGGCTCACATGAAATATTATGCACTTTCTTATAGCTTTAAAGTCTGGATTACCAGCGTTTTCTTAGCACCGTTCATTTGTGCAATCATTGCGTATTTATTAAATTTTAACTCATTTGATATATCCTTCGAGGCTTTTAAGGCCTATCCTATCATAATTATTGCTGAACTGATATTTTCGCTGATTACCTGGTTGGTTTTTTGGGGAACGACAACTTTAGCGCTGCGCTTTATTGAAAATGCCAGTCATAGAAAACTAGTTTTGCTTTTGATTGGCATTATTTTCACGATACTTACCTACCTGGCATGCTGTTCCGACGATCTAGAATTACGAACGGACAACTTCATTTTTGAAATGATGATAAGTAATTGCCTTTGTATTGCAGCCGGAAGCTTGTTTTTCGATTTAGGTGAATTTAACATCGAGCAACTTTCATAAATCCTAAACCTATCTGATGGAATCAAAACAATGGTGGTGGTCTAATAGATATCGATACAACAAAGGGTTGCTTATTTCCGGATTCATTGCATTTATACTCTACTGCACTTTTAGCTGCTTCATATTTGGCCTGCCCAAAGAACTCGATGAGACAATTTCTGAAATAGCACTCATTGCGTTCGGCTATTTAATTATGATGGGAATAGCTAACCTTCTTTATACCCTGGGATGGATAATTGATATCAGCCTTAACATGAGCAATAATCAAATCTTCAGAGAAAGATTATTTATTGCGGGATATTGGTTTTCATTCTCACTGCCCATTTTAATGATTCCTTCGGTTTTAGCCAGATTTCCCATTTGATGCGAACAAATTATTTAAAACAATTTTAATTAAATTATGAAAAACATAGCTAAAAGCGACACTTTCTTTTGTTCAGTACTTGCGTCCGTATGGCTGATTATCTATTTGCAATTCACCGATCAAATATGGGAGATGTTATGGTTTATGGCTATTCCAGCTGAGCTCTGGGCAGTCTACTTCTTTGTGGGCATGTTTATTATCTCTATAGTTTTTTGGATAAGGAAACGTAATGAGTTCAATCACACTTATATGCCCTTTTTTATTATTATGCTCACGATTGTAGTCGTATATAACTTTCATTTGTATAAAAAAATAAAATTGCATTATATAGGTTTTGAAAACCGACACCGAATCTATCAGTACACAATACAGCAATCCATAGAAATTGGATAAGAAATACAATCCGCGTGAAGAACTCCTGACTTCAAAAAAAATCAAAATACCAATTTGGTTTTTGGTATATTTTTTGTATTTTAGCGACAAATAATATTCTTTTATAGTTTATCTAATCAAAATACCAGATTCCATATAATAATTATACCAATTGGTATAATTATTATATGGAACTATTAAACTAAAAAACATGAGCCAGGAATTGATCGATTTTTCTGAGCAGATAGATGAACAGTTCGACATAGCCGATATGCAGAGCGTTGAAAGCGATGATATTTTGGAAGCTATTGTGAACCTGTTTATTTGATCTGTTTCTATTGTTTTTCACCACCTTCGAAAGATGAACGGCATTGCGTTGCCCAAAATAACTCCGTGCTCTTTGTGAAATTCTCTGCTACCTCTGTGGTTAATTAAATAAGCACCACAACCTTCCAACTTTACAACATTCCAACCTTTAAACGATTAAAACCGTACCTTTGCAGCCTGATGAATAAAACTGCGAATAATCTTGTTTTTGAGGATGTTTCCATCATCGATATTGCCGAGGAAGGCAAAGGTGTAGGGAAAGCCAACGATTTTGTGCTTTTTGTAGACAAAGCTGTTCCCGGCGATGTAGCCGATGTGCGGGTATACCGCAAAAAGAAAAACTTTGCCGAGGGAAAGATTATTCAGCTTAAACAAGCATCAGGATATCGTACTGAAGCATTCTGTGAGCATTTTGGTACCTGCGGCGGCTGTAAATGGCAGCATATGACTTATGATGCACAACTACAGTTCAAGCAAAAAACGGTGGCTAGTGCATTAGGTCACCTGGCTAAAATTGATGTTAGTGCAATGTTGCCGATAGTACCATCACCAGAAGATAAATACTACCGTAATAAACTGGAGTTTACCTTTTCCAATAAGCGTTGGCTGAATGATGGTGAGAACCGTACAGATGAACCCGTGGATATGGATGCGCTGGGATTTCACATTCCGGGACGTTTTGACAAAATATTAGATGTACATCACTGTTATCTGCAGGCTGATCCATCCAATGATATTCGAAACAAAGTACGTGACTTTGCCAAGAAACAGAATATCAGTTTTTACGATCTAAAGCAACATGCTGGGGCTTTACGCAATTTGATCATCCGCACTTCATCTACAGGCGAGTTAATGGTGATCGTGGTTTTTGCTTATGTGAGTGAAGAAGAGGTCGATTCATTGATGAATTACATCGATAGCGAATTCCCACAGATCACATCACTATTATACATCATCAACCAGAAAAAGAACGACACCATCTTTGACCAGGAGATACTGGTAAAACGCGGACCGGAATATATCTACGAGGAAATGGAAGGCATCCGCTTCCGTATCGGACCAAAATCATTTTATCAAACCAATTCTGTTCAGGCTTATAAATTATACCAGATAACCCGCGAATTTGCAGGGTTTAAGGGCGACGAATTGGTTTATGATCTTTATACAGGCGCCGGAACAATTGCCAATTTTGTAGCAGGCAAGGTTAAAGAAGTAGTTGGGGTAGAGTATGTGCCGACTGCTATTGAAGATGCCAAAATCAATTCGGCCATCAACAATATCACCAACACCAAATTTTACGCGGGCGACATGAAAGATGTACTGAATGCAGATTTCGTAGCGGAGCATGGTAAACCGGATGTAATTATCACCGATCCACCTCGCGCCGGCATGCACCCTGATGTTGTGGCGCGATTAATGGAAATTGAAGCAGAGAAGGTCGTCTATGTCAGCTGCAATCCTGCCACACAGGCCCGCGATTTGCTGGTATTAAAAGAGAAATACGATATAGAGAAAATACAGCCTGTTGATATGTTCCCGCATACGCAGCATGTGGAGAATGTGGTTCTTTTAGTGATTAGAGGTTAGTTAATCAGAGATTAGTTAGTTAACGGTTATATTAAATAATTTTGTAATCAAGGAAATCCATGAATCCTAAAAATCATGGTTCAGACAATATGGATCCGGAAGAACTGCTTAACGAAAATAATAACGGGGAAAAGAAGACAGAAAGCCCGCTGTTAAGTTTGGAGAGAGACCTTAAAATTTATAACGAGTCGATACATGAAGTAGCGATCGAGATCATGGTAGAGGGCTTATCCAGTTACCCTATTTTTATCGCTTATCAGCATATCGTTAAACTGGGCGAGCTTATCCTCGACCGCGACGACCTGAATATGGAATGGAGCATTAATGCTTCTACCCTGGAAGAGTTTGTTGAAAAAGGTGTTATTAAGAAAGAATTGCAGGAGCGCTTTACCAAATCATACAAAAACCCGCACGATTTTATGTGCCTGTTTGTGATAGTGCCCGAAGGAGCAAATTTTGTATACTTCCCTTATAAAAAAGGTTAACACTGTTTTAAACTTGAAAAGTTTGAATGTTGTAAAGTTGCTTTTATATTTACAGTAATTGCCAACGGCTGCGTTGCTCCCCTCTTGTCCGAAGGACTCCTTTGGTGAGAGGGGCAGGGGTGTGTTCTTCAGTATGGCGTAGAAACCCACCCCAGCCACCACACAGTCCTACGCGCCCCCTCCCGAGAGGGGAATTTTTTATTTAAGACCCATGGAATCATCAGAAAAAAAGATCCTGATATTAAATCAGCACCAGATAGAGCAAAAGATCGACCGTATTGCTTACCAGTTGCTGGAAGATAATTTTGACGAACAAGAGATCGTTATCGCTGGAATAATGCCGCGCGGTAATTATTTAGCCGAAAGATTAAAGCAAATCCTCGATAAGATCGCGCCATTCAAAAGCACGCTGATGAACATTGAGCTGGAAAAACAAAGCAGCAGCCTGAGAGCCAAAACCGATACAGACATCCAGATATGCCATAATAAAGTGGTAATTATTGTTGACGATGTATTGAATAGCGGCAAGACTTTAGCATATGGTTTTGGTGTGTTCCTCGATGTTCCGTTAAAGAAACTGAGAACTGTAGTCCTGGTCGACCGCAATCATAAAAGCTTCCCGGTAACCACCGATTATTCCGGCATAGCGCTTTCTACCGTATTAAAAGAGCATGTGGATGTGGTGCTGAATGAAGATGGTAAGGAAGATGCGGTTTATTTGAGGTAAAATTTTACTCTCTCGTTGTCATTCTGAGCGAGAGCGAAGAATCTATGACGGAATTCTATCATGTCCCGTGAACTACAGTTGAAATGTAAGAGTTCTACAACGAATGCAGGTAAGAAAGATACAACCCGCAACAGATGCTTCACTATCGTTCAGCATGACAATTATTTTCTAATACTCTCCTATCACCTGCTCCAATTTCTCCGCAGTCAAACTCAAACCATCTATAACAATACTCGCCTGCGAATAAAATTTTTCGCGCTCAACTAGCTTTTGTTCGATAAACTCAACAAGCGCATCCCCATGTTTGTCCTGTAATAATGGGCGCTCTTCTTTACCGGTTTCAAGGCGGTCAGCCAATGTTTTGGGATTAAGCTTGATATAAACTGATTTGCCATTAGCCTTCATCCAATCCATATTATCAAAAAAACATGGCAACCCGCCCCCGGTTGAGATAATGGCATTATCGGGGTACAAGGTCTTTTTTAACACTTGCGATTCTAATTGCCGGAATGCATCTTCGCCAAATAGCTGAAAATACTCGGCTATGCTTAGTTCAACCTGCTGCTCCAGTTTATGGTCAAGGTCGATAAACTCATAACCCATCCTGCTTGCCAGTTTGCGGCCCAAAGTAGTTTTGCCGCTGCCCATAAAACCGATCAAAAATATCTTCATAAAAATTAACTCAACTTAACCCGCGGATCGATCCACACATACAAAACGTCCACCAGGATATTGATCACGACAAATATAAAAGCAATAAATAAAATGGAGCCCATCACCACCGGAAAGTCCGACATTTCCAAGGCATCCACGGTTGCTTTACCCAGGCCATTGTAGCCAAAAACGTATTCGACAAAGAATGACCCTGCCAGCAGAGAAGCAAACCAATTCGCAATTGCTGTTATTACCGGGTTGAGTGCATTTTTTAAAGCGTGGCGATAAATAATGGTGCGTTCGCCCAAGCCCTTTGCCCTGGCGGTGCGGATATAATCCTGACCCAACACATCCAGCATAGCGCTACGAGTCAACTGAACAATGATGGCCAATGGACGTAAACCTAAAGTAAGCATTGGCAACACCAGGTTTTTCCATGTAATAATTTCGCCTCTGAACGGGTCGTAACTATATAGGCTGCCCGACATATTAAGTCCCGTATATTTATTTAGCACAAAACCGAATATCCAGGCGATAATGATACCTGCAAAAAATGAGGGGGCTGATATTCCTAAAGTAGAGAACGTCAATGCCAATCTGTCAATCCAGGTATTTTGATGTACTGCGCTCAATACACCTAAAAAAACGCCGATTATGATCGCAAAAATCATTGCTGTTGTGGCCAGTATTAAAGTATTGGGGATTACTCCTAGCAGCAACGACGCAACATCCTTTCGCGTTTGGTATGATCGGCGCAGATACGGCCATTTGAGTGCTATCGTCTTTTCTTTAGAAATCGGTATCAGCGAAACATAATGATATCGTTGGCGCTCTTCATCATTACGGGCATGAACGGCGATCGGCGAAAGATCATTCAGGTAATAAATAAACTGTACAGGAACTGGCTTATCAAGCCCAAACTCCTTACGAACAGCTTGTAACGACTGCACATCGGCGCGCTGACCCTGTGTCATCCGGGCCGGGTCGACCGGCAAAATATTAAACAGGAAAAACACCACAACCACTATCCCCAGCATCACTGCTACCCCATAACCCAACTTGCGGAGAATGTAGCCGATCATAGCATTACTTCTGAAAATATTGTTTTACCAAATCATCGAATTTCGGCACTGTATGGTAATGCCATTTATTCAAGATCACGCCATTCTTCAACAGGATCACACCCGGATTGGCACGCACCATAGATTTCAGCGGAACTTCATCGGCATAAAATATCTCAAATACCAGGTGATTCTTTTTGGCAAATGCTTCCGCATCTTTTGATGAATTTGAAGTCAGCATGATCGCACGTGTATTAAAGTCGTGGATCAGGTTTGCAGCCATGGCATTTAGCCTGCCCATTGCTTCAACATTGGTGTGGTTCAGGTCGTATGCCACTACGATCAAACTATTATATGGATTTGATAAAAGCTCGTTGGTATAGTTATTCCCTTGTGCATCTTGTATTGAAAGATCTTTTATAGGGACCTCATAACCTTTTTTTACCAATTTACTTTCAGGATTGCCAACAACCGTCCAGTTATTATCTTTCCAAATATTGCTGCTCAAATACTCCTTGTCGGTCATCACTTTGGTGGCGCCTGTTTTTTTATTTTTCAGGTTATAAGTGATCTCAAATTCATCTGGTTTTGCGCCGGGCGGAATTTTCATTCCATCAGGGATATTCGCGCCAACTTTGTAAGGCAAAAAGTCAATTACCGGCATAAAGTTGTAGGTGTATAGACCTATGCCTACGGCAACAACAGCTGAGCCGATCAGCAGGTTATCACCCGTTTTCTTACTAAATGCGGGTTCTATCTTTCTACGGTTGATAAATATAACGACGATCAGCAATAGCAAAACCAAATCTTTACTAAACGATTGCCATGGCGTAAGCGGAATAGCATCGCCAAAACAACCGCAGGTTTGCACTACTTTAAAGTAAGCTGAGTAAAAGGTAAGAAAGGCAAAAAAGATGATGAGCAACAGCAAACCCCAGGCAACGGATTTCGCTCTTGCTCCTATCAGCAATGCAAAACCCAAAATGATTTCCAATGAGCACAGAATGATGGACATGCTCAACGCAAAACTGCTCAGGAAACCAATATGGAAAACTTCAAAATATTCTTCTAGCTTGTAGGAAAAGCCAAGTGGGTCGTTGATCTTGATCAGGCCGGAGAAGATGAACAGCAGTCCGACAAAAATCCGGCAAAACCAAAGCAGCTTGCTCATTTCACACCCAATTTAATCAACGCAAAAACCGAATAGTTCAGCATATCCTGGTAATTGGCAACTACGCCTTCTGAAGCCAGCGTTTGCCCTTTATTATCTTCTATCTGCTTCACACGCAGCAATTTCATCAGTATCAGGTCGGTTAACGAGCTGATACGCATATCGCGCCAGGCCTCGCCATAATCATGATTTTTGGCAAACATCAATTCCTTGGTTACGTTGGCTTTTTCGTCGAACATCGCGCTTACATGCTCTACCGAAAGCTCTGTAGGCGTACCGGGGCCGCAATCCAATTGCATCATGGCAATCAGGCAATAATTAACAATGCCGATGTACTCGCTATTGATATCCTCGTCCACCTTTGATACTTTCTTTTCCTCGAGGGTGCGGATGCGCTGAGCTTTAATAAAAATCTGATCGGTGATGGATTCGATGCGCAGGATGCGCCATGCTGTACCGTAATCACGGGTTTTCTTCATGAAAAGCCCTTTACAAATCTTAATTACCGCGTCGTATTCTGCTGCTGTATTGGCCAAGGTAGATTTTATGATTATAATTGTCTGATAATTATCTATAAGCAAAGGCTACCTAAACGCTAACCTTTTTACCGATTTACTCGTTTTAACCTGAATAATGGCTAAAGATACACTTTTTAAGAAAAAGGTAACCATAAATACAGGTGGTAAACTGATCGACCTGAGCGTGCCGAAGGTGATGGGTATTATCAATATTACGCCCGATTCTTTCTATGCGGGCAGTCGCAAACCGCTACTAAATGATGCTCTGCTACAGGCAAATAAGATGCTGGCTGATGGTGCCGATTTCTTAGATATTGGTTCTTATTCATCGCGCCCGGGAGCAGAAGATATTTCGGAACAGGAGGAAATAGACCGCTTATTGCCGGTAGTTGAATTGATCACAGCCAATCATCCCGATGCTTTTATTTCGATAGATACTTTTCGCTCATATGTTGCCGAGGTTGCTGTGGCGGCCGGGGCACATATTATTAATGATATATCAGGTGGACAACTGGATGAAAACATGTTCGCCACCGTTGCCAAACTGAAAGTGCCTTATATTTTGATGCACATGAAAGGCAACCCTCAGAACATGACCCAGCGCGCATCCTACAAAGACATATTTACCGAAGTGCTGGATTATTTTGCATGGCGATATCATCAGTTAAAACAGTTAGGTATTCATGATGTGATTATCGATCCCGGCTTCGGCTTCGCAAAAAATGCCGATCATAATTACACTTTAATGAACCGCCTGAATGAGTTTGATGTGCTGGGCCTGCCAATATTGGTCGGCGTATCACGCAAGCGAATGGTATATGGTGTAACCGGCGGTGCAGCTGATGATGCATTGAACGGCACCACGGCATTAAATGCCATAGCGCTCACCAAAGGTGCCAATATTCTGCGTGTTCATGATGTGAAGGAAGCGGTTGAAGCAATACAGATATACCTTCGCTCGAAAAGCGCTCACGCTTAATCCGAAATTTTCTGGAAGTCTGAAGCAATACCATCTGTTGCTGTGGTACCAATGGTAACAGTAGTTCCTTTCATATAAAAGGCATCGCCGTAGGTTGTGTTGTCAAAAAATATCATATATGTGGTGATTGGATCTTCGGTAGAACTAGTATAACGCTTTATATGAAAAACTCCGGTTGCTGTTAATTTTTTTGCTTCAAAACGCTTATAGGTACTATCACTATTAAACTGGAGAATATTGCCATTTCCTGCTTTGTAAACCGAATCAAATCCTGCCAAACCACCATAGCTATGCCGCAGCTCCCATTTACCAAACAGACCGGGTGTAACAGGTGCACTTTTTTTACAGGCTAAGGCGCAAACTACAACAAGGGCCAGTAAAAGAATTGTTCTCATAAATTGCGTTTTTATCAATTACGACATTCCAACTCATAGTGTAACAGACTGATCGCTTTTATTTTACCTACCGTACGGAAGCGTACAGTAAATGTATCAAAATGATTCAAACAGACACTTAATTACAAGTTTAAACAACTGTAAATTAATGATTTACAATATCGGCATTCTGTTTGATGTGAGATATATCAAGCACTCGAATATGTCTTACTTCCGTAAAAAATTGGAACGTCGTACCTTCTCGCAGGACCGGTACTATACCCTCATTAAACGCCAGAAAGAGGGCACTGCGACTTTTGCTGAACTCACCGAACTGGATGAGATCGTAAACCGCGTACCCGATATCCGCGACCTGGTAATCCGTGAAAATTTTGGAGAAGAAGATAGTGAAACAGACAACCCAACCAACGGACCAAATAATCAAACCCTGGTTTCAACTTCTCCTACCCCTCACCCAAATTTGCTAACCCGTATCAAAAGCTGGTTGCACCGAACCTTCGAGGCGGAGGTTTCTGTTGATGATAAGAATCTGGAAACGGGGTTTAGTTTGTAAAGTATAATCCGCCGCCCGTTCAAGCGTCCCGCTTGAATGATTTAATTTTGAGCGTCTTCGCTCAAGAAGAAATGCAGCTACAAAATTTTGGCTATCAATTTAATATCAGACTTGATCGGGACGCTCAAAACCTTATGTGTTCAAGCGAGGACGCTTGAACAGGCAGAGTTGATACGCTACCCACCACTACCTCATTTATATCTTTCGAATATCGGATTTACTGAATCTTTATCATATTCAGTCTCATCACCAATAAAAAAGGAAGAGGCATTGATTTTTTGTTTTACGTCGGTGCTCATTCCTGGAGATCCAAGTGTAGTATCAAAATAAATTTTATCGTTGATATTTGTTATACTATCCTTATCGTAATAATAATAATCTATTGCATGCCACTTATCTAGGCTGTGATCGTAAGGTATCTTAAAATCTGAAGGATCTCCTACGATCATATAAACATAACCATCATTAAAACGAAATGGCTGCACGCTTTTTGCCGTATCTGTATAAATTATATTTACCCAGCCTTTGTAACCCCTAGGAATAAAATAAATTGTCTTATAAGTATCCTGTATGCAGGAGGAAATACAACATAAGACAACCAAAACCGATATGAATACACAGGTTTTTCTATTTATGCTTAAAACGTTCATTACTATTCTCCGTTACCTCTGGACTTGGTTTTTCCTTATCTTTCTGTGGAATTCCACCCGTTTGCCCGGTTTCATTTATTAAAACATCTCCTATTCCGGGCGCTTGAACAGGTGTGGATTAACTCCGTCATTCACAAACTGTCTTTATCCTTGATTTCAGTCATAGACTGAAACCAGTCTCATGCTCACACCAACTCCATCATCAACAATATCGAATCGATATATTCCCGGTCATTTGCCAAACGCGGCACTTTATGCTGACCACCTAATTTGCCTTTTTCCTTCATCCAGTTAAAGAAAGTACCCTGCCTTGCGCGATGCACTATCGGGCGGCGCAGGGCCATATCTTTAAAACGTTTAGCATCATAATCAGAGTTGATCTTGCGGAGGGTTTCGTCGAGGAGATCAACAAAGCGCTCAAACTCAGCAGGACTCTTTTCAAACTCGATGATCCATTCGTGAGCGCCGTTTTTATCGCCGTTGAAATAGATCGGTGCTGCCGTATATTCCCGGATAATAGCACCGGTTTGGGTACAGGCTTCTTCCAAAGCGCGTTCGGCATTATCGATGATTAACTCTTCACCAAAGGCATTAATGAAGTGTTTGGTACGGCCCGTGATCTGTATACGGAATGGTGCAAGCGAGGTAAAACGAACGGTATCCCCTATCATATACCGCCACAGGCCGGCATTGGTACTGATGATGAGCGCATAGTTTTTATTCAGTTCGACCTCATCCAGCGTTAAGGTCTTCGGATTATACTCGTTCAAATGCTCTAGCGGTAAAAACTCATAAAAAATACCATAGTCGAGCATAAGCAGCAGATCACCGTGCTCTTCCTGATCCTGTATGCCGAAGAAACCTTCGGATGCGTTATAGGTTTCCAGGTAATGCATATCATCTTTGGGGATCAGCTTTCTGAATTGCTCGCGGTACGGTGTAAAGCTAACCGCACCGTGATAATATAGCTCCAGGTTGGGCCATACTTCCAGCAGGTTATTTTTCCCGGTGATTTCCAGTATACGTTTGAATAGCAGTAAATTCCAGGTTGGCACGCCGCTGATGCTGGTTACATTTACATCCTTAGTGGCATGTGCCATTTTTTCGATCTTTTCTTCGAAATTTTCCAGCAGGGCGATGTCAATATGTGGGGTACGTAAGAACTCGGCCCACATGGGCAGGTTCTTCATCAAAACGGCAGAGAGGTCGCCAAAAAAGGTATCGGCATTCAACTGGCTTACCTGGTGACTACCGCCCAAAGTCAACGTTTTACCATTAAACACGCGGGCATTAGGGCGATTATTCAGATAGAGCGTAAGCATATCCTTACCACCCTTAAAATGGCATTCTTCTAATGACTCTTCACTTACCGGTATAAACTTGCTGCGATCGCTTGTAGTTCCTGATGATTTGGCGAACCACCTGATGCTTGACGGCCACAGCACATTTTGCTCGCCTTTCAGCATCCGCTCAATGTAAGGTTTCAGTGTATCGTAATTCTGAAGGGGAACACGCTCTTTAAACTCGTTCAGGTTCTCAATGCTTTTGTAGTGATACTTCCGGCCCCATTCGGTATTCTCGGCCCCGGCAACCAACTGCTCAAACCACTCCTCCTGCACCTCGTTAGGATACTTCATAAAAAGCTCTATCTGGTGGATACGCTTTTTGATGAACCATGTAAACACTGAGTTGATAAGTGTCATAGAGGTGTGGTTGATTGGTCATTGGTCACTAGTCATTGGTGACTGGCTTAAATATAGGCAATTTACCTGTATAGTTCATATACGGCGAAAACCAATGACTAATGACAGCGCAGCGAATGACTAATGACCAACTACACGAAGGTTTTTCTCTTCAGCACGAAGTTGGCTCCGAGGTATACCTTTCTCACCATTTCGTTCTCAGCAAGTACTTCAGGCACACCTGACTCCAGTATCTTACCTTCAAAAAGCAGGTAGGCCCGGTCGGTTATCGAAAGGGTTTCCTGTACGTTGTGGTCGGTTATCAATATACCGATGTTGCGGTGTTTCAGTTTGGCCACCATCGCCTGAATTTCTTCTACGGCAATAGGGTCTACACCGGCAAATGGTTCATCCAATAGAATAAAGTTAGGTTCAGCAGCCAGCGCCCGGGCAATTTCTGTACGCCTGCGCTCGCCACCCGACAGCAAATCGCCACGGTTTTTGCGGACTTTATGCAGACTGAATTCGTCGATCAACTCTTCCAGCTTGTGGTGCTGATCCTCCTTACTCATTTTGCCCATCTCGAGCACGGCCTTGATGTTATCTTCAACAGATAGCTTACGGAAAACAGATGCTTCCTGAGCCAGGTAACCTATCCCCTTTTGCGCACGACGGTACATCGGGTCGCCGGTAATATCTTCATCTTCCAGGAATATTCTGCCTTCATTTGGCTTGATCAAACCCACGATCATATAAAATGATGTCGTCTTCCCGGCACCATTCGGACCTAGCAACCCTACTATTTCACCCTGCGAAACATTAAATGAAACGTGATTTACAACCGAACGCTGCTTATATTTTTTTACGAGATCTTCTGCTCTTAAAATCATCTTTTATTTACGAATTGCGATTTACGATTTACGATTTTTTGCATTCGTAATTCGTAAATCTAAAATCTAAAATCGAATCCCTTTCACATTCAACTGTATCGAACGCTTGTCGCGCCAAACATTTTCTTCAATATGGTAACAAATATCAAAAGGTTTGCCGCTTTTTATTTCATCCAGGAAACTGCCTTGTCCGAATGCTATACAATCAAACGCCGGGGAACCTTCCTGTATTACCGACATTTTCAGGTGGTTTTCACCCACCAATCCGGCATAGCCGCTAACATACACATTCCTGCTCAAAAATACCGGCGACATGTTCTCCGGGCCAAATGGTGCAAACTGGTTCAGTATCCTGAAAAACTTCGGGTCGATCTGTTTCAACTCCAGCTCCTCATCTATTTTTATTTCCTGCACCAATTGCTCATCCTTGATGGTGGCACAAACTACCTCTTCAAAACGAGCAGCAAAAGCCTCCACATTTTCAGGATGCATTGTTAACCCCGCCGCATATTTATGCCCGCCAAACTGTATCAGCAGATCTTTACACTCACACAAAGCCTCATAAAGATCATATCCGAATACTGACCTTGCAGAGCCTGCCACATGCCCGTTCGACCGTGTTAGAACGATGGTTGGACGATAATATTTTTCAGTCAATCGTGATGCAACAATACCGATCACCCCTTTATGCCATTTTTCATTGAATACCACGGTCGATTTCCTGCCGATCAGCACTTCATCGTTTGCGATCATACTCAGGGCTTCGTCGGTAATAGAGAGGTCGTGTTCCTTCCTTTCGGCATTCTTGCCATTGATAAGCATACCTTTTTCCAGCGCTGCATTTTCATCGCAGGCAATCAGCAACTCAACAGCATGTTTGGCATCATCAATACGCCCGGCGGCATTAATTCGCGGACCGAGCGCAAACACCACATCCGATATCGAATAAGTGCTTGTGCGCCCTGCAACCTGCATCAAGGTTTTTACACCAATACAAGGCTCAGCATTCAGCTTTTGCAAACCGAAGTGAGCCAGCACACGGTTCTCGCCGGTTATATGCACTATATCACAAGCTATGCTGATGGCAACCAGGTCCAGGTAGCGGGCTACTTCTTCAAAATCGATGTTATTCTTTTCGGCATAAGCCTGGATCAGCTTGAAACCAATTCCGCAGCCTGATAATTCTTTATAAGGATATTCGCAATCCACTCGCTTAGGGTCGAGTACGGCTACAGCTTCAGGCAAGTCTTTCCCCGGCAGGTGGTGATCGCAAATCACAAAGTCTACACCCTTGGTATTCGCGTAATCAATTTTATCAACCGATTTGATGCCGCAGTCCAGCGCAATAATTAAACTGAAACCATTGTTAGCCGCATAGTCAATTCCCTGTGTGGATATACCGTAACCTTCCAGGTAGCGGTCGGGAATATAATATTCGATCTGGTCGTACAGCTTTGAGAAGAAACCGTAAACTAATGACACCGCAGTAGTACCGTCTACGTCATAATCACCATAGATCAGAATCTTTTCCCCGTTGGATATGGCTGCCTCAATTCTTTCAATAGCCTTTTCCATATCAGCCATCAAGAAAGGATCGTGCAGGTGCCTCAGGTCGGGACGGAAGAAATAGCGTGCATCCTCATAGGTTTTTATACCCCTGTGGATCAGCAAAGTACTCAAAACGCTATCGATGCCCAGCTCATTGGCTAAATTTATGACATCTGCATTATCAGGCTTTTCTCTTACCGCCCACCGTTTATCCATATCTTTGCGCTTTAAAAAGTAAAGATATGTAAATGTGCAGATGATTTGATGTGCAGATGTGCAAATGCGAGGATGTGCAGATGATTTATCAATTTGTGTCATGCATCTTTTCATCCGCACATTAGCGTCATAGTTTTTTCATTTGCACATCTGCACATTTTCAAATTTGCACATTAAAGAATATGCGCATCATTCGCAAAGCAAAAAAAGGGGACTATCCCGAATATGCCGAAATGTATATGAAATGGCTCCCCGACGATGGTTTGATACTAAAGCACCTAAGGGACAATTTTGAAGAGAACAAAAAGTTCATTTATTCTCTACCTGAGGCCGTTTTATATCATCGCTACCAGCCGGGTAAGTGGAGTATAAAAGAGATATTGGTGCATATTGTGGATGATGAGCGTATTTTCGCGTACCGTGCAATGCGTTTTGCCCGCAATGAAAAGAATAATTTAATCGGGTTCGACCAGGATTCGTATGCAATTTATTCGGAAGCTGACAGTCGCAGCCTGGATAGTATTTTTGAAGAGTATGAGGCGGTCAGAAATTCTACGATCGCACTCTTTAATAATCTGCCTGAATCATCGCTTGACAGGATGGGTCACGGCACAGGCACATTTAATGATGCCACAGTGCGCGCTTTAGTATACCATATCGCCGGGCATGAGCAGCATCACATCAATTTTATAAAACAGTATTACTTTTAAGCATTATGCAGATTTTCCCATTAGGCGAAGGCTCTTACTCTGTTGATTCTACCAAAAAATTTATACCCTTCGATCCGCAAACGGATAGCACTAAGGATCGCCCGGGTTCTTTATTTATACACGTTAACCCGTTCCTGGTAGAGACTTCTGATGATTTGATCCTGTTTGACGCAGGGCTTGGTTTTAAGGATACCCGGGATGAGTTGTTGATCCACCAGCATATCCGCAATAATGGATTCGATCCGGACGATGTAACGCTTGTGCTGATGTCGCACCTGCATTATGATCATTCTGGGGGTTTAGTGGTTGAGCGTAATGGCAAATTGGAACCAAGCTTTCCTCATGCTACGCATGTTATACAAAAAGGGGAATGGGATACCGCTATATTGGGCAAATCTTCATCTTACCACAAAGAGATATTCGAGGCATTAAATGATTCGATAAAGATTCAATTCCTGGAAGGATCTGGTGAACTGAAACCGGGCATACAATATGAACTTTCCGGTGGGCATTGTCCCTTTCATCAGGTGTTCTGGATAAATGACAAAGGTCAAAAATGTTTTTATGGTGGCGACGAACTACCTGAACCAGAGCAACTATTAAGAAAGTTTATAGCGAAATATGATTACGACGGCCGTAAAGCGATGCAACTTCGTGAAGAGTACGGAAAAAAGGCAGCTGAAGAAAATTATACCTGCTTATTCTACCACGCCAAATCGAACACAGTAGGCAATGTCAGTATTGATGATGACCATTTTGTTGTCACCAAAGTATTGTAATATCGGGAAGACTAAAGGAACTGTTTTTAGATATATGTTTAAACTGATAGTTGCAGAATAAAAAGTTAACCTTACAACTTTTAAAACTTTACAACCCTTCAACTGGTTAGACGTGGTTGGCTACTTCGAAAAGCTCTTTTATCTTCTCTACGTTTAGTGGTTTCGAGATAAAGTCTTTCACAACCGGGTATGAGCGTGCTTTGTTAATGTCGTTGCTGAACACAGATGACGAGATGATATACACTTTGCATTTACCTAACGGGTCGATATTTAAGCGCGTGTACTCGTCCAAAAATTCCCATCCGTTCATGATAGGCATATTGATATCCAACAAAATATAATCTGGTAATTTAGAAGGATCATTTCTCTGGATATCCAGTAAAAGATCGATAGCATACTTACCATGCAGACAAGCCATGATATCAGTATTCAACAAAGCTTTCTTTATCAATTTGATCGAGATGAAATTGTTGATCTCATCATCATCAACCAGCAAAATGCTTACAGAACCGTTAGTATTAATCATATGTAACTTTATACGGGGGCAAAATCTAAAAGGTTATGTAAGTATTAATTTCCTCCAAAAAAATCCGCACCTATCAATTTATTCTACAAGTTAAGTAAAAATATAACTATCGAGCAAGCGCAAACCGAAAGTTTTATTCCACAACCGGGTTGATATTGCGTGTTAATAGTCCAAAAAAAATGTGCAGATGAACTAAAATCATCTGCACATTTGGGTATCTACCCATCTGCACGTTTGTTACTCGATCACGCTTTCTTCAAACTCATAATCTTCCAATGGAGGACATGAACATATCAGCGTTCTGTCGCCATAAGTATCGTTTACACGACCAACTGACGGCCAGAATTTATAAGTAGCCACATAAGGCAGCGGGAAGGCAGCCTTTTGGCGGGTATACGGATGCTCCCAATCGTTACCAGTAACTACTGCTGCCGTATGAGGTGCGTTCTTCAACGGGTTATTTACTTTATCAAGCAAGCCTTTTTCAACATCGTCAATTTCATGGCGGATGGCGATCATCGCGTCGCAGAAACGGTCAAGCTCGTGTTTTGGTTCTGATTCGGTTGGTTCGATCATTACAGTACCCGCAACCGGGAACGAAACAGTTGGCGCATGGAAGCCATAATCCATCAAGCGTTTGGCAATATCGATCACCTCGATGCCGGCACCTTTAAATGAGCGGCAATCAAGGATCATTTCGTGAGCGCAACGACCATTAGCTCCGGTATATAGCACAGGGTAATGATGTTTTAATCTGCTCTTGATATAGTTGGCATTCAGGATAGCGTAACGGGTAGCATTGGTCAATCCATCTGCACCCATCATAGCGATGTAGGCATGAGAAATGATCAGGATTGATGCCGAACCCCATGGAGCTGCAGAAACGGCGTGGATAGATTTACCGCGATCGATATCAACCACAGCATGACCCGGCAGATAAGGCACCAGGTGTTTTGCCACACCAATCGGGCCCATACCCGGACCACCGCCACCATGCGGAATACAGAATGTTTTATGCAGGTTTAAGTGGCAAACGTCGGCACCGATATTAGCGGGACTGGTTAAGCCTACCTGTGCGTTCATATTAGCACCATCCATATAAACCTGGCCGCCATTTTGGTGAATGATCTCGCATACTTCGATAATGGCTTCCTCAAACACACCGTGTGTTGAAGGATAAGTTACCATCAGGCATGACAGATCATCTTTATGTTCTTCGGCTTTTTGTCTTAAATCAGCAACATCGATATTACCGTTCTCATCGCATTTCACAACCACGATCTTCATTCCGGCCATAGCTGCTGATGCAGGATTGGTACCGTGTGCTGAAGAAGGGATCAAAGCGATATTACGGTGACCTTCTCCCCTGTCCATATGATAAGCACGGATCACCATTAACCCGGCATATTCACCCTGTGCGCCAGCATTTGGCTGCAGGCTCATGGCGGCAAAGCCAGTGATCTCGGATAACCAGTTATTCAGTTCATCAAACAGCTGCATATAACCACCAACCTGGTCGGCAGGTGCAAAGGGGTGCATCTTGCTGAATTCAGGCCAGGTAACAGGAACCATCTCGGTGGTTGCATTCAGTTTCATGGTACATGAACCCAACGCGATCATCGAATGACACAAAGAAAGGTCCTTGGTCTCCAATGATTTGATATAACGCAGCATCTCATGTTCTGAATGATGCGAATTGAAAATGGCGTGGGTCAGGAAATCCGATTTACGTTGTAAAGCAGCTGGGATAACTGTTTCTATATTAGCTTTCAGTTCATCAAAACTAACATCGCTCAGGGTTTTGCCTTTTACTTTGGCAAAAAAGCGAACCATGTTTTTGATATCTTCCGGCGATGTGGTTTCGTCAATTGAAATGGTAACGACAGAACCTTCATAGTTGAAGTTCATTTCGTTGTTGAGTGCTTCAGCATGGAGCGGTCCAACTAACTCACCCAGATCAAATTTCACTGTATCGAAATAAGTCTCGTTAAGCTGTTTGTAACCTAGCTGCTCTAACGATTGCGCCAACAATATTGACAGTCCATGGATACGCTGAGCAATCAGTTTAATACCTTGAGGTCCATGATATACCGCATAGCATCCGGCCATAATAGCCAATAATGCCTGTGCTGTACAGATGTTTGAAGTTGCCTTATCGCGGCGGATATGCTGCTCGCGGGTTTGCAATGCCATACGCAAAGCATAGTTGCCTGCGCTGTCGATAGTTACACCGATGATACGGCCTGGGATGGAGCGTTTGTACTCTTCTTTAGTCGCAAAGAAAGCTGCGTGCGGACCACCGAAGCCCATTGGTACGCCAAAACGCTGGCTTGAACCAACAACTACGTCAGCGCCCCATTCGCCTGGAGGGGTTAATAAGGCTAAGCTCATGATATCGGCAACTACGGTTAGTTTGATACCTTTTTCATGTGCTTTTGCAGCAAAACCAGAGTAATCGTACACCGCCCCGTGACCGGCTGGGTACTGCACAATAGCTCCGAATATATTTTCGTTCAGTTCAACCTCGCGGTGGTCTCCTATCTGGATCTGGATACCGTAAGGTTCAGAACGTGTTTTTAAAATATCAATAGTTTGTGGGTACACTTCGTCGGACACGAAGAATATCTTTGCACCCTGGTTTTTGCGCAGGCTATATTGCATAAACATCGCCTCAGCAGCAGCAGTGCCTTCATCAAGTAATGATGCGTTGGCAATTTCCATTCCCGTCAGGTCGATCACCATAGTTTGGAAATTCAATAACGCCTGCAAACGGCCCTGTGCAATTTCGGCCTGGTATGGGGTATATTGGGTATACCATCCCGGGTTCTCCAAAATATTGCGCTGTATCACGCCTGGCACAATCACATCATAATATCCCTGACCGATATACGACTTGAATACCTTGTTTTTCGACGCGGTTTGGCGGAGGGTGTTCAGGTAATCGAACTCGCTTTTTGCAGGTGGCAGGTTGAGCGGTTTTTTTAGCCTGATGTTGGATGGAATAGTCTGTGCAATTAATTCATCAAGTGAACCTGCACCAATCGTTTTTAACATTTGAGCCGTATCAGCGGCGTTCGGAGCAATGTGTCTGTACTGAAATTTCTCCTGATAATCTGTGTTCAACTTCATGAAATTCGATGTCCCCTTAAATTTTGCTGCAAAGGTACAATTTTAGAAATTGAGTAACAATCGGGTAACCTTATAGTGACAGTGATTTTACAGATAAAGATACAAGAGTCAAGAACCAAGAATCAAGGCAAATCTGAAAGTGTTTTCCTGACTCTTGCTTCTTGATTCTTGCTTCTAACTTAAACCAGCTGTCTCAAATACATTTGTATAGTATTTTCCAACCCATAATAAAGCGCATCAGAGATCAACGCATGGCCTATGCTCACCTCACCCAGGTGAGGGATATTTTGTGCAAAGTATTTTAGATTATGGAGATCCAGGTCATGCCCTGCGTTGATGCCTAAACCCACTTTATGCGCGGCTTTAGCAGCTTTTGCATAAGGTGCAATAGCCTGTTCTTTATTTTGATAATATTGATGGGCGTAAGCTTCGGTGTATAGCTCAATGCGATCAGTTCCTGTTGTAGCTGCGGCTTCTACCATTTCAACTATTGGGTCGACAAATATGGATACCCGGATACCGGCATCTTTAAAAACTTTGATCATTCCCTTTAAATATTCCTGGTTAGCAATAGTATCCCAGCCGTGATTGGAAGTGATCTGTCCCAAAGCATCCGGCACTAAGGTTACTTGTTCTGGCTTATTGGCCAATACCAGGTCTATAAATTTTTGCTCCTCGCAATTTCCTTCTATATTGAATTCGGTAGTGACTATCTTCTTTAGTTCGAAAACATCATTGTAGCGGATGTGACGTTCATCCGGTCGCGGGTGAACGGTGATGCCTTGTGCGCCAAAGCGCTCGCAATCTTTTGCAACTTGTACCAGATCGGGGTTATTGCCGCCTCGTGAGTTACGCAGGGTGGCAATTTTATTAATATTGACAGATAGACGGGTCATTTAATCCAATATTTTTACAGCGCAAATATCCTTATAACTTAAATAACATCTGAAACAATTTTAGGATTCGTTTATTTGTGACTTTAATATGAAACCCCTGCTCAGATTATCACTCTTATTATTCGTCTTATTTGTTTCGACGCTAGCCCATGCTCAACAAAACTTCCTCGATATTACTAAATATGAGGTTTATTATGGGTGGGCGCACAATTACCCGCAAGACTGGATCGTACTGCGGAGGTTTCAAAATCGCGACAAAGAATACTACCTGTTGGTAAATCCGCAGACATTGCAAACCAAAGTAAACGAGAGCAGCTTTTACCAGGTCAAACCAATGACATTGGCTGAAACCCGCACATTTTTCCAAAAAACGCCCTACGAGAAGGCCATTAGCAAAGCCGAAAAACAATCGGTAAACATACAGGATGCAGGTATTGAACGCGGCATACCTACTGAAACAGGCGTTAGTCTTACTGCCGACCTATGCCCATCACACAAACTCCTCGACCGCAGGATATTCACCGCCATGTTTACCGAATTTAAAAAGGTGGAAAAGCCTGTGCCGATTGCCTTATCTGTAAGTGGCTTGTGGATGCTCAATCATAAGGAAGACCTGGAATGGCTGAAACAGTTGCGCAACGAAGGCGAGATCCGTATCACCTGGGTAAATCATTCATACAATCATCGCGTTAGCAAAACTGCACCACTTAAAGAGAATTTTTTATTAGAACCCGGCACAAATATCAATTATGAGGTTTTAGCAACTGAGCAATTGATGCTGAAGAATGGCCTGGTGCCCTCTGTCTTTTTTCGGTTTCCGGGTCTTGTGTCCGATCAACAGCTGGTAAATAAGATCACTGATTTTGGTTTGATCCCAATCGGCTCCGATGCCTGGCTGGCAAAAGGACAACAGCCCAATGCAGGCAGCATCGTACTTATACACGGCAACGGCAACGAACCTGTTGGTGTGGCAGATTTCATCAAATTGCTTCGCTCAAAAACAAAGCAGATCGCTCAAAAGCAATGGCTGTTGTATGATCTGAGCGAAAGTGTGGACGATGCCGCGGAAAGCTCTCAATAAACTAGCAAGCTTTATAACGAGGCCAAATAATCGCAACTTTTCTTTAAAGCTATCTCCGGGTGTGCAACAATATCCTGCTCAACAATAAAATGCTTAACACCGTTCTCCTTAGCTTTCGGCAATATCTTTTTTAAGTCGAGCACACCATTACCAGCCGTAGTCATGTAAGGGAACAGCTCTATCCATTGCTTTGAGTCACCTCCATCGCCGGAGAAGTGAACTTTCTTCGACATATCCTTCACGTGCATCAGGCGGTAGCGGTTTTTATATTTCTCCAACAACACAATTGGGTCGACACCAGCGGCGGTAGTCCAATACAGGTCCATTTCTAAAAATACAAGTGAAGGATCGGTGCCATCTAAGATCAGTTTAATCGGCACTTGTCCGTTCACGGCTTTCCACCCATAACCGTGATTATGATAAGCGAATTTTACGCCATTCTTTTTAGCTGACTCGCCAATTTTATTGAAAGCTTCGGCCAGGCGTTTATAATCATCCAAGGTTTTCCGTTTATCTTCAGGAATAGCAGGAAGAACAACAAACTCTGCTCCGAGCGCATGAGCCGCCTCGCCCAGTTTGTCCATCCGGTTTTGCAGCGTATCCAGGTCGGTGTGCATTGATGGCACTGTCAATCCATTTTGCTTCATTAAACCCTTCACTTCGGCTGCTGTATGGCCAAAAAATCCGCTGCCTTTAAAGCCTAGCGAAGGGGTAACCGCATCCCAGCTTTTTCTTGCCGCATCGGTACTAAAGGTGTATGGCCCATATAATTCGACTTCCTTATATCCCATTTTTGATAGCATCTTCAATGTGCCGGGGAAGTCATTTTCAAGCATTTTGGGCAATGAAAAAAACTGGATACCGATATTTTCGATCAGTCTTGATTTCCCAAACACTTCTGATGATGGCAGTAAAAAGCTGGCTGCTGACAGTAAAGCGGATTGCTTAACAAAGTCTCTTCTGTTCATAGTTGTTAATTGGCAGGATGAATAATTGGTTGGGCTTAATGCCGTGTATAACAAATATATAGAAACATTTAGGCGATAAGAGGGATTTTGGGTCTTATTTATCGCAATCCTTGTATAATCACCTTAGTTTATTACGTTAAACTAATGTATAAAAACAAAAACTGCTATCTTTAGCGGTTGAAATATATACCTAATTGATATTCTGTTTGATGGGCCCGCTGTTGTAAACCTTATCAAACTAACTATCTGAGTAATAATGAATAGAGTAAAAAGCGCAATCTTGTTTCTGATGCTTTGGTCGTTCCATAGCTATGCCCAGCAAAAAAGGGCCGGCTGTATTTTGGGTAACTGCCAGGTAGGCATCGGGGCACTAGTATTCCCTGATGGCCGGAAATACGGTGGTGCATTTCAGAATGGCAAAATGAACGGCGAGGGCACCATGACCTGGCCGGACAAAAGAAAATATGCAGGCAACTGGAAGGATGACCGCTATTCAGGCGATGGTACTTTTACCTGGCCGGATGGGCATTATTACCAGGGCGAATGGAAATATGGCGTAAAAGACGGTCAGGGTACCGAGTTCTGGACGCAGAAGAGATACTACGTGGGTGGTTTTAAAGCAGGTAAAAGAAGTGGTCAGGGCACCATGAATTTCGCTGATGGGAAAAGGTATGTGGGCGAATGGGCAAACGATACACAAACCGGGCAGGGTCTTGAAACCTGGCCAACCGGCGAAAAATATGTTGGCGGATGGAGCAACGATATGCGCGATGGGCAAGGAGCCAATGATTATGCTAACGGCAGTCGCTACGACGGTCAGTGGCAGGCCAATCAGAAGAAGGGAAGCGGAACCTTTACCTGGACCGACGGCAAGAAATACGTTGGCGAGTGGGATAAGGACATGAAAAACGGCAATGGAGTTCAAACCTGGAAAAACGGTGAAAAATACGTCGGCGACTGGGTTGACAATCAACGTGAAGGTCGTGGCACACAAGATTTTTCAGACGGAAGCCGCTATGATGGACAGTGGAAAGGCGATAAGCAGAACGGGCAAGGTATAGGTACTTATGCTGACGGCAGCAAATATGAAGGCGAGTGGAAAGATAATAAAAAGAACGGCAACGGAACTATGACCTTCGCCAATGGCACCAAACACGCTGGTTTGTGGAAAGATGACGTGTTTGATGAGTCGAAAGCGGCTATACAGGCCGCAACGCGCACCGAAACACCAGTCAAACCATCCTCTTCTTCAGCGGCTGACCTGCATGTGATTGGTTTAACCTTCAATGATAGTATCGGTAACAAAAACAAGGTGCTTGATGCCAATGAAAGGGCCGAGATAAGGTTCACGCTATCAAATACAGGCAAAGCAACTGCAAACAACCTGATCATCGAGATACAAGATCTGAACTTTACCAAAGGTGTAACTTATACTCCTCGACAAACATTTGCGGCCTTAGCTGCGGGTTCTGAAAAGATAGTTGAAATACCCTTGACCAGCAAGATTGACCTGACTACCGGCGAAGCTAATTTTAGGATACAGATCCATGAAGGAAGCGGCTACGATGCAGGGCCATTCTATTTGGCTTTCAGGACACGGGAATTTATTAAACCCCGTACCCTGGCCGGTGATGAAAAAACTGGATGCATCCTGGGTGATTGCAGTGATGGTAAAGGCTCAATGGTATTTGATGACGGTAGAAAATATACCGGTGGCTGGAGAAACGGCCAGATGGATGGCAAAGGCACTATGCTATGGTCAGATGGCAGAAAATATGACGGAGAGTGGAGAAATGGCCTTCAGAATGGTGACGGCATGGAAATAGGCGCCGACGAAAGCCGTTTCCAGGGTGAATGGAAAGAAGGTGTTAAATCTGGACGCGGAACCTACATTTCGGCAATTGGCCGTAAATATATCGGCGAATGGAAGAATGATAAGCAGGAAGGCGATGGTTTAATGACCTGGCCATCGGGACAGCGTTTTTTGGGCAAGTTTAAGGATGGCATGCGCAACGGCAGGGGGCAAATGATATGGCCATCGGGCGAGAAATACGACGGGGAATGGAAAGATGATAAGCAGGACGGTCAGGGTATATTTTACTATAGTAACAAACAGATATACAACGGCGAGTGGAGCGGCAACCAGGTAAACGGCATCGGCACCATGACCTATCCCGGAGGGAAAAAAAGCTCGGGTGAATGGCGGGATGGTGTACTGGTAAAAGAAGGTGCTACTACTAAAGAAAAGGAGGTGGTTACCAAAGAAAAAGATCAGCCTAAAGAGAAGCCGGCTGTTGTTGCAGCGCCTGTACAGCAAAAACCTGTGGTTGTAAACGCGCCGCCCAAAGAAAAACCAGCCAGTGGTGCTAACAATACGACTGCCGCAAATAGCCATAAAACAGAACCAAAACACAATACACCGGTTAGTGAAACCAAACAAGAAGAAGTTCAGAATGTGCCGAAGCCCAAATCTCCGGCTATATTAGAGATCGGTAACGCGCAATTTGTAGAGACCGGCGGGAATGGCGATAATGTCCTTAAGATAAATGAAAACGGCGAGATCAGGTTTATTTTATCTAACCAGGGACAGGGGGATGCCTACAATATGGTGATCCTTGTGAAAGATGTAAACGATACCAAAGGAATAGAATACAGCCCTAAGTTTACCATTGCGCATTTACCCGCAGGCGGTCAGACCACAGTCAAGATCCCGGTTAAGAGCACTGCCGACCTGGATACCGGCGCTACCAATTTCAATATCAAAATATCCGAAGCAAACGGCTCTGATGCCGATCCTTTTTATGTCAACTTCAGAACGCTAGGTAAAAACCCGCCGCAGGATAATTGATAGCCGTAAATCTTAACAAGATTTAACATATAGCTGTAATTTAATTACTTAGCTTTAAGTATGAAACGCGCTATCCTTATTACATTAACCCTGGCACTGTTCTCTTTTGGCGTGCAGGCTCAAATGCTTATCCCTGCAAAGGACGCTTTAAAACATGTGGGCGAAAAGGTAAAAATCTGCGACAAGGTCTTCGGCGAAAACATTAAAAAATTTGCGACAACGTTGTACCTCGGAGGAGATCATCCTGATGAACTGGTAGCAGTTTTGATAAAAGCTGATTTCAAGACCAATTTAAAAGGTCATTTTGAGAACAACGTCCACTTCGACACCTATTACCGGGGGAAAGACATCTGCGTAACCGGGGTTGTACAAAAAGATAAATACACAGGCAAAGCAATGATCCGGGTTACACAGCCTTCGCAGATCAAACCTTTTATGGTGGACAACATGCTGCAACAAAAATCTTCTTTACATTAGGATTGCCGATCTTTGCCTGCATGAGCTGGACTTGTCCAAAATGCGAACGCGAGTTAAAAGGACCTAACCAAATGCATTATTGCATTAAGGTTAGCCTGGATGACCTGTTAAAAGGCCAGAGCGATGAGCTGGTTTTGGCAGTTGATAAACTACTTGCAGAAATTGCTGATTGGGAGGGAGTAACCATAAGCTGCTCGAAAAACTACATTGTATTTGTACGTAATCAAACATTCTTCCTGATAAAGCCGATGAAAGGTTTGTTAGACCTTAAGTTCTATTCAATCAAACCACCAGAAGATTCGATTGTCACCAAAAGCACGCTTTACTCCAAGAAGTACGAAAATTATATCCTGCTAACCTCATTAGACAAACTCACTCCCCGGGTTTATGCCCTTATTAAAGAATCATACAACCTGCTTTAATCTAAGCGTTGTGTTAAGTTTTGTTAAAAATCAGCCGTCAACTAAAATAACCGTTAATTTTATGCTGAACCTGATCTGCCCGTTGTAATGAAGAGTTTAAAGCTTTCAATTGTACTCTTACTTATTGCGCTATGCCCTACACTTTATGCACAGCAATTAAGCGGTCGTGTGTTGGATCGCAATACATTGCAGTCTATCCCGCATGCAACTATCATTACCCCAAAGCAGACAACTTTTACTTCGGATAAAGGCTTATTTACTGTTTATAATCTCCATCGTGGCGACACGATCAAAATCACTTTTGTAGGTTATAAATCTCATTTCTTAATTTATTCACAAAAGGTAACCGATACCATCCCAATCTATTTAGAGCAAACCGTAACATCTTTGAAAAGTGTAGTGATCATAGGCAAACGTCCTTCCAATACTGATTCGATCAAGCTAAGAAAAGAATTTGCGCCGGTGTTCAATTACAAAGGCACCACTTTTAAGGACGTTTTGATGTCCAATTCGAGTTACGTTAAACCTTACAATGACTTTATTACATCAACCCATAGCACCGCCACGCTGCTAAGCGTTAACCTGCTGCAGGTTTTCGATTGGCTTGGCAAGAACAAAACGCCAACATCCAAATTACAGCAAACACTACTTAGAGATGAACAAAACAATTATGTCGACCAGGTATTTTCCAAAGAAAAAGTGGTTGAGCTAACTCATCTAAAAGGAGACTCGCTGCAAAATTTCATGGATAAATATCGGCCATCCGCAGGAGTTGCACGTGCAATGAGCGACTATGAAATGATGATCTATATTAAGAAGTGTTATTTGGAGTTTGAGAAACCCGAGTAGAAACAAAAAAGGCACAGTCCTAAAACCATGCCTTCATATATTTTGCGAATAAAAAACCTTTCAGCTTTCGCCTTTCAGCTTTCACCTCCTTAATAACGATAGTACTCCGGTTTGAACGGACCATTCACCGCAACGCCGATATAATCTGCCTGGTGCTGATCAAGTTCTTCCAGTTCTACACCGATCTTAGCCAGGTGCAGGCGGGCAACTTTCTCGTCCAGGTGTTTTGGTAAGGTATATACTTTGTTTTCGTATTTGTCGCTGTTAGCCCAAAGCTCTAATTGTGCCAGTGTTTGGTTAGTGAACGAGTTACTCATCACAAAGCTAGGGTGACCGGTTGCACAACCCAAATTCACCAAACGTCCTTCGGCCAATACGATCAGGTCTTTACCATCGATGGTATATTTATCTACCTGTGGTTTTATCTCTACTTTGGTATTACCATAAGTGTTGTTCAACCAAGCCATATCGATCTCATTATCGAAGTGACCGATGTTACATACAATAGCTTTATCTTTTAATGCACGGAAATGTTTTTCGCGAACGATATCGCAGTTACCGGTTGCAGTTACCACGATGTCGGCTTCGGTGATAGCATGTGAAAGCTTCTTTACTTCGTAACCTTCCATTGCTGCCTGTAAAGCACAGATCGGGTCGATTTCCGTTACAATAACACGAACACCAGCACTGCTTAATGATTCTGCCGAACCTTTACCCACATCACCATAGCCACAAACAACAGCTACTTTACCGGCCAGCATTATGTCAGTTGCACGACGGATCGCGTCAACCAATGATTCGCGGCAGCCATATTTATTATCAAATTTTGATTTGGTAACCGAGTCATTAACATTGATGGCAGGCATTGGTAAAGTACCAGCCTTTACACGATCATATAAACGGTGTACACCTGTAGTAGTTTCTTCTGATAAACCTTTGATAGCGGCTATCAGTTCAGGATATTTATCCAATACCATATTGGTCAGGTCGCCACCGTCATCCAAAATCATATTCAAAGGCTGACGATCTTCGCCAAAGTGCAGAGTCTGCTCAATGCACCAGTCAAACTCTTCGGCATTCATACCTTTCCAGGCATAAACCGAAGTTCCGGCAGCGGCAATAGCAGCAGCGGCATGATCCTGGGTTGAGAAAATATTACATGATGACCAGGTAACTTCTGCACCCAAAGCCTGCAGGGTTTCGATCAAAACGGCAGTTTGGATAGTCATGTGCAAGCAGCCTGCAATACGGGCGCCCTTTAATGGTTGAGACGGGCCATACTCGGCACGCAAAGCCATTAAGCCTGGCATTTCTGCTTCAGCAAGACCAATTTCTTTACGGCCCCACTCGGCCAGCGACAAATCTTTTACTTTGTATTTGGTGTAAGTAGTTTCTACAGATGACGACATATCATTTAAGATTTTTGAACTGCAAAGGTACGCAATAGAAATATCTTAATGAAAAATGAAATCAGGCGTTTACCGCTTCCGCTTTTACAGGCTGCTTGGTTACTGTAGTGCCGTTTTCTGGTTTAATACTTCTTGTAATTGCACCGTTTTCTGGCTTTACCTCTTTTGAGCCATTTGCAGGTTCCGGCTTCACAATCTTGGCGCCATTTTCGGGTTTGCCATTTTTGCTGTCTTTATTAGCTGCAATGTTCTCAGGCTTCAATGTCCTGATGGCGGTATTATCATGCGATGGCGACATAGAAAGCTTACCATTGTGAGAGCCTCCCGGTTCAACCTGCAATACCTGTGTTTTTATATCGCCGGTAATGCGGCCCGTACTTTTTATTTCTAATGAATGGGTGTTCACGTGGCCGTGAATGTGCCCGTAAATAATCAATTCCTTAGTGATAACACTTCCTTTAATCACGCCTTTTTCGCCAAGGATCAATCCTTCGTCGATGGTTACATCGCCTATTATCTGTCCTTCTATCCGCACATTGGCGGGCGCTCTCAGGTTTCCTTCAAAAACACAACCTTCACTTATCAGCGTAGATATTACCTGCTGACTCAGATCTACCTTATTTTTCTTTTTAAAAAACATAGCCGTAGTTTTTATTTAGTTACCTGCTGATCAGAATTTGCCCGCCAGCATTCACTAAGGATTTAATTGTTTAACGTTAAAAATTTCACAGGGTTAATGGGTTTACCATTTTTTCTTACCTCGTAATGTAAGTGCGTACCTGTTGACCTTCCGGTTGAACCAACTTTACCTATCACATCACCTGTTTTTACAGATTGCCCCTCTTTTACGTCGATATGTGATAAGTGCCCGTAAAGTGTCTCAAAATCGTTTTTGTGCTGAACGATGATGCAATTGCCATAACCGCCTTTGCGACCGGTAAAAACCACGTTGCCGTCAGCGGTCACGTGTACCGGGTCGCCTTTAGCACCACGGAAATCTATACCCGGATGCAGCTCTGCACTTTCTCCATCAAAGGGGTCGCTGCGGTAACCAAATGCCGAAGTAATAGAGCTTAGGCGGGGGTAACCCATTGGAGTAAATGCAACGCTGTTAAGGAGCTTACTCATGTATTCATCATATAGCGAGTATTTCTCATTATCGCTCATCGCGGCAGAGGCAATATTCTTGTCGCCGCCAATTGAATTGGTCGAAAATCCTTTCAATCCCCGTTTCCTCAGGTAATCGTTTATTTTCTGAAGTTTATTTTGAATAGACTGGATGTAGCTGTTAGCCGAACTGGTTGATACGGCTGCAGCATCAGTCAATGCAGTAGCGGTGGATACTTTACCTTTTAATTGGGCAATTTGTGTTAACAGTTTCTGTCTTTCCAGCTGACTATCATTGTCTTTGGAGTTTAGGTAGGCGATAGTTCCGACGAGCGCGACGACCACCAGAACAACCGAAGCAATGTAATGCTTAATCCTTTTCAAGTGCTTGGTTTTCACCCGGATGGCCTGGGTTTGCTCTTGATTTTTGTTGACAACAATGATTGTACTGAAGTTTGTAGGTTTCAGGTTCATAATCTCAGTTAGGGCTAAATAGGGTATGAATATAAGACATAAGACGCACAAAAAACCAAATTATTTTGACTTCCGTGCGCAAAAAAATTAGCCTCCCTCACAACAAAAATCAGTATTAGGCATTTATACGGGTTTCGTCAGATAAATGTTATTATTCAGGCAGAAATATTTTACTTTTAAATCATTTAGTACTTTTACCAAAATTTAATTTTTAAAAGTGATGATGTACCCGGAATACCTGGTTGCTCCGATGAGAGAGGAACTGACAAGAGTAGGTTTTGAAGAATTAAAAGATGCGGATGCAGTTAAAAGCGCTATTGAAAGCGAAGGCACCGTGTTTGTGATGGTGAATTCGGTTTGCGGCTGTGCTGCTGCCAATGCCCGCCCGGCTGCAAGGATTGCATCACAAAATGAAAAGCATCCCGATAAACTGGTAACCGTATTTGCCGGTATGGAAAAAGACGCGGTTGATACTGCACGTAACTATATGCTGCCTTACCCGCCATCTTCACCTGCCATGGCTTTGTTTAAAGACGGCAAGCTGGTTCACATGATCGAGCGTCACCAGATTGAAGGTCGCCCGGCACAAATGATCGCCGACAACCTGATCGGTGCGTTTGAACAATATTGCTAATCTGATTACAGGATATAAATTAAGCAGGGATAAGAAAACCGGGAATATCCGGGCATTCTTATCCCTGTAATGGGTTAGCGGGTATGTAATAATTCAAGCAGGGGTACTTGTTTAAATTATTTAGGATTTCAAAATCACTCTTCCCGTAACGTTCCCATTTTGATCGACCCATCCAAATACAAGAGGGTCGAAATGATAAGGATTACTACCAACTGCTTCATATTATAAAATTAACGAATTGTTTTCTCGCCCTTGTAAGATTTTATCAACATTCACGTGTTAATTGTTAACTATTACTGGCTGATTATGAGACAGCTATGCCGCTTTCTTTAGAATTAAAAAACCTAACTTTTGCTTGATAAATAAACCATTAAGCAACCTTAAAATCAATCCGCAGACGACTCATCATTGATATGCTTTTCCAGCACTGCCCTGGTGATCGGTTTAAAAATAAATGCCTTTACGCAAGAGTATTGTTTTGACTGCTCCATGTCCTGCGGATTAATAGACGACAGAATATATATCCTTATTGGCTTAGCAAGGCCGGGATATAAATGCTGAACGTTGTCTAAAAAATTCCAACCATCAAACCCGGGCATATACAGATCAACCAATATTACATCAGGTAGCTTATTAGCGTTGCCCTTGTTTTGTTCCAGAAAACTGATCACTTCCGCTCCGTTCGCTGTGCACATCACCTCATATTCAAGCTGATATTTACTTAATATCCTTTTCAGAATAAAGTGATCCAATGGACTGTCATCGATGAAAATAAGCTCTTTCATGGTTGGTAATAAAGCTTTTACAATCAAAGTTAAAAAGCCTTTACGACATATATTATAGTGTTTTTACGGTATTTGCTACGTATTAACCGCTGTTTATGCTACAATCACCCTTGTAAAACAATCGATACAAAAGCCCTTTCTGTCGATTCTTAGGCAATATTTGTAAGCCAATACGTTTTACCGATGTTTTTGCTGTAACTCTTGCTGCCCATTAGAGTGAAAGAGCATTCATGGAAATTAATTTGATGAAACTATGATTCTACTTTTTTGTGGCCTATCAGGAGCCGGCAAATCTACGCTGGCTACTCACGTTAAAAACAAGCTTGGGCACTCCGATGTGCTGATCGAGATAATCGATGCCGATGAATACCGTCAGAAATTATTTAAGGACCTGGGCTATACCCGCGAAGACAGGAATGAAAACATACGGCGATTAGGCTTTATCGCTAATAAATTCTCTTCGCAGAATATTGTTACCATAGTAAGTGCTATAAACCCTTACGATGATATCCGCCAGGAACTTGTAAATACCTATCCTAACGTCAAAATTGTGCATGTTGATTGCAACCTTAATGTATTGATCAAACGCGACACTAAAGGACTTTACAAAAAAGCCCTGCTCCCTGACGGGCATCCTGATAAGGTATTAAATCTTACTGGCATTAACGATCCGTTTGAAGTGCCTGAAAATCCGGATCTCCATATCAATACGAGCCGGCAAACTATAGCGGAATGTGTTGAAGATGTGCGTGCGTTCGTGGTGCAAAATATTATAAAGGAGAATTACGCGGTTAATTCTTTTGTAAATGTAGCTGTCTAAAAACTATTAACTGATGCAATCGAAAACGCTGATGGTAGTGGGAATGCACCGCTCCGGCACATCGCTTATTTCAAACTGGCTTTACAAATGTGGTTTACAATTGGGCGAACATCTGCTCGAAGCAAGCAACGGTAATGTGGAGGGTCATTTTGAAGACGTTGAGTTTTTGCGAATGCATGAGGAGATACTAATCAGCAACGCCTTCCCAGCGTCGGGCTACGTTTATGATAAAGTGATCGATATCTCGGTGTATCAGCTCGAGAAGCTGAAAAGCGTTATCAAAATAAAAAATCAGCTCTACCGTCAATGGGGATGGAAAGAGCCCAGGACCTGCCTGTTTTTGGATCTTTACCGCGAACTGCTGCCCAACTCCAAATACCTTGTTATCGTACGCGATTATTCTGCCGTAGTTCATTCTCTGCTGAAAAGAGATTTCGCAGAGCACGAAGACAAGTATTTGCACAGGAAAAAACTACAACGTTTTGTATGGCTTTACCTACGGCGCGGCAAAAGTTCGCGTAAATTTTATAAGGAACGTGCAGAGGATTATCTGAAAGTATATATAGAATATAATCAGCATATTCTCGATACGCTTAAACAACTTCCCTCTGAAGATTACATGGTAGTTAATTATTCAATGCTCGAAAAAAGCGACAAAGAGGTATTTTCTTTTTTAACGGGGAAATGGCATTTCAAGCTGCAATACCATCAATTTAATGAAGTGTACAAGAAGAATTTGATGAGCAAAGCATTTAACGTAGATGCTTACATTGATGATAAAAGACTAATAGATAAAGCCAAAAGCATTACCGATGAGCTAAAAAAGTATATCACTATACATTAAACAACCTCTTTGATCTTATAGTTTTTCCCGTTCAAATTAAATTCATCACCGGCTTTACTTCCCAACAATTTACCACCGATTGGCGATGCCGGCGAAACAGCAAAATAGCCCTCTCCATTTAAACTAAGGGCACCAGCGCTAATAGATAAATAGAATTTTCCGTTGTCGGTTATCACCAGGCTACCAGGAATAGCTGATAGTGAAGAACCATCTACATTGATCTGGTTTAGCGCGATCAACAATTTATTAGCTTCATTTAATTGTGCCTGGTTGCGGTCGGTTTCCTGCTGCATCATTTCGCGCCCGGTTTCATACTTATCTCCTGCACTGCTTTTGGTTTCTTCACCGGCCGACTGCTGCGCATCATCAATTGCCTGTTTTGCAGTTGCAATGCGCGCCTTTACATAATTGACACAAAGCGTGTACAAGTCCCTTTTTAGGTTAGTCATAATTGGTGGTAAACGTAAATAATTATAAGAAATTACATGGCTATTTCCTTACCCTGGCGGGGATCCTCGGGTAATATTTCCATTTCGGGGCAACGAATATAATCGGCATACCATTGTATAGCTTCCACAATATCCACAGCGTCATCCGAGGCGATACTAATAGTTTCAAAAGCATACAGGCCATCATCACACAACCCATATAGTTGTATCTCGCCCGAATCCTGGTGAAACTGCTCTTTATCAAGGCAAAACACCCTGACTTTCAAGTTGGTATCTCTTGAATGGATCACATCCCTGCAGGGATTTTGGGGATCAGTAGCCAATAAATATACATTCTGAGCCATGCTTAGGTAACAGATTTGAGGGGCTTTGGTTTTTTCGTAGTGTAGTTAAAGTAATAGCATAAGCAGCTATTACATAAGCAAAAATATAGGAAACAGGCTCAAAAAAACAAATCAATCTGAAAAGAAAAACAGCCTTGGTGATACCAGGACTGCATATAAACTCATAAGTCACTATCACGGAAAACGTTATGGATATAATTCCGTGATAGTTATTATTAGAATATTTTAATACGACTCGCTATGATAATGTGATACCGGGTCTACCCGCTTTAAAACAATATTGCTGACCGGCTTAACAATGAGCGGTATCTTTTCAACACGCGTTTCGCTGGTATCCAAACCGAAAGCCTTTGCCTCACTCTGCGCCAGTTTTTTGATAGCGAAATAGCTGTTCAGGATAAAGCCCTCAGCGATGCTGAATTCATTATTGTATGAAAGGAATTTTTCGATGATCACAAACTGGAAGTCGGCAGCCATATGGAATCTCTTAAGCGACTCGTAACGGCTTAGAATATCCAATTCATTACGCGATACCATATCCTCCACTACTTTCCGGAACAAAACATTCACACGCGGTTGTATCCTGAACCCTAAACGGAACTCCACCCGGATCACTTTACCCTCTTCAAGTTCTTCCACGCTGTACTCCATGGTATACGGGTCATCCATGCGCTCGATATGCAGGAACCAGTAAATATCCGCGCGCTTGGGCTTACGGCTGAAGATGGAATACATTACTTTTTGTTCTATCTGCTTGCTGTTGTTTGCCTTGGTCAGATAGATAAGATGGGTTGCATATTTTGATACCCCTTCATCGGCACTAAGCGCTTTAAGCAACGGTATTTGGTCTTTCAGATCTATAAAGTGCAGGAAGCGGTTGTTGATCTTACGCGCCCTGAACCACACATACATGGTAAATATCAAACCAAACTCAAACACCAGGAAGAACAACCTCTTAAGTATCTTCACCGAATTTGCCAGGAAGAATGAGAACTCAACTGTAACAAACACGCAAAGTATAATAGTAACTATCCAGATTGGCCAATGCCTTTTGTATCGCATATAATAATACATCAGGATAGTAGTCATCAGCATGGCGATAGTGATGGAGAAACCATACGCAGCTGTCATTGCTGATGAGGTCTGAAAGTATAAGGTAACCGCCACACAACCAAAACACAATACCCAGTTGATAGCCGGGATATAGATCTGCCCGCGAATATTGGATGGATATTTAACCGTGATACGTGGCCAGAAGTTCATGCTTATCGCCTCACTTATCAACGTAAATGAACCACTTATCAAGGCCTGACTGGCAATAATGGTGGCGAAGGTCGCGATGATCACACTTGGTATCAAAAAGGTATGCGGAACGATGGCATAAAATGGGTTAACGGTCGCGAAATTTGGACGCGTAGCCTGCGCCAGCACCCAGGCGCCCTGCCCGAGGTAATTAAGCACCAGGCAGGTTTTTACAAATATCCAGGCCATTTGTATGTTCTTACGTCCGCAATGGCCCAAATCAGAGTATAATGCCTCAGCACCTGTTGTACACAGGAATACCGCACCTAAAAGCCAGAAACCATTGGGATGGGTGATCAGCATACGAATGCCATAGTAAGGACTTAAAGCCTGCAGTATACCAGGGGTGTGCGATACCTGGATAACGCCAAGCGTGCCGATCATCAAAAACCAGATGAACATTACCGGGCCAAATGCGGCACCCACCACTTTGGTACCAAACTGCTGAAAAAAGAACAGCAAGAGTATAATACCGATAACAATACCTATAATGAGCCAGCTGCCGGGTACCATTATGTTGGCCAGTTTTGGCACCTGCCCCAAACCTTCAATAGCTGAAGATACCGAGATGGGTGGTGTAATAATGCCATCGGCGAGCAAGGTGCCTGCTCCGATAATAGCTGGTATGGCCAGCCATTTACCGTATCTCCTGACTAATGCGTACAATGAAAATATACCACCCTCACCGTGATTATCGGCCTGTAGGGTAATAAAGATGTACTTGAATGTAGTTTGCAGGGTTAGCGTCCAAAAAACGCAGGATATGGCACCGTAAACAAAATCAACATTGGATGTGCCGCCCTCTTGCAGCAGTGTTTGAAATGTGTAAAGTGGGGACGTTCCAATATCTCCGAAAATTATTCCGAGGGTGATCAGCAGTCCTGCTGCTGAAACTTTTTTAAGATGGGGGTTCATGCGACCTTGGGGTATTTAAAAGCGCGCAAATGTATTTAATCTACTTATACCAAGCAAGTTAATTATTACGATTCTCTAAATGGGCCGAATAAATCCAGGAATTTATGTTAAAAAAATAGCTAATAAATTATTAATTAAATAATTACAGAAGGATGATAAAGGCTATAAATATCAATTGCAAAAAAGGAAGTACCCTCTTTTAAATTTTTGGCAAATCTTATTGAGCGGTAAAAAATCAGTTTTGAACTTGCTTTTTTAATGCGGCTTCACCAAATCTGATCAGGTCGGGCGCTTTGATAAAGCCTACCGTACCTAAAACGGCTTCGCCTTTGGAGTTAAAAATGATTAGCGTTGGATAAGCCTCCATTCGCCATTGGGCAGCCAACTGAGGACCGATCCCTTTTTCCATATCAATAGCTACATTGATGAAGTTCTTATTATAAAACTCAGCTGCTTTTTTATTCTTGAAAGTAGTGGCTTTTAACATTTTGCAGGGGCCGCACCAGGTGGCATAGGCATCTACGAAAATATATTTATGCTGTGCTGCCGCCTGTTTCAGGGCCGCGTTCCAGTCGTCTTCAATAAAAACAATTTTCGAGTCATCTGTGCTCTGCGCCTTCACCGGGGCATGGAAAATGATCAGCAGAAAAGATGTAACGATGCCTAAAAACAGGTTTTTGTATTTCATGATACCAAAAGTGCATAAAAATAGCACATATACTTTTACGTGTATATGTGCTATTTGTTGTTTAAATATTAGCGATGGCGCTCTTCAGGGCGTTGTTCGCGCTGTGGCTGCGGCTGCTGCTGAGGACGCGGTTGTTGTTGCTGACGTTGCTGCTGGGCTTGCTGCTGACGCTGTTGTTGCGCCTGTTGTTGGCGTTGTTGGGCTTGTTGAGCCTGCTGTTGCTGACGCTGCTGGGCCTGTTGTTGACGTTGTTGTGCGGCTTGCTGTTGGCGCTGCTGAGCTTGTTGAGCCTGCTGTTGCTGGCGTTGCTGTGCCTGTTGTTGTTGACGTTGCTGAGCTTGCTGCTGGCGTTGTTGTTCAGCCTGCTGCTGACGCTGCTGGTTCTGTTGAGCCTGCTGTTGCTGACGCTGTTGTGCTTGCTGCTGTTGACGTTGTTGTTCAACCTGCTGCTGACGCTGTTGCTGTTCAGTTTTTTGTTGTTGCTCGCGGTTAGCATTTTGCTGACGTTGTTGCTCAGCCTGCTGCTGTTGCGTGCGTTGCTGTTCTGCCTTTTGTTGTTGTCCCCTGTTAGCATTTTGCTGGCGTTGTTGTTCAGCTTGCTGTTGACGTTGCTGGGCCTGTTGAGCCTGCTGTTGCTGACGTTGTTGCGCTTGCTGCTGCTCGCGGTTAACATTTGGCTGATTTGCCCTGTTGGCTTCAGGTCTGGCGCCAGCCTGTGCTGGGTTTGGCTGTGCAGCATTCGGGCGGTTCGGCGCAGGGCGATTTACGGGCTGATTAGGTGCCGGCCTGTTATTATTTACCCGTACAATCTTGTTATCAGGTGTAGTGGACCTCGCCACAGTAGCCAAATGAGCTGCTGCTGTACGGTTAAAGCCACCGTTATTGGCAATCCTTTGGTTAGGGTGCTGGTTTCTGTAAGCGCTTGCATCTACTACTCTTGCAGGGCGTGCATCTGGTGCTTTTTGTACTGCAGGACGGTAAATATTTACTGTATTACGTGATACGCTCGCTATGCCGGGCCTTGCAGCATTATTAATATTATATACCCTCACATTATTGTTACGGGTAACCTGCCTGATCTCCTGCACACGTGGACCGCTTATGTAAGTGACATTGTTCTTCACATAAGTATTATTAATAACAGTAGTGTTATGTATAATAGTTACCGAACGCTGACGTGGAACGTAATAATTATAAATTTGCGGACTGTTAATGTAAGCCTGCGGCGCGCATGTCCAGTAATAATCTGGCGCTTCATAACCGCCGCCTATAGATATGCTTATACTGATACCTGGCCTTAAAGGAGCCCAGCCGTAATAGCCACCACCATGACGCCAGCTCACCCATGCCGGAGCCCACTCGTGGCCCGGAATCCATTCCCATCCGTAGTAATCATCATAGCGCCAGCGACCGTAGTGGAACGGAGCCCAGCCCCATTCATAGTCGGACACCCAGGTATTACCGTAATCAGTTAATACCCAGTGGCCGCGTGTGGCGTAAGGTCTAAAATCACCATCAACATCCGGTACCCAGACATCGCCATATTGTGGATCGCTAACCCAGGTGCCATACGGCCCCAGTTGATCGTAAAATTCCTGGTCAGAAATATAGCCTCCCTGAGCCATACTTTTGCTGGGGACTACCAGTGATAATAGCATCACCAGCAAACCTATTCCCCATATTTTATTTAAGCTTTTCATTAGTTAGATTTTTTGAACCGCGAAGGTATTTTATTCTGTAATACCGCCGCGTCATATTTTATAATATTTATATATATGTTTTGATTGGTAAAACAATAAAACGTTTAACCGGGTAATTGTTTTACAAAATATATGCCGACCCGGTACACTGCGATAAGCGATATTTATTCACAGGGTTTTGATGTGGGGCATTAATTGATACTTTTGTTCGTCTCAATACATTAACACTATGAATACAGTACACATTCCACGCCTGGACCTGAACACTTATATTAACGGTACCCCTGAACAAAAGAAACGTTTCTCGGATGAAATTGGTAAAGCCTTTAACGACACCGGCTTTGTTACAATCACCAACCACGGATTGAGTAAAGAACTGATAGACAAGCTATACCAACAAGTTACCAGTCTTTTTAAGCTACCCGAAGACACTAAATTAAACTACGAAAAAGCTGAACTGGCCGGCCAGCGCGGTTACACCAGCAAAGGCAAAGAAACGGCCAAAGGCTTTAAGGTGCCCGACCTGAAAGAGTTCTGGCAGATTGGTCAGACCGTTACTGATAATGACCCGGTTAAGAATGAATACCCTGAAAATCTGACCGTAACAGAACTCCCTGAATTTAACCCGACTACCCGCGAAGTGTATCAAAAACTGGAGAGTGCCGGTCAGCATTTGTTACGGGCGATTGCTGTTTATCTTGATCTGCCTGAGAATTATTTTGATGATAAAGTGCATAATGGCAACTCTATCCTGCGTACATTGCACTACTTTCCTATTGAAAACCCGGACGCTTTACCAGTAGATGCAGTAAGGGCCGGCGCTCATGAGGATATCAACCTGATCACTCTATTAATAGGTGCTAGTGCGGATGGCCTCGAACTGCTTACCCGCGAGAATGAGTGGTTCCCGGTTAAAGCTCATGGCGAAGATGTGGTAGTCAACGTAGGTGATATGCTGCAACGTTTAACTAACAACAAACTCAAATCAACCACACACCGTGTAGTAAACCCGCCTCGCGAAGAGATGAAGAATTCCCGCTATTCTGTACCTTTCTTCCTGCATCCAAAATCGGGTATGGATCTTACTTGTTTGGAATCATGCATCGATGCTGAGCATCCGAAATTATATACCGATATGACTGCGGGTGAATATCTGGATGAAAGATTGAGGGAAATTGGGTTGAAGAAATAAACTTTTCAATTCATATAAACCATGTCATTTCGACGAACTGGGCTGGAATTGAGCTTAGGGAGGAGAAAGCTTATGCGGCATGCAAAGTCCGCTATGCAAGTTTTAGAAGATTTTTCACCCGCACCCATCACTTATCCCTACGCGGATTCGAAATGACATGATTTTTTATGCAAACTGCCTACTGGCAACTGCAAACTACCTTTTCATTTCCTCATGAATCGCTCTCAAAAACTCGTCCGTATGACGTGAGCCTATAATGTAAACTAACCCATCACGGTCAGTAAGGTGAATGGCATCGCTGCCGGAAGTATAAAAACGGATGGTACCTTTTTGGTGCAGGTTGTAAACCGGGTTATTCAGAAAATATCGGCTGTATTTGCCTTTTTCAACTTTCACAATACTGTTCAGGTCGATCTTTACCAGGCGGGTAGTCCAAAGACCGTCTATCAGGATGCTTTGATTATAAACACGGGTGCGGAAATGTAGCAGGAAACCCATAATGATGGAGATGATAATGATACCAAATCCAACCACGGCTAGTATCTCCGATTTATTCTGTTCGTCTGAGAAAAAGTCGAAAGTGTAGGCTGCAAAACAGAATGTAGCCAGCACCAGCCGGATGGTAACAGGTATCCACTCGCGGCCGAGATATTGCTTCTCAACAAAAACTGGTTTTTCTACAGTCATAATTTAAACAGTTCGAAGATAGTAACTTTTTTAGTTTTCGCAGTTACTTTATACCTGTTGTCGGGCCGGTAGCCCCCTATCCAGATAATTTCGTCATTACCATTTACCAAAATCGGGATCTGCGGTTTCTCGTGTAGTGGCACTTTCTGATGCACAAAAAAATCACTCAGCTTCTGCCTTGTCTTCATCCCAAGCGGGTGAAAATGATCACCTTCACTCCAATGACGCAATGTTAATGGGTAGATCAGTAACTCCGTATCTATCGAAACTGACAGAGGATTATCCCTGATGATCAGCGGCGAATCATCATGCAGCATATTCAGTTGGTAATTATTGAATTTTACCTGGTGCTGATCTTTATTAATCAAAATAACTTCATTTGATGCAGCCTGTCTTTTTGCCAGGATAAGCTTATCACGGTCCAGCAACAGCATAAAACCCGGTGAGCCAAATACTCTTCCCGAATGCTTATCCAATGAAGAGATTATGTCCTCAACGGTACTTTCATTAAACCCATATTCCTGCAGTAAACTATAAAGCAGCAGAAATTGGGGTTGTAGTTTTTTTATCTCTTCGATGCTGATATGAATATCCTCACCGTAAAAAACGAGCATGCTTTTTCGCAATTCATCCAGCTTCTGCTCCAGCAATATTTCAAGCCCACGGAAATGTTTCAGATTACGCTCAAAGGTATCTTCCAGCGCCGGGTTGAGTTCTTTTAGTTTCGGAATTACTTCCAGGCGTATCTTATTCCGGGCATATTTGGTTGAGTTGTTGGAGCTATCCTCTACATATTGCAAATTCTCTGCCTTTACAATATCCTGTATATCATCACGTTTTAGGAACATTAAAGGACGCACTATAGACCCATTTTTAGGCAATATCCCATGCAGGCCGGCAATGCCTGTCCCCCGCGTAAGGTTCAGCAATATAGTTTCGATGGTATCATTTTGATGATGTGCCAGGGCAATCACGTCGTAGCCTGATTGCTGCGACAACTCTGCAAACCATTGATAGCGAAGCTCGCGGGCAGCCATTTGTATCGAGATCTTTTTTTCAGCGGCATATTTTTTGGTATCAAAATTTATGGTGTGAAATGCTACGCCGGATTTACCTGCCAGATCCCTTACAAACTGTTGATCGGACAAAGCTTCGTCGCCCCTAAGTTGGAAATTGCAGTGGGCTATGCCGAAATTGTAACCGGCGGCTTTTAATAAATGAACCATAACAACCGAATCCATACCACCGCTGACGGCCGCCAAAACGTTGCTGTCGCGATTAAACAGTGCTTTTTTTTCAATAAAATCAATGAAAATTTTTACCGGCAGCATCACCAAAATTATTAATTTAATAACCCCATCCAAAAAACTAATTTTGCGCCCGTGAGGAAATACTTGTTCACCTTAATATTACTGTCGTTGGTAACCGCGGTGATGGCCCAGAAAAAATCGGTCATCAACCTCATCAAATCCAAAAGCATACAAGGCGTTAAAGTTAACGGCGTGGATGTATTGAAGGTGTATGGCGGTACCTTTCAGCAGGACTATTCTACACTGACTTCGGACAGTGCCTATTTTCACCAGGCTCAGAATACTTTTGATGCATTTGGGCATGTAGTAATCAGCCAGGGCGATACATTGAATATTTATTCGGACAAACTGAACTATAACGGTAACACCAAGATTGCTATCCTGACAGACAATGTGCGTATGGTGGATAAGGATGCAACGCTTACCACCAACTATCTTACTTATAATACGGCAACTAAATACGGAACCTATACCAATGGCGGCAAGCTGGTAAACAAAGACAACACGCTTACCAGTAAAAACGGCTATTATTTTGCCAATACAAGAGATTCATATTTCCGCTACGATGTGGTACTATTAAGCCCGGATGCGACCACCAAAACAGATACGCTGCGGTACAACACCAATTCGAAAATCGCTTACTTCTATGGTCCTACACATATTTATGGCAAAAAGAAAGATGGCGACAAAACCAAAGCCAGCCCGAAGGATAACGATACACTTTATACCGAAAACGGCTTATACAATACCGTAACCGAGCAGGCATTTTTCGGCAAGAAAAACCTGTACAGCCAGGGTGTGAAGACTTTAAAGGGCGACAGCATGTTTTACGACCGCAAAAAGGGCTATGGCCGTGTGGTAAAGAATATCACCTTTAATGATAATGAGCAAAAGATGACCATGAAAGGTGACCTTGGCACCTACTTTAAAGCAGACGAACGAACTGTAGTTACCGAAAATGCCTATGGTATTATAGTGACAGAAGAAAAAGATACGTCGAAGAAGGATTCCGTCCCGCCCAAACCGGTCGTCAAATCTGATAAAAAAGCAAAAGCGGACACAGCAAAAACTAAAGTTCCTCCCGCGGTGAAGGTGGTTACAAGTCCTGATAAATCAAAGCCGGTTGTTAAGCCCGATAATAAAGTTGGTGCCCCGGCCAATACTATGCCTTTGAAGGAAATACCGAAAGGTAAATCAGACTCCATATCTGATAAAGATAAAAAAGGAAAGAAACCTGACCTGAAAAGTAAACTCCCGGATAGCCTTTTAAAGAAAGACACGGCCCGGATAAAGCACGACTCTATTTATATGACTGCAGATACGCTGGAGACCCGGATGCTAACTTATAAAGACTTTAAGGACATGCAGGAAAAGATCAGGCTGTCGCATATTATTGATACAACTAAGAAAGCGCCATCTATTGTTTACACCAAGCCTGTTAAGGAGATAGAATTGTTGCCGCCACCATTTCATCCGGATACAGCTGCTTTACACCGCAATTTATTAGCCCAAATCAAACCTGAAATATTGGCGGGGATAGCAAAAAGAGATTCTGCTAAGGTTGATTTTGCGGCGAAAGGCGGAAAAAAGGATAAAAAAGATAAAAAGGTTAAAGCAGACGTTCCTGTCAAACCTGGCGCCGAGCCTCCTGCCCCGGTTATGCCTAATTTGAATAAAAATGCAAAGCAGCCAGAAGCGCAACAGCCCCCAAAGAAACTCACCAAGCAGGATAGTTTAAAAATAGCGAAAAGGGATAGCCTGGAGAAAGTAAAAAAAGCATCGGATTCTGTATATGTCACGCGGAAAATTAACCTGAGTGATACCTCGCGAATAAGGATACTCAGTGCGTTTCATCATGTTAAATTATTTAAATCTGATCTACAGGGAAAATCCGACTCCGCATTTTACAGTACCAGCGACTCGGTGATACGCTTGTATGTACATCCAATTATCTGGACGCAGGGCTCGCAATTATCGGGAGATACGATCAACCTGCAATTGAAGAACAAGAAGTTTGATAATATCGAGCTCTTTCCGAATGCATTTGTCGTCAATATTGAGAAAGGCGATTCGACGCATTTTAACCAATCGGCTGGTAAAAAAATGCGCGGTTTCTTTAACAATGATAAGCTGGAGCGCCTGTTTATCGACGGCAATGCTGAAACCATTTATTTCTCGCGCGACAGCGGGAAAGTAAGTGGCATGCAGCGATCGCTGAGCAGTCGTATCCGGATCAATTTTAAAGACAGCAAACTTTCTGACGTAACCTTCCTTGCAAAGCCTGAACACCGTTATGGGCCATTGGATAAGTTTACCGAGGATGATAAAATATTGAAAGGCTTCTTGTGGAAACCGAAGGAACGGCCTGCTTCAAAAGAAGAGATCACAGCTCCGAAAAAGAAAGAGCCCGCCAAAAAGCCGGCGGATAAAACCAAAGCGCCGCCTAATGGTAAGCAACCATTAAATAAACCGCCGGATGGCAAAACGGCAAAAGATACCAGCGATAATAAACAGCCTTTAGATAAGCTTCCGGGAATAAAAGCAGGCAAAGACACCAGTGTGATTAAAATGCAGAAGGATACCAGTGCGGTGAAATTACCCAGGGATACCAGTGCCGTGAAGTTGAAGGTTGATACTGCGCTGAAATCTCCGGCGAAGAAGGAACAGGAAGTGAAGAGGGATACAACGGCGACAAAACAAAAAGCCCAATAGCTATACTAAGATGCACATTGGCAATGGGTAACTCCTATGGAGTTTTACTTGTTGTTCTATAATTTTCTATAAACAGGTGGCTCCGATGGAGCCGTCTTTCTCTTGCATAGAGATAAAGATATTAGTCTGATAAAAATCCCATAGGGACTCCCTGTTTATAGAAAAATCTAAGCACGGCATAGAGCTCCATAGGAGATTCCTGATTATTGAACTATTGCACAGTCTTCAAAAACGAGATCAGCTTCTCCATTGCACGTGCGCGATGACTGATCTTGTTTTTCTCATCCATGCTCATTTCAGCGAAAGTAACATCGTAGCCGTCGGGCTGAAAAATTGGATCGTAACCAAAGCCGCCGTTGCCTGTGGTTTCATGACGGATTGTTCCCTCTACCGTACCTTCAAATACATGCTTCGTCCCTTCCCACATCAGTGAAATCACCGTAAAAAACCTGGCTTTACGATTTTCAACTCCTTCCAATCCCGCCAATACTTTTTTGATATTGGCAGCATGATTACCATGCTCTCCGGCATATCGTGCTGAATAAACACCGGGTTCACCATTCAATGCATCAACCACTAAACCGCTGTCGTCGCCGAAACAATTCAGATGATATTTATCATATACATATTTGCTTTTGATAGCAGCATTCTCCTCAAAGGTGGAACCGGTTTCTTCGATATCTTCTGTGCAGCCAATATCATTTAGTGTAAGCAATTCAAACTGATCGCCTATTTTGTGAGATACTTCCTCCAGCTTGTGGCGGTTATTGGTAGCAAAAACTAATTTTAGAGACATAAGATTATAAACTTTTCACCTGCTCCCAAAATGCTTTTTTACTGTCCACACTGTCCATCATCGCATCAAAGGCAAAGGTGTATAACAGGGTTACGCCATCGCGTTTTTCAACCTGGTTAAACTTAGGCTGGTCGATTCCTGCCGGGATAGCCTGCTGTCCTAGCAACAGTATGGTTTGAGGTTTAAAATGAGCAAGCAGCTCAGTGAATTCTGATGTGTTTTTGGCAATGTTCAATATAGCAACGTCTTCCCTTGCATGATTTTTTCTTCCAAGTACGGCTTCAAGTGCTATCAGGTGGTCAGCAGCAATAAAGTCATTATTGGGATAATGGGTCAATACCAGGAAATGCTTTTTATTGGAACCGAGATAATTAAAAACTGGCTTTGGCGTTACTGTTTCAGTTTGAGGCTGAGGAGCCGGAGTCTGCTGATTACCAGGTTTAGTGTAATTCAATTTATCTTCATTAAGCAGGTAAATTTCATCCTGGAGTATAAAACGTAGTGCCTGACCGCTTTCAACTTTCACTTTTAACAATTTTTAACCAAAAATAGATAATTGTTTGAGCGTTTATAAGCATATTCGCACAAATTATTAATAAACAGATTATTGCTAAATTTGCACCTTTGCATATTTTGCAGACAGATAAATTATAAATGAGAAAGTTCGGGACAGCCATTTTACTTACTATTTTAACAATTTCTATTTCCTTAGCGCAAACGCCTGCTGATACTTCGAAAAAAGTAACTGCATCGACCACGCCAGCGGCACCAACCGGGCCAAGGAAAGTGCTGGATAAAATAGCGGCCGTAGTAGGTAGCAGCATTATTTTACAATCGGATATAGAATTGCAATACGCCAACTACCTGGCAAGCGGTAACCCACCCGATCAATCGATCAAATGTATTATCCTGCGTAACCAGATGACGCAAAAGCTGCTTGCACAACAGGCCGTGATCGATAGCGTTACCGTGAAGGATGACGAGGTAGACAACGAGCTCGACCGCCGTATGCGAGGTATGACCGCCCGTGCAGGTGGCCAGGAAAGACTGGAGCAATTCTTAGGCCGTTCG